>WBZO01004621.1_pt1 | contig 14719 bp, 10 predicted proteins | sample 5204261 | NCBI WGS metagenome assembly WBZO01 (sample SAMN12412400, study PRJNA552823) | activated sludge metagenome | isolation source: activated sludge from anammox sidestream of wastewater treatment plant... | place: USA: North Carolina | collected 2017-09
CTCGAGCTGCACGGTCCCAGCGCGACGCGGCTCCGCGGCACGTGCGAGCCGCGGACCGAGCGCGAGCACGATCAGGAGGAACGAGAGGATGCGCGTCAGCGCCCGCGACATGGTCGATCGATCTAGGCGAGGAGCACCGAGGAGAGCACGACGAGGCCGAGGAGGGCCACCATCACGACGAGCGCGGCCGTGGCGACCCGGGCGGCGGCACGCGGATGGTCGAGCCCGAGTCGGGACGTGACCGCCTCGGAGAGCCACGCGACGGACCGTCCGACGAGCCGATCCTCGACCAGCCGATCGCCGCGCGTCACGGCGCGGGAGGCGGCGAGCACGGCCGCGCCGGCGGCCCGGCCGATGTCCTCCACGACGTCGCGATCGACGACGACCGCGCCCCGGGAGAGGAACCACGTCGCCCCGCCGACGGCTCGAGCCATGCCGGCGAGGACGCGAGCAGGACGGGCGGCGAAGGCGAACGGAGCCCTTCGCACGGGCGCGTGCCGCGCGACGAACAGCCCCGCTGCCGCGGCGACGAGGCCGAGCCCCAGCGCGACCCAGGCATCGCCCCGCGCGCTCGCGGCGTCGGAGCCGAGGATGCGCGAGGACAGTGGTACGACGCGTCCGCCGAACGGCGACGTCCCTGCACCGAGCACCACGCCGCTGGCGAGCGCGGTAGCAGCGAGGACGACCGTGATCGCGCCCTGTCCGCGCGTCCCGCGCCCCGACGCCGGCGTCGCAATAATTGCATCATGCATGCGAAAGAGCGCGATCGTCGAGAGCGTGGTCCCGAGGACGACGCCCGCAGCGACGACGAGACCGAGCCCGCGCCAGGTCGCCGTCGGGGCGAGCGCGCGCGCGAGGATCGCGGCGATGCCCGACGAGGCGCCCGCCATGGGCAACAGGCCGACCGCGGCGGCGCAGGCGACACCGAGCCAGCGCACGTCCCGTGGCGCGACGATGCTCGCGAGCGCCGCCGTCCCGGCGAGGACGACCGCGACCTCCAGCGAGAGCCCCCCCGCGATCTCGCCGATGCCGGCGGCGGCGATCACCATCGCCGCGCCGCTCCCGAGCGCCGAACGCGCAGCCTGCGAGCGGTCGTCGGACGCGGCCGCATGGCCCGCGAGCACGCAGGCGAGGAGCGCGCCGCCGAGCGCCACCGCCGCTCCGTCGGCCGCCGCGGGGTCGAAGATGCGCGCGAGACGCAGCGCGAGGATCGACGGAACGATCGCCTCGATGACGAGCGCGAGCGGCCTTGCACCGCGTCGCGAGGCGAGCGCGAGCAGGCGCCCGGCGAGCGCGAGCACGAGCAGCACCGCGATGATCACCGTCGATCGGAGCCCGAGGATGCTCCGCGTCGCGAGCAGCGCGCGCGCATCCATCGGTGTGCCGTACATCGTCGGGCGCGGCACGGCGACTTGATCGAGCAGCGTGCGGAGCGTCGCGGTCGGCCCCGACGGCGCGAGGGTGTATGCGTGCCCGGCGGCGATCGCGACGTGAGGCACGACGACCTCGGCGGTCGCGGCGCCGGGCTGGATGTGGAACGTGTATACGCTCGGCTCGATCGGGGTCTCGAACGGTGCGCGGAGCGGCTCGCCCGGGAGCGGCGGGCCGTCGTCGACCCACACGAGCGCCCCCGGGTGCGTCGTCATCGCCAGGCTGGGCTTGGCGTCGCCCCCGCCGCCGGGCGAGGCGACGAGCACGTAGCGGGCGAGCGGCTCGGGCTCGTAGCCGCCGCCCCCCCCGAACGATCCTCCGAGCGACCAGAAGAGGAGGAAGAGGGCGAGGACGGCGAGCGCGTCCGCGGCCACCGTGGTGACGAGCGCGGGGCGGCGTCCGTCGCGTGCGACGGCGAAGCCCCCTGCCCCCGTGACGCCGAGCCCGATCGCGAGCGGAGCGATGCCGTCGGCGATCGTCACGAGCACCGCGCCCGCTCCGAGCACTCCGATCCAGGCGAGCCGGCGGCCTGCCCTGCCCGACCAGACCTCGTGCAGGACCGATGCGAGCGTCACGACCGAGACGAGCACGGCCCCCACCGCCGCGAGCGGATCGACCAGCAGATCGATCGTGAGGTCGAGCTGCCCGACGCGGAGGAGCGATGCAACGTGCTCACCGAGCACGTGCCCGCGCGGGAGACCGGCGAGCCTCCCCGCGAGCAGGCACGCCCAGCCGAGCGTGCCGGCGGCGCCAGCGACGGCGATGCGTATCGCGAGCGAAGGGCGCGTACCCGCCGTGGCCACGCCCATGCTCCAGAGGAGCGGCAGCACCACGAGCACGAGCAGCGTCGACGGCGTCGAGATGATGAGCGCGCCGGTCGTCTCGTACATACGCCGGCGTCAGCGTATCGCGAGACGAGTCGACGCGGGCGTCAGATGAACGGGCTGGCGTGCGGCTCGCGCCGAGCGAGCGCGCTCCTGATGCGGCCAACCGATCGGACTGCGAGGAGCACGGTCGCCGCGAACGCCGCCGCGCCGAAGGCGTGCTCCACGGCCGCGCTCGGGCTCGCCCGCCGCGCGACGACTGCGAGGATCGCCGCGACGCCGAGCGCCGGCGCGAGCTTCTTCAAGGTGAACCGACGGGCGTCGGCAGGGCGCTGCAAAGACGCGAGCCCCGCGATCGTCGACACGACCCCGGCCACGGTCCAGGTCTTCAGCACGAACACGGCCGCACCGAGCGCGCGGAGGAGCGTGGTCCGCGCCTCCGGGACGCCTGGGAGCTGCCACCCGCCGAAGAAGGCGGCGACGGCGAGCGCGCTCGCGCAGAGCAGGCCGATGCGCTCGAGGACGCGGGAGCGCGCGGTCCTCGCGCCGCCCTCGACGTGCGTGCGGAGGACGCAGACGATCGCGGTCAGATAGGTGCCCGCGAGCGCGAGCACGGCCGGCTTCTGCGCCGCCGCCGCCTCCCACGGGGCGCCGCCCTGAGCACGCACGAGCTCGGACAGATGCACGGCGCCGCCCAGCCAGACGAGCTCGGCCAGCGCGACGAGCAGCACGGCGAGACAGAGCGCGGTCTCCAGCGACACACGCACCGTCGCGAACGCCCCGCGTGCCTCGGATGCGCGCGACGCGACGAGCAGCGAGATCGCGGCGACGAGCAGGACGATCCCGTCGACGTCGGGACCGAGCAGGTGCGGGCCCATCGCGAACGTCGCGAGCAGCGCCGTCGTCAGCACGGCCGCTGCCGCGTCGGCACGACCGCCGAGCGCGCTCCGGAGGAGCGCGGACAGCGAGCGCGTGCGGAGGCGCGACGCGAGGCCGATCTCGAGGCGCGTGAGGACGGCCGGCCCCGGCACGACGAGGAGGAGCAATGCCGCGAGCGCGAGCGCAATGACGACGAGCGGAGGCTCGAGCTCGCGCGGGAGGCGTCGGCCGGCATAGCCGGTGAGGGGCACGACCTTCGTCTCCTCGTTCGCCTCCTCCGCTCGACGCAGCGTGAGGCGGGCGTCGCGCGAGGACGACGGCAGCACGTCCTCGAGCCCCGCCACGTGGACGCCGTCGACCGCGGCGAGGAAGGCGCCGGCCTGGATGCCCGCCCCCTCGGCGATCGATCCGCGCTTCACCTCCTCGATCGGGAGCCCTCGCGCGGTCGGAACGCCGGTCGCGATCCCGAGGAACGCGAGGACCCTCGCCCCTTCCTCGGCGCGCGCCCTCAGCACGTCGGCGCGCACCGAGACGGGCCGCACGTCGAGGGTGATCCCGCGGAGGACGCCAACGAGCGGAGGAGCACCGGGGCTCCTCGACGCGAACGCGACCGAGACGTCGCCGACGAAGGTCGCATGTGCTGCGTGGTCTCCGCGACCGCAGAAGCGCTCCTCGAACGCGTCGCCCACCGCGATCTCGACGCGCTCGGTCGACGCGACGACGCCGTCGACGTCGATCGACGCGGAGGCATCCGCCTCGCCGGCCCGATGGACGACGCCCTCGAACGTGACGCGCGCCGGCCGGCCCTGGGGAAAGCCGGCGCCGCGGAGCTCGAGGCGATCGCCCACCTCGATCGCACGGGGGGCCAGCTCGGTCACCTCGACGAGCGGAGGGACCGCGTCCCGCTCGCATCCGACGAGGCCGATTGCCGCAAGAAGCATCGAGACGAGCAGCACGAGGCGCACGTCGATCCAAATAGTAGAGCGGGCAATTTCCCGCGACTTTTCGGCTATTCTGCCCCGCCATGGCGAAGGTCTATGCGGTGATCATGGCGGGTGGCGCGGGGACGAGGTTCTGGCCCGCTTCGCGTGCGCTCCGGCCGAAGCAGCTGCTTCCCCTGACCGGCGGAGCGCCGCTGCTGGCGGAGACCGTGCGCCGGCTCGCGCCCCTCGTCACCGAGGATCGCGTGGTCATCGTCACCGGCGAGCACCTCGCCGCGGGCACCGCCGAGGCCGTGCCGAACGTGCCCAGAGACCAGATCCTCAAGGAGCCGGCGCCTCGCAACACCGCGCCTTGTATCGCGTGGGCGAACGCCGTCATCGCGAAGCTCGATCCGGATGCCGTCGTCGCGGTCCTGCCGAGCGATCACTTCATCGGCGACGAGCCTGCGTTCCGCAAGGTCCTCGAGCGCGCGATCGAGACGGCCGCCAGCGGTCGCGTCACGACCGTCGGCATCGTCCCGAGCCGCCCCGAGACGGGCTACGGCTACATCGAGGTCGGCGAGGAGCTGGGAGCCGGCGTGCGCGAGGTCGCTCGGTTCGTCGAGAAGCCCGATCGGGAGACCGCCGAGAAGTTCGTGAGCGGCAAGCGGCACCTGTGGAACGCAGGGATGTTCTTCTTCCGCGTGAAGGACATGACCGCGCTCGTCGCCGAGCACCTGCCCGATCTCGCGGCGGGCATCGCGAAGATCGGCGCGGACGCGAGCGCGCTCGGCACCGTCTTCCCCACCCTCCCGAGCATCTCGATCGATCACGGCGTGATGGAGAAGGCGAAGGGTCTGGCGGTCGTCCCCGGCGAGTTCGGCTGGAACGACGTGGGCAGCTGGCAGTCGGCCTGGGAGCTCGGCAAGAAGGACGAGCGCGGCAACGCGCTGGACGACGGTGCGATCGCCATCGACGCCAAGGAGAACCTCGCCGTCTCGCTCGGCGCGGCGAAGGGTAAGAAGGTCATCGCACTGGTCGGCGTCGAGGGCCTCGTGGTCGTCGACACCGACGACGCGCTCCTCGTGATGCCGCGCGAGCGCGCGCAAGACGTGCGGCTCGTCGTCGAGGACCTGAAGTCGAAGGGCCGAAAGGACCTTCTCTGAAGGCGTACGGCCGCGCTCGCTTTCGCACCGGCGAGCCTTAAGTGTGTCTTCGATGCCACCGCGATCGAAGCCGTTGGTCGTTCCCCGGTGCTGTCTCGCGATGACGGTCGCGCTCGAGGTCGTCGCCGAGCACCGGCGGAGACGCGCGCAGGACGACGTCGCGGAAGAAGCCGCACTCGCCGAGGCACGCCGGCGCCGCAAGAAGCAGAGCTCGACCGATACCGAGCGCTAGAGCTTCGGGGCGCGCCGTGCTACCCGCTTCGCATGCGCGCGCTTCCGCCTGTCCTCCTCGTCGCCCTCTCCGCTTGCACCTTCGACCAGGTCGGCCAGCCGGTCGGCGGCAGCAGCGGAGGGAGCGGCGCCGCCTCGGATGCCGACCGCGTGTTCGCGGCGGCGGGCACCGGTGCGAACACCGCCGTCCTCCAGGGGATCTGGGAAGGCGAGCAGGTGCAGAAGGCCCAGACGCTCGAGTCGAAGTCGCGCTTCGAGTTCCGCGACACCTTCGTCGTCGCGGCCGCCCGGTGCACGATGCCTGGCGAGCAGCCGGTCGTGGTCGGGGGCCGCTCCGCGGCGACGGTGACCGCCGGGCTCGTCGAGATCAAGGAGGCGATCTCCGCGACGAAGTACATCGGTGACGGCGCGCTCTGCGGCGTGCGCGCGTCCGCGGGCCTCCTCCCCGAATGCGATCCCAACGTGCCGACCACGCAGCGCTCGACGTGCTTCGACCTGAGCGGCGGCAAGCTCACGCTCTTCCAGGGCGGCGCAGCGCAGACCTACGTGAAGATCGCGGACTGAGCGTCGATCGCGTCATCGGCGATCTTTTCCGCCGACGCTCGACGAAGTTGCGCGCGACCAGAGGCATCACCTGAGTCGTGTATACCGCAACCATCGGGTTCTCGTTGCCGAGCGATCCGCGCGTGCTAGCGCAGCATGCATGCGCCACCTCGCGATGATGCTCGTGCTGCCCCTCGTCGTGTCGACGTTCGCCTGCGGTGAAGACGAGGCGTCGACCTCTGTTCCTGCGACGGACGCCGAGCGCGTGTTCTCCGTCGGCTCGTCCGAGACCGCGAACGCCACGGTGATCGAGGGCATCTGGGAGACGAAGTCCGCACGCGTGCAGTCCGGGCTCGAGTCGATGATCCGTCTCGAGCTCCGCCGGGATCGCGTCGTGGCCGCCGTGCGCTGCGCGCCGACCGACGGAGCCGGGCCGACGCTGCTCGGCACGACGGGGAAGGCGACCGTGACGCCGTCGACGCTCGAGTTCCCGGAGGAGGTGCGCGTCTCCAAGCCGATCGGCACGAGCTACTGCGGAGTCGTCGTCCACGCGGGCGTGCTCCCGCAGTGCGACCTGAAGAAGCTGGCGAGCGAGCGCTCGTGGTGCTTCGAGCTCGCGAAGGGCGCGCTCACCGTCCGCGAGGAGACGGCCGCCGTCGAGTACGTCAAGATCGCCGACTGATCCGTCAGCGCTTCCAGCGGCTGCGGGCTCCGCCGGCGCTCGCCTTCGGCGTAGCGGCCTTGGCCCCGGCCTTCGGGGCCGGCTTCCCGCGACCACCGCGCGTCTTCTTCGGCGTGCCGCCGGCGTAGGGATCGTACAGGGGCGCCGCGCCGTCCGTGCTGGCGGCCGCGCCGTCCTTGCCCGCGAGGCCCTCGAGCCGCTTCAGCTCGTCGCGCAGCCTCGCCGCGCGCTCGAAGTCGAGGTTCTCGGCCGCGGTGAACATCTCCGTGCGCATCGCGCGGATCTGCTCGGTGAGATCGGCGCCGCCGTTTGCGCCCTTCGCGCCCTTCCCCTCGCGCGGGAGCTTCGGCACCTCGTAGTAGTCCGTCGTGCCCGAGGCCGGATTGATGTCGCGCACCGCGCGGATGACGGTGGCCGGCACGATCCCGTGCTCCTCGTTGAACTTCGCCTGCAGCTCGCGACGACGCGCGGTCTCGTCCATCGCGCCCTTCATCGCGGGCGTGATGCTGTCGGCGTACATGATGACGCGGCCGTTCACGTTTCGTGCGGCGCGCCCGATCGTCTGGATGAGCGAGCGCGGGCTGCGGAGGAAGCCCTCCTTGTCGGAGTCGAAGATCGCGACGAGGGACACCTCCGGCAGGTCGAGGCCCTCGCGCAGGAGGTTGATGCCGACGAGCACGTCGAACTCGCCGAGGCGCAGGTCGCGCAAGATGTCGATGCGCTCCAGCGTGTCGACGTCCGAGTGCAGGTAGCGGATGCGGACGCCGAGCTCGCGGTAGTAGTCGGTGAGGTCCTCGGCCATGCGCTTCGTCAGCGTGGTGCAGAGGACGCGCTCGTTCTTCGATGCACGGTCGCGGATCTCGACGAGCAGATCGTCGACCTGCCCGGAGACCGGCCGCACCTCCACGACCGGATCCATCAGGCCCGTCGGACGGATGACCTGCTCGACGAACGTGCCGCCCGCCTTCTGAAGCTCGTACTCTCCCGGGGTCGCCGAGACGTGGATGCACGTCTCGATGTGCTCCTCGAACTCCTCGAACTTGAGCGGTCGGTTGTCGAGCGCGCTCGGGAGGCGGAAGCCGTACTCGACGAGCGTCTCCTTGCGGGCGCGGTCGCCGCGGTACATGGCGCCGATCTGCGGCACCGTCTGGTGCGACTCGTCGAGGATGAGGAGGAAGTCCTTCGGGAAGTAGTCGATGAGCGTGGGCGGAGGCTCGCCCGCCTTGCGGTTCGACAGGTGGCGCGAGTAGTTCTCGATCCCGTTGCAGAACCCCATCTGCTCCATCATCTCGATGTCGTAGAGGGTCCTCTGCTCGAGGCGCTGCTTCTCGAGGAAGCGGCCTTCCTTGTCGAAGAAGTCGAGGCGGTCGCGCAGCTCGTCGCGGATCTGGCTGATCGCGCGGCGCATCTGCTCCTGCGGGGTGACGTAGTGCGAGCCCGGGAAGATCGCGTAGCGATCCATCGAGCCCTTCACCTTGCCGCGGATGGGGTCGACCTCCTTGATCGCCTCCACGGTGTCGCCGAAGAACTCGATGCGAACGGCGGTCTCGTGCTCGTACGCGGGGAAGACCTCGACGACGTCGCCGCGCACGCGGAACGTCCCGCGGTGGAAGTCGACGTCGTTTCGCTCGTACTGGATGTCGACGAGCATGCGGAGCAGGTTGTCGCGCCGGAAGTCCTCGCCGACCTTCAGGTCGATCAACAGGCCGTGGTAGCTCTCCGCCGAACCGATGCCGTAGATGCAGCTCACCGAGGCGACGATGATCACGTCCCGACGCGAGAGGAGCGCGCGCGTCGCCGAGTGGCGCATGCGATCGATCTGGTCGTTGATGATCGCGTCCTTGTCGATGTACGTGTCGCTCGCGGGGACGTACGCCTCGGGCTGGTAGTAGTCGTAGTAGCTGACGAAGTACTCGACCGCGTTCTCCGGGAAGAGCTCCTTCATCTCGCCGTAGAGCTGCGCGGCGAGCGTCTTGTTCGGCGCGAGGATCAGCGTGGGCTTGCCCCACTTGGCGATCACGTTCGCGATCGTGAACGTCTTGCCGGAGCCGGTGATGCCGAGCAGGACCTGGTGCTGCTCGTGCTGCTCGAGCCCGCGCATGAGCTGCACGATCGCCTGGGGCTGGTCCCCCTTCGGCTCGAACTCCGAAACCAGCTTGAACGGGCTCGTCGACATTCTTTTCCGGCGCTTTCCCGAGCGTGACAGGTTGCTACTCGAACCCACAAACCGCAAGGCCCATTGGCGTATTCTCCTGGTCGCCATCGCCCTTGCCTGACGGGGTATTGTCAGTTTTTCGGGAGACCACCAGCCTTGAGCTCGACGAAGAAAGGCAGGACGCGACCTCCGCCCGCCCTCGCGCAGAAGCCCGGAGCCCGTACGCTCCCGCTCGGCTCGTCTGCCTCGTTCGGCGGAGCGATCCGGAACGAGAAGACGGGGTCCTCCGCGCCCCCCGCACGCGCGGCCGAGGAGCGTCCGCCCGTCGCGTTGCTCGGGCTCGGCGCGATGGGGCGCCCGATGGCCGCCCGGCTCGTCGACGCAGGCTTCCCCCTGCGCGTGTGGAACCGCACGAAGAGCACGATGAAGTCGGTCTTCGGGGCGACGCCCTGCGCGACGCCTCGGGAATGCGCCCGCGGCGCGGACATCGTGGTCACCATGGTGAGCGATGGCGAGGCGCTCGCGTCGCTGCTCGAGGGGCCCGACGGCGTGCTCTCGGCGTTCGCCGCCGAGAAGCGCAAGCCTCGCCCCGTGCTGGTCGACATGTCCACCGTCGGCCGCCGCGCCACGCTGCTCGTCGCGAAGCGCGCGGAGGAGCACGGCGCCCGCTTCGTCGACGCGCCGGTCAGCGGCTCGGTCGGGCCGGCCGGCCGGGGTGAGCTCGTCGCGCTGGTCGGCGGCACGGTGCGCTCGGTCGAGCGCGCGCGCCCCGTCCTCGAGACGCTCTGCAAGAAGATGATCCACGCGGGCGGCGTCGGCCAGGGGCAGGCGCTCAAGACCGTGCTCAACGGCCTCGGCGCGCACCACCTCGTCGCGTTCACCAGCATGCTCGCGCTGGGAGAGAGCGCGGGGCTCGCGCGCGACGTCATCCTCGACGCGTTCACGAACGGCGCCTTCGCGACGCCGAGCTACGTCGGCAAGCGCGACAAGGTGCTCGCGCGCGATTACGCGCCCGAGTTCTCGCTCGCGCTCGCCCTCAAGGACTGCCGCCTCGCCGCCGAGCTGTCCGCCGAGGTCGGCGTCGACCTGCCCGTCCACCGCGCGATCGTCGCCGACGTCGAGGCGGGCGTCCTCGAGGACGATCTCGGCGAGCTCGACCTGTTCGCGCTCGAGAAGCACTACAGCCAGAGATGACGCGCGCCCTGCGCCTCCTCGCGCCGGCGCTCTCGGCGCTCCTGCTCGTCGGGGCTTGCTCCACGGACGAAGCAAAGGACGAGCCGAGCATCCCCTGCTCGCTTGCGCCGTCGGAGGAGGCCTTCGAACGGGCGGCGAACGTACGCGTCTTCGCCGACGACGCGGTGCCGACCGAGGTGCGCGCCGATCTCGCGACGTACCTGGGACGTCTCTGGTCGGCGCCGATCGAGGTGACGGCGGGCCCGCCCAGCGGCGACGCCATCGTGCTCCGGCTCGATGCGAACGTGCAGGGCTACACGATCGCCCGTGCCGACGACGGCGGAAAGCGCATCGTCGTCGCTGCGGGGACGAAGGCCGATCTCGTCGCCGGAGCGTATGCGCTGCTCGAGGAGCTCGGCATCCGCTTCTTCCATCCGATGGAGGAGCTCGTTCCTTCGTTCGACGCGCCGCGCTTCCCGCGCCGGCTCGACGTCCGCCGCCGCGCGTGGGTGAAGACCCGCGGCCTGCAGGTCCATCTCCTCCACCCGCTCGAGTGGTTCCGTTCGCTGATGGAGCCGGGCGAGCAGAACCTCGCGGAGGCCAAGAGGCTGATCGACTGGCTGGTGAAGACCGGCCAGAACCATCTCCAGTGGCCGATCATGCGCACCGTCGACTGGCGCACGTTCGCCGAGCACGCGCGCAAGATCGCCGATTATGCGCACGCGCGCGGCGTGAACGTGGGCTGCTCGCTGAACCTGAGCGCGAAGGGCTCGCTCCAGGGCAACTACGTGCTGGTCACCGACGACGCCCAGTACGATCGGCAGATCGCGGCCGGCCTCGCGCGTGCGATGGAGGTACCGTGGGACGACGTCGAGATCGCGCTCGGCGAGTTCCTCGCCGCCGATCCGGAGGCGCTCGTCCGCTGGCTCGACGCGGCCGTCGCCCATCTCGCGGCGACGTCGCCGGGGACGCGCATCTCGGTGCAGAACCACGTCGGCAACTACGAGTCGCTCTACTCGGACTTCCGCGGCGTGCCGCGCACGTACTTCTACCACGTGCCCCAGTACGCCGATCCGCGGCTCGGTCAGACGCCGCACACGCTGTTCTGGCACGACCTCTATCGGCCGGGCGGCATGTACCAGCACCCGGACTTCTCCTTCCAGCGCGAGTTCATCCTGGCGCAGCTCGCCTCGCCGGCGAACAGGCGCGTGCGCTACTTCCCCGAGTCGGCGTACTGGATCGCGACCGACATCGACGTGCCCGCGTTCCTGCCCGAGTTCATCGAGTCGCGCTGGACGGACATCCATCGCCTCGCCGAGGACATCCGGGAGAAGGGCCTTCCGCCGCTCGACGGTCACGTCCTCTTCTCCTCCGGTCACGAGTGGGGCTACTGGCTCACCGACTACCTCGTCGCCAAGATGCTCTGGGACCCGGACGCGCCGCTCGATCGGTTCGTCGCGCACTACGCGTCCGCGTTCGGCTCCTGCGCTCCGGCGATGGGATCCGCGCTCTCGCGCGTGATCGAGCTGCAGCGCGCGTACCTCCTCGAGAGGCGCCTCGTCCCGTACGTGAGCGGCGAGGACAACGCGGTCGACCTCGGCGCGCTCGCCGGCTTCACCATCCGCGAGCCGCGCAAGAAGTTCGACGACCTCGTGCTCGCCCCCGAGCAGGAGCGCGCGGCGTTCGAGGCGAGCGTGCTCGCGGATCTCGACACGATGATCCGCGAGATGCGCCCGGTCGAGGACGACCTCGCCGCCCGCTGCCGTGGGTCCGATGCGCCCCTCGTCCCGTGGTGCGAGGAGCTTCGGGACGGCGTCCGCATCGCACGCATCCGTCTCGAGCACACCGTCGCCCTCTACCGCGCGATCCTCGCCCATGCGCGCAGCCGCGCGGAGGACGCGAACCGCCTCCTCCACGAGGGCATGGCGATCACCGAGCGCGCGAAGGAGGTGATCGCCGCGCGGGAGAGGCACTATCGCTTCGACGTCGAGCGGCTCACCGCGGCGTACGACAACCCGACGGTCTACAAGTTCGGCTACCTGCGTCAGGCTCACACGCAGTGTCTGTGGCGGCGGCAGGACGAGCAGGCACGGCGGATCGTCGAGGAGAACCTCATCGGTTCGAAGCCAACGGGTCTGCCGAGCTGCCTCGACTGAGCCGATGGCATCGATTCGCTTCGAGATGGACGACGCGACCGTGCGTGTCTACCGCGTGTGGGACAGTGAGCCGGCCGTGGCTCGTGGTCGGTTGCGCGCGGGTGCCGACGGCCTCTTCGTCGACGACGTCCCGATCCTGCGACGCGAGCAGCTCATGAGCGCCTCGGTGATCGCCCGCGGGCGCGAGGCGCTCGTCCTGTTCACGCGCGCCCGCCACGGCTCGGTCGAGGTGCCGGTCGCATCGCACGCCGAAGGACGTGCGCTGCTCCGTGCGCTCGAGATCGACGAGGGCACCTTCGTCGCGCGCTACTGGATGTCGCCCGACGGCCCCGTACGCTGGCTCCACTACGGGGCGACGCTCGCCCTCGTGCTCCTGACCTTCCTCGCGCACCTCCCCGTCTTTTTTCTCGTGGCGGCCGCGATCGTGGTCAACGTCGTCATCGCCCTCGGGCTGAGCTACCGCGTCCGCATCGGCGCGGACGGCGTGCACCTGTCGCGTCTCCTCGCGCGCGGGCGGACGATCCCGCACCGCGAGATGTCGCTCGCGAAGCGCGAGGGGACGACGGTCGTCCTCCGGGCGAAGAACGGCGCGAACCTCCGCTTGAAGAGCACGCCCGTCCTCGGGCTCCGCGCCGAGCAGGTCGCCGCCGCGCTCGTCGAGGACGTCAACGATCGCATCGCCGTCGTACGGTCGGCGGCGAGCGGCGGCACCCCGGCGATGCTCCGGCGCGACGGTCGCCCGGTCGTCGCGTGGCTGCGCTCGGTGCAGCCGCCGGTGCCTGGAGCCGCCTCGTATCGCGAGGCCGCGATGCCGAGCGAGACGCTCTGGCGTGTCCTCGAGGATCCGACGGCGGCGCCGACCGCGCGCGCCGCCGCCGCGTTCGCGCTGCGCAAGCACCTCGACGAGGAGAGCCGAGCGCGCGTGGCGCGGGTCGCCGAGGCCTGCGCCGCTCCCAAGCTGCGTGTCGCGCTGGAGACCATTGCCGGAGACGACGACGACGACGCCGTCACGAGCGCGCTCGAGCCGCTCGAGGACGAGGCCTGAACGTCCCGGCTCACTCGCAGCGCGGCGGAGAAGCGGTCGCGTTGCAGAGGCCTCCGCCCTTGCACGGCAGGCCGTTCGTCGCCTGGCCCTGCTCTCCGCACGTGACGCACCAGTCCGTGTTGCCGTGGGGGAGGCAGACGTGCTGTGCGCCGACGCAGTTGGCGACGTCGGTGTCGCTGCAATCGCAGTGCTCGCCGCCTCCGGGATACGCGTTCGCGTAGTCGCCGCTCAGGCAGAAGCCGCCGGCGTCGACGGCCTCGCACGTACCGATGGGGTTCGCCTGGCTGCCGTTGCACGCGAAGCACTCGATCGGCGAGCCGGCGCAGGCCGCGCACGTCGACGCGCAGACACCGGTCTGCTCGCAGAAGAGCGGAGCCCGGTCGCAGGCCGTGCAGTCGGTGCCGGTGACGCAGAGTCCGTTGCACTGGACGAAGCCGGGGGCGCAGGCGCGACCGGCATCGTCCGAACGCTCGTCCGCGGCGTCGCTCGGCGGTGCGACCTGGACCGTGCTGCTCGTGTCCGCGTCCCCCGCGCTCGCCTCGCTCGCCGCCGGGGCGCCGCCGTCGTCCGCATCGGTCGAATCGCCGAACAGGAGGACGCCGCAGGCGAGCCCGGTCGAGCCCGCGCCGAGGGCGCCGATCAGGACGAGCACGCGACGCGGCAGCACACCTCTAGGCTACACGAACATCGACGACGAGCCGCCGAACACCACCGCGTCCAGCAGGAGATCGTCGGGCACGAGGGCGAGCGCCGGGTGATCGCGGCGGATCTTCACCGTCCCGCCCTCGTCTTCGAACCCGCAGGCGAGCGCCCCGTGGAGCGAGCCCTCGCGCCAGAGCTGCTCGGCGGGGGTGCGCGAGGGCGGCGGCGGCGCGAACGTCACACGCTTCTGCGTGCGGAGCCGCGCGAGCGTCTCGAGGCCTCGCAGATCGGCGACGACGTCCGTGATGACGTGGCTGTCGATACCGGTGCAGAGGCGCGCGCCAGCGGCGCGGAGCGAGAGCAGATCGGGCAGCCCGTCGCCGAGGTCCGCCTCGGTCGTCGGGCACACGCAGGCGAACGCGCGGGCATCGCCGAGGAGCTTCGCCTCGTGCGGCTCGAGGTGCGTCGCGTGGACCGCGACGAAGCGATCCGAGAGCACACCGAGATCGGCGAGCAGCTCGACCGGGCGCTTGCCGGTCTCCGCGACGCACTCGGCGATCTCGCGCGGCTGCTCCGCCACGTGCATGTGGAAGGGCAAAGGCGCGCGCGCGGCGTAGGCGGCGAGCTCCGGGATCCACGAGGGCGGAACGGCGCGCACCGAGTGGGGCGCGACGCCGACGCGGACGTCGGGATGGTCCTTGTACTTTGCAACCAACGTGTCGACGTCGCGGAGGACGGCGTCGACGCTCGGATCGCAGAAGCGACGCTGGCCGGGCTCGGCGTCGCGGCCGGGGCCCGCCCGGTGGTAGGCCACGCGGAGGAGCGCGATGCGAAGCCCTTCGTCCTTCGCCGCGCGGATGACCGCGTCGCTC
>WBZO01004622.1_pt1 | contig 14718 bp, 13 predicted proteins | sample 5204261 | NCBI WGS metagenome assembly WBZO01 (sample SAMN12412400, study PRJNA552823) | activated sludge metagenome | isolation source: activated sludge from anammox sidestream of wastewater treatment plant... | place: USA: North Carolina | collected 2017-09
AAGCTGCGGCTCATTTAACCGAAAAAGAATTGGCAGCAGTTATTATGGCAATAGTGGCAATAAATGGCTGGAATAGAATTGCCATTACTACCAACTTACCTTTAGACTAACGAGTGTTAGTTTGATGTGTTTTACAAAAAAAACAGCCCCAATAGTTTACACTACCGAGGCTGAAAAATCAAAACTGCAAATAGCCTTCTACATCTTCTTCACTTTCACAACACGTACTTTCCATACCTCCGGTCCGCTCACTATATATTCCCATTTAAATGGTTCTTTACTCTCTGCCTCCATTTGGTAATATAGTGGTTTGGGGTCGTGATCGTTCGTAAACTCAAATGCTTCGCCCGGCTTAATATCTGCAAATGCTTTGTAAAACATTTCGTGGCGCTCGGTGGGCGGATAAGGGCGAATATCAAACTCATTCACTACCGAAAAACCATCATCGCCCAAGCCCGTTTTGGCATTCTTGGTAATGTGAATTACATATTCATTGAGTGCTTTCTTTTTGTAAATCCATGTGTGTTTACCTTCAAACTTATTTACAAAAACACCATGAATTTCTGTTGGGTCTTCTTTGGCAATAAGTTCCATAGTAGTTCCCGCTTCCATCATTCCATAACGGTGAAATACTACTTGCCGCCAATCTTTTTGCTCAATTTTACGAAGGTCTAAAAGTGTAGAAATATCGGCAAATTCGCGCCCTTGCGAAGCCTCTGTTCGCGTAACTTTTACTTTCCATTCTCTGCCACCTCGGTTCAAATATTCCCAACCAACCACATCGCCATAAATAGATCTAAATTCATAATACAGCGGAATAGGATCGTGATCGTTTATGAAAATAAAATGCTCGCCCACCGGCAATTCTTTAAACAGCCGGATAAGCATTTCGTGGCGCTTAATTGGTATATATACGCGCACATCTAATTCTTCGGTTAGTGCTTCATTACTCATACTTAGAAATATTGTTTGTGTTACAATTTTACAATTTAACGGCATAAAAGTACTTGAATACTTTTATTTTGAAAATCTTTTTACTTTTGATGTGAAAATTTTATCACCAAACCATAGCAATTATGCAAACAGCTAATGAAACCGTTATCAATGTTCAAGAAATAGAACCACGGTTAAGACATCAAACTATATTCCAGGTATTTAATACCCTGCAAGAAGGCGAGAGCCTTATTATCCACAACAACCACGACCCCAAACCCGTGTACTACCAACTAATGGACTTGCGCGGAAATATTTTCAGCTGGCAGTACTTACAAGAAGGCCCCGAATGGTGGGATATTCGCGTTACAAGAATTGTTCCCATAGTACCCACAGAGGATAAAGACTTCATTATCAATATTCCCATTATTGAACCACGCATGAAGCATGCCACTATCTTTCATGTGTACGACAGCTTAAAAGCCGGAGAATCATTCATTATCCACAACAACCACGATCCTAAGCCCGTTTACTACCAGCTTGCAGACCAACATGGCAACACTTTTACTTGGGAATACCTGCAACAAGGACCCGAATGGTGGAATATTCGCGTTACCAAAAAAGAAACTGCGCAGCAAGCACCTGCAGCAGAAAACAACACCACCGCTTCCGTGCAAGATGGAGAAACGGTTTTAGATATACCATCGCTTGAGCCACGCCTAAAACATCCCACCATTTTCAAAACCTTTGATGGGCTGCAAGCAGGCGAAAGTTTCATTATTCACAACGACCACGATCCTAAACCCGTGTATTACCAATTACTAAATGAACGTGGCGATGTATTTACTTGGGAATACTTGCTGCAAGGGCCGCAATGGTGGGATATTCGCGTTACAAGAAAAGGCGAAGAAAGCACCGAAACCATTGGCGAAATAGTAGCCAAAGACATGCGCAAAGCACAGGTTTTTAAAAAGTATGGCATAGATTTTTGCTGCGGAGGCAAAAAAACGGTGCGCCAAGCCTGTGCCGAAAAAGGAATAGATGCCGCACAAGTAGAGCGCGAACTCCGCCAGCCCGTGCAAGGCATTACTACCAGCAATATGAATTTCGATGATTGGAGTGTAGATTTTCTTGCCGATTTTATTGTAAACACACACCACCAATACGTGCGCAAGTACTTACCAGAAATTATGGGCTATGCCGCCAAAGTAGCACAAGTACACGGCACGCACCACCCCGAACTTCTAAAAATTAAAGAACTTTTTGCACAAGTAAATCAAGAACTTTCGCAACATCTTATTGATGAAGAAAGCAAACTGTTTCCGGCAATTAAAGAGTTATCTAAAGCTAAAAACTCGCAAACTGCCTATAACAATACTGCTGGCGAAACCTTCAATGCAATGGTGGCAACCACCGAGCAAGAGCACGATAATGTAGGGCGCTTACTCGACCAAATACGGAAACTAAGCCACCACTATACCATTCCAGAAGATGCCTGCACCAGCTACAAACTACTCTTTACTATGTTAGAAGAATTTGAGAACGATTTATTCATACATATACATCTCGAAAACAACCTCCTTTTCCCTAAAGCGCTGGATATTGAAAAATCGCTTTCGTAATACACTTCCATTTGCTGCTGTAAATACCTGAATTGCTTTTTATTCGCGTATTTGCGGCAGCTTTTAAAACAGTATAAATCCATACCAAATGCTTATAAATGAACGAACCAAAATTGCAGCACTCCTAAAACATCATCCCGATGCGTTGGAAACAATAGTGGCCATAGCACCCGATTTTAAAAAGCTGCGCAATCCTATTCTTCGTGCAATTATGGCGGGAAGAACCAGCATTGCCATGGCATCGAAAGTAGGCGGCTGCAAACCCGAAGATTTCTTTAAAGCATTGGCCCCATTGGGATTTGAAATAGACAGCCATACCAAGGCAGAAGAAAAACCCATAGAAAACCAACCGCAGCCGGAATTTTTGGCAACACGCACACCGGAGCAAATTATTCACTTTGATGTACGCGCCATGCTTGCAGAAGGAAACGACCCGCTCAAGCAAATTCAACAAAAAGCAAAAGCGCTCAATGCGAGCGAAACGCTCCTTATTATCAATAATTTTGAACCCGTACCGCTCATAAAATTATTAGAAAAACAAGGCTTTTCAACCTATGTAAACCACATAAATACCGATACCATAGAAACCTATTTTTTCAAAGAAAAAAATACCGAAGCCGATAATAACACAGCCGATGCAATAGAAGAAAACATCGCTACTTCGGGCGATTGGGAGCAGGTGCTTGCACACTTTCAAAACAACTTGGAAGAAATAGACGTGCGCCACCTAGAAATGCCGCTTCCTATGATAACCATTTTAGAAGCATTGGAAACCCTACCAAATGAAAAAGCACTTTATGTACACCATAAAAGAATTCCGGTATTTCTACTTACAGAGCTAAAGGAACGCCACTTTGAATACCGCATAAAAGAAATACAAGATGGTGAAGTTTATTTGCTCATTTTTAAAAATAGATAAGCATTTATGTTAGCACCAAGCATTGGTGGCGGACTACAACAAACCACCAATTACAAAGTAGTAGTGCCGTTTTATGTTTATGCTGCCATTTCTTTTTTGGTGGCAACTGTGCTGCTATTGTGCCATACAGATATAGTGGAGTTACACTACTTCCAACCATACACATTGGCCATCACGCATATTATGGCGTTGGGTTGGGCTACCATGATTATTTTGGGAGCTTCGCACCAATTACTTCCGGTACTGGTAGAAGGCAAACTCGATAGCAATTTACTGGCTTACCTTACCTTTGCAGCTACTGCAATCGGCATTCCATTTTTGGTAATTGGATTTTATATTTTTCATGTAGGCTGGGTACTGCAAACCGGAGCTGTACTAATAAATATTGGCGTAGTTTTTTACCTCCTCAATGTATTCGAAAGCTCATTTAAAAGCAAGCAACGCAATGTACATACCTGGTATATTCTTACTGCCGCGCTATGGTTGTTTTCAACTACTTTTTTAGGCTTATTATTGGTGTTCAATTTCACGCACCATTTACTTGCAAAAGATTCGTTGGCGTACCTTTCTATTCATGCACACTTAGGCATTGCAGGCTGGTTTCTGCTCTTGGTAATTGGAGTTGGGTCGCGTTTAATTCCCATGTTTTTAATTTCAAAATATAACAACAACCAATTGCTATGGTGGATATACGGTTTGGTGAATATGGGCTTGGTAAGTTTCCTTCTTTTTAAGGTATTAGATTTCCCTGCTGTGTACTTCTATGGCTCTATTGCTATTGCATTTAGCGGCATAGTATTGTTTGGCATACATTGCATAAAAGCGTACCGCGTTAGAATCAGAAAAAATGTAGATGAACAAATGAAAACATCGCTGCTTTCGGTACTGCAAATGCTGCTTCCGTTTGTGGCACTCATTGCCACACTCCTTATTTTGCCTGCAGAAAAATATCCACGCATGGCATTGCTTTACGGCTTCTGTATTTTCTTTGGTTGGCTTACTGCCATTATTTTGGGCATGACCTTTAAAACACTTCCATTTATTGTATGGAACAAAGTATATCACAAAAAGGCACATGCCGGTAAAACACCGGCTCCCAAAGAGCTTTTTAGCGAAAAAATTTATCGAGCCATGTTACACTGCTACCTTTCCGGCTTTGTATTGTTTGCCTTAGGCATTATTCTTTTCAATACGGTTGTATTAAAGCTAGGAGCCGCTGCATTGGTTGCTGCTGCTGCATTGTATGTATTAAACATTGGAAAAATTATTCTTCACCAACCAAAAAAATTATGAGCGTACACGTAACTACCAACGATACTGCCAGATGCAATTTTGCACTCATAGGACTCTACAATGTATATGATCCAGAAATAGGATTAAACGTGGTGGATTTGGGTTTGATATATGAATTAGACTTTAATGAAGCCGATAAAAAAGTTACCGCCACCATGACACTCACTACTCAATTTTGCCCTATGGGAGATGCCATTACAAGCGATGTTACCGATTCGCTTGCCAATGCTTTTCCCGAATGGAAAATAGATGTAAACTTAACTTTCGATCCGCCTTGGGATCATTCAAAAATTTCTACAGAAGGAAAAGAATTTTTAGGCCATTAAACTATGCTGAACCATACATGCAAAACTGCTATTAAAGCCGTAATTTACTTAGCAGGAAAAAGTAAAACAGGCGATAAAGCCAGTATTAAAGAAATTGCCGAACACATCAATGCCAGCGAACATACCGTTGGCAAAACTTTGCAAACATTGGTGAAGCAAAAAATCATCAACAGTTTAAAAGGTCCCTCCGGTGGTTTTTACTTAGATGAGAAGCAGCAAAACCTCCCTATTTTTAATATAGTTGAAACTATTGAAGGCAAGGGCGTTTTCAAAGAATGTGGCTTAGGTTTAAGCAAATGCTCTGCCACGCACCCATGCCCTATTCACAACGAATACAAGGTTGCCCGCGAGTTGATTGAAAAAATATTCAGAGAGCGAAAAGTAAAAGACCTCTGCACTCCGGTAAGCAACGGTCTAGCATTTTTAATGGACTAAAAACGCATGAAGCAATACTTCTTTTGCAATACACGCATTGCTTTATCTAATCTTTCCCGAAAAAATTTTAGAAAGCACAGCATCTGCCTCTGCAATACTCTTAACGCCAATGCGCAGATGGCTGCCATTATGCAAATACAATACAATTCCGGTGGTGCAGCCTGTATTAAAGAGCGGGTTATTGCCCAAGCCCATACCCGGCAACAAAAAAGGAAACTTAAAACTAACGGCACTTGCGCTTTTTACTTCGCTCCATGCTATTTGCTGTTGCTTATTAAATGGAGCAGCACTTACGCTTACTCCTTTAGCCGTAATTTCTAACTTGGTTTTAAATAGTAGCAGCATTGCCAACTCTGCCAATAATGCCACCACTACCGCCAATTCCATTACAAAGTACTTTCCATTGCCATCGAAATAGAAAAACAATAACAAAGCAGAAATTGCCACCAGTATTTTAAGGAGCACCCACTTATTTTTGTACTCCAATGTTTCGCTAAATAATATTGTATTGCCAACTGCACTCATTGCTAATCTCTGTATTGCTCTATTACCTGAAGAATTACAGCATCGTCTTTTAGCTCTTCAAACAATTCAAAAATAATGGTGTGTAAATCGAAGTTAAGCATCAAGGCTTTTTCTAACGAAAGAATGGCTTCGTGTTTAATGCCTGCTTGATAGTAAAATACTGCTTTGATATAGATAATATCTGCCTCGCCTTCAAATTTTACTTCTGCTTCTTTTAGCAATGCAAATGCAGCTTCGTAATCTTCCAACTCATAATAAGCTGCTGCAAGGTTTATCCAATGCCCTTTGAACTTAGAATCGGTTTCTAAAATTTGCTCAAAGAGTGCTACTGCTTTATCAATATCCTCTATTTGCAAACATGCATCGGCCAAACCAAGCAAGTAGTCTATATTTTCTTTGCTCAACTTCACCGCTCTTTCATAAGCCGAAATTGCTTGACTCCAATTTTCTTCTTTCTTATAGGTTTCGCCCAATAAGTAAAAGGCTTCGGCATAATGCGGATCTATGGCAATTGCCTTGCGAATAAAGTTTCGCGCCTTAGGAATATCGTTTACCTTTTCGTAACACTCGCCTGTTTTTAAATAAAGCTCCTTTTGTGGCTTCCCAATTTTTATGGCTTCGTGATAAAAATTAAGTGCTGTGGCATATTCTTCTTTCATGAATAATACATCGGCAATGCAAATGTATCCGGCATCAAATTCTTCTTTGATGGCAACCACGTATTCAAAGGCATCTTGTGCATTATTCCAATCTTGCTTTCCGGCATAGGCATGGCCTAAATTAAACCACGCCAAATGGTTATACGGCATGGTTTCTATCAATGCTTTATGAAAAGCAATGCTATTATCGTAGCGCTCGGTAAGTTCATAAGCAAACCAAAGGCGATTGAGCGCTTCTTCGTTCTCGGGTTCAAAATGCAATGCTTGCTGCAGGCTTTCTATTACTTCGGCATAGCGCTCTTTATCTTCAAACACATCTGCTTTTTCTAAAAAAAGTTCGCAGCGGTCGGCATCGCTTTCTGCCAGGTTAAACCCATTTTCTATTTCTGCCAAAGCGGCTTCGTGCTCACCTTTAAACAAAAGGATATCGGCACGAGTAAGCGCAATACGTACATCGCTAGGATCCAGCACTTCGGCATAGCCAATAAATTCCAGTGCATCGTCTAAGCGGTTTTGTTCGGCAAATACTTCGGCTTTTTTCAATAAAAACTCACCGCTAAAAGGAAATTGTTCAATAGCACTGTCAATTACATTCATTGCTTTTTTGAACTCGCGGTTGTCCTGATAATACAAGATTATTTTTTCAAAACTTTCTTCATCAAAATGAGGTGCTGTGTTTGTTTGCATTGCAGCTTCATATTGCTGAATCAATTCAATGATTTCACCAAAATCGGGGCTGTTAAATTCTTCTTCAAACATGTTGTGAAATTAACGTAAATGAAATGAAGGAATCGTTAAAACTCGCTCATCGAATTTAATTTTTTCCGGCTATACAGCGCAGAGGTTTTCCACATCTTAACTATGTGCGGGCAGAATAGAACCTACGCAAGTACCAAAGCCAATGCGAATACCATTTTTCTCTGCAAAAGCGCGTATAGTAATAGTATCGCCATCTTGTAGGTATTTTCTTTCGGTGCCATCGGGCAAGTGCAACGATTTTTTTCCACCTTCGGTAAGTTCCAACAAAGAGCCTAAAGAATCCGAAGTAGGACCGCTAATAGTGCCACTCGCATATACATCGCCCACTTGAATGTTACATCTGTTTACAGTGTCGTGTGCCAACTGCTGGCGAATACTCCAATACAAGTATTTGGTGTTGCTGTTTGAAATTACCATAGAAGTTCCCGAAGCTGTGGTAAGCGTTACTTCCAGGTGTATATCGAAATTGGCATTACCGCTTTGCTGTTGCAAATATGGCAACACTTCCGGCTCTTGTACGGGCGATGCCGTACGCACTGCTTGCAAGGCTTCTAACGGCACTAACCACGGAGAAATGGTGGAACCAAAGTTTTTACCAAGGAAAGGACCCAACGGCACATATTCCCATCGCTGAATATCGCGCGCGCTCCAATCGTTGAAGATTACCAAACCAAAAATATAATCTTCTGCCACGGCAGTAGAAACACTTTCGCCCAGCATGGTTTCTTTACCCACTACAAAAGCCATTTCGAGTTCAATATCCAGTGCTTTAGTAGCACCAAAAGAAGGCATTGCAGCATCATCGGCTTTGGTTTGCCCTTTTGGCCTGCGAATTGGCGTGCCACTTACCACAATTGAAGAGGCTCTGCCATGATAACCAACCGGAAGATGCTTCCAATTAGGCATTAACGGATTATCGGGACGAAACAATTTGCCCACATTGGTTGCATGCTCTATGCTCGAATAAAAATCTGTATAGTTGGGAATATGAATAGGCAGCAGCATTTGAGCATCGCTTTGGTTTACAAATGCTTGCTCACGCAGTGCAATATCGTTTTTAAGCTCAGTATTTTCTTCGTGCAGTAATTCTTGAATACGCTGCCTTACTTTATTGGTAGTTGGCTTTCCTAATGCTATAAATTCATTCAAAGTAGTTTTAGAAAATACCTGTACGTCTTTTACAATACCACTGAATTTACCTGCAGCACTTAATACGGCCAAGTCTAAAATAAAACTACCAATGGCAACTCCGGCACGTGGTGTGTGTGTTGCTGTTTTAAAAATTCCGTAGGGAAGGTTGTGCCAAGTAAAATCTGAGTTTTCTGAAACCTCCACCCAGCTTACATTTTTAAATGCTGTCATGCTTACAATTATTTGTTTTAGTAAAAGTATAGTTGCTGCGGTGCAAATATGTTGTTTAATAAGAATTGGCTGCAATTAGATGCATACAATGCAATTGAGCAAATTTTACTTCGCTTACATATCAAAACTCCAATCTTCACCCTCGTTAGAAAACTGCTTTCTGGTGGCAGCTTTCTGAATTTCGCGCTCAATAATTGCATCTGCCATTACTGCTGCAAAGCCATCTTGCGGATGCTTTAGCAGTTCCTCTTTCAATTTTTTTTCGTTCACATCTACCCGATAAAGCAACCACATTAAATGCTCCATGTTGCGCGAAGCAAGCTCTTCTATTCTGGCAATGAGCAGCGCTCTAAACTGCTGCCATTGCTCACTTTCGCTCAGTGTTGCTGCAGGCAGCAGTTGTGGGTTTATCTCAAAATTTTCTGCCAATTGAGTTTGAATATCTGTTTGCATGAGTTGTGTTTATTTCAAGAATTTTCGGGTATTTATTTTCTCACTCACACCCATTCCAAAGAGTGCAAAATCGTACTTTACAGGATCGTTTGGATCAAACATTTTCAACACTTCCGTTAACTCTAAAACGGTTTGCCAATCGCGCTGCGAGCGTTGAATTAGCCCTAATTTTCTAGAAACATTTTCTACATGTACGTCTAAAGGGCAAAGTAAATCGCATGGTTTAATATTGTGCCATAATCCAAAATCTACTTTATGCTTATCGCTTCTAACCATCCAACGCAGAAACATATTCAGGCGCTTGCAGGTACTCTTTCTTTCGGGTGTTGCAATATGCTTTCGGGTACGCAAAGGAGCTTCTTCCAACGAAAAAAAATAATGGTGAAAATTTTCCAGCCGCCACTCTGTTAAATGGCGCGACACTTTATCTTTTACATTTTTTGTGTGCCACAAAAAAGCATCTTCTAATGAATGATGTGCCGTGTAATGCTGCTTGAAAAATTCAATAAAATAAAGTGCATCGGTTGCATTGAAAGTTCTGTGTTTAAACTGCAAAAACGGTTTCAGGTCTTTTTGAGTATGATGCAATACAAAATCGTGTGGTGCATTATCCATCCACGCCATTAGTTTCTGAGCAGCATTTATGATAGATTTTCTATTGCCCCATGCCAACATAGCTGTCCAAAACGCTGCAATTTCAATATCTTGCAGTTTAGTGAATTGATGCGGAATTTGAATAGGGTCGTCTTCTATAAACGTGAGCGTATTAAACTGGTGGTATTTTTCTTCCAACAATTCATGTAACCGTTTGTTGTTCGCTAAACTTTTTGGGTGTTTAGTCATCGCACATTTTATGTGTAGATAATGACACAAATAAATGGTTTTCTTTTCTGTGTTTTGAAGCTATATAGTTATGCATAAAAATATATTGGTTCGTATTGGGTTTGGGATGGCATTCTTTTTGTGCCTTATTCCAAATTTATTGCCCGCACAAGAAGACTACTTTAGCCATTGGAATACCAACAAGGCCTGCAAGCATTGGGTAGATTCTGTTTACGAGCAGCTTACGCTAGATGAGCGCATAGCACAATGCTTTATGCTGCCAGCTTACACAGCCGGAAAAGATTACAATATGGATACCGTTTTGCGCCTTATTAGCGAAGGCAAAGCCGGTGGTGTAATATTCTTTAAAGGCAACCCAACGGCTCAAGTAAACTGGACCAATAAAATACAGGAAGCAGCCAAAGTAAAAGTAATGGTTGCCATTGATGGCGAGTGGGGACTTTCTATGCGCATAGACAGCACCATTGTATATCCAAAACAAATGGCATTGGGCGCTTTGGCTCACAACGAACTAATTTTTGAAATGGGTAAACAAATTGGCAAGCAATGCAAACGCATGGGTATTCATGTAAATTTTGCACCCAGCGTAGATGTAAACAACAACCCCAAAAATCCGGTAATAAACGATAGAAGTTTCGGAGAGAATAAATATAAAGTTACAGACAAAGCCATCCAATACATGCGCGGTATGCAAAGCCAAGGAATATTGGCTTGTGCCAAGCATTTTCCGGGTCATGGCGACACAGAAACCGACTCGCATTACGACCTTCCGGTTATCAATAAATCGCTACAACAATTAGAAGAAACAGAACTGTTTCCATTCCGAAAAATATTTAAAGAACATGCTGGCAGTGTAATGGTAGCACATTTGTATTTGCCACAATTAGACACTTCGAGCAGAATAGCCGGAACACTTTCGCCCAAAATAACCACAGAGCTTTTACGCAATCAAATGGGTTATGAAGGACTGGTATTTTCCGATGCGCTAAACATGAAAGGTGTAAGTAAATACTTTCAACCGGGCGTGGTAGATTCTTTAGCTTTTATTGCGGGAAACGATGTATTGGTATTTTCCGAAAACTGCGTACAAGGTATTTCAAAAATTCGTGCAGCTATAGATAGCGGCTTTGTAAAAGAGCAAGAACTAGAAAATAGAGTAAAGCGGATTCTATCGTATAAATATTTACTTGGCTTACACACATTCACGCCAATCAACAGCGAAGGTTTGGCAAATGATTTAAACGATTTCAACTATGCAAACACACAAGAAAAATTGTTTGAACAAGCTGTAACCATTGCTGCCAACTCCGATTCTTTAATTCCATTAAACACCAAAGAGCACTTAAAAAGAATAGCCACTGTGGGCATAAAAACCACTAAGCCAAGCACCTTTCAAAACATACTCAGGCAATGGTTAGAAGTAGATGAATTTACAGTAGAAAACGATACCCACACCAATCGATACCAAACACTCTTTGATACCCTTGCGCCATACGATGCGGTAGTAATTAGCCTGCATGGTCTAGGCAGACTGCCTTCCAAAAATTACAATGTATCGCAACAAACCGTGGCGTTTGTAAACAAATTGGCTGCCACTACCAAAGTAATTTTGATAATTCCGGGCAATGCATACCTGCTTGGCAGTTTCCCCAATATTAGAACTGCAATTGTAGCATACGATGAAAACGATGCTGCACAGCGCGCTGCTGCCAATGCTTTAATGGGAGCTATTCCGGTAAGCGGCACACTACCCGTTACCGTAGGAAACTTTACTGCAGGAACCGGATTTAAAATTGAAAAACCCGTGCGCTTACAGTTCTCTGTGCCTGCCGCTGCAGGTATAGACCCACTCGATTTACAACCTATTGGCGATGAAATTTTAGATGCACTTATTGCACATGCAATGCCAGGTTGCCAATTGGTAGTTACGCACGAAAACAAGGTTATTCTTAACCGCGCTTACGGCAACCCCACTTATGAATCTTCGCAAAAAGTTAGTACCACAGATTTGTTTGATGTGGCTTCGCTCACAAAAATTCTCTCTACCACGCTTGCTATAATGAAACTATACGATGAAGGAAAAATTGACCTCACCAAATCGGTAAACGAGTACCTCGACTTGCCTGCCGATGCTACCATAAAAAATATTATGATTCGCAACTTGCTGCTGCACCAAAGCGGTTTGAAACCTTTCATAAAATTTCATGACGCATTTAAAGATGCATACGATTTCCATTTAGTTTTTAAAGAAGTAAAAGACAGTATATTTTCTATTCCCGTAGCCGAAAACCTATTTATGCGTGCCGACTATAAAGACTCCATGTGGCACCAAATTATACACGCTCCGGTAAGCACCAAACCCAGCTATGTGTATAGCGATTTAAATTTCTACATTCTTCAAAAATTGGTAGAAAAAATTTCGGGTATGCCGCTACAGGATTATGTGCAAAAAACTTTCTACGAACCAATGGCATTGAGCAGAATCGGATACCTGCCCTTAAACCGCTTTGATATATTGCGCCTCATTCCTACCGAAATTGACACCTCCTTCCGCAAGCAAGTAATTCACGGCTTTGTGCACGACCCTGGTGCTGCCATGATGGGCGGTGTAGCCGGGCACGCAGGAGTTTTTTCTAACGCTATGGATGTAGCAGCCGTAATGCAGATGCTAATCAATAAAGGCAGCTATAACAATGTACACTTTTTAAAGCCTTCTACCGTAGCACTCTTCACCAAAAAATTAGGAACCAACTCGCGCAGAGCATTGGGCTTCGATAAACCTGAAGGCGATGAAAACAAACCAAGCCCTTGCTCCGAAAATACTCCGCTTAGTGCTTTTGGGCATTCGGGTTTTACCGGCACTTGCACTTGGGCAGACCCCGATACCAAAACTGTGTTTGTGTTTTTGAGCAATAGAGTTTACCCTGCTGCTTCAAACAATAAATTAGTAAAAATGAACTTGCGAACCAAGTTGCAACATATTGTTTACAAGGCTATTCGCAATCACGAAATACGATAATTCCTACTTTTTTATATAGCCGTTTTTGCCCAGTTGGTAAACGAGCCATCGCTGCATTTTGCACGCACCCAAAAATAACTTACGCTAGACGAACCGTTTGAAATAGCAACAGTTCCACTGGTTTGTGTACCCGATAAAATATTGCCTCTACTGGTTGATGAAGATGAAAATGAATACTCAAACAAAACACCTCCATTAGCATTAAAGCTATAGTTAATCTCCATGCTGTTTACTTTGTATGCATATAAATTTGAAGGCATTAAACACAACCCTGCACCTTGATTGTAGTTCTGGGGACAATGAAAACTCTTAGGGCCTGCCCACTTGCTATATTTACTTCCACCACAGTTTCCTCTTACATAAAAATCGTAAGTAGTGTTAGCATTCAAAACTGCTTGTGTAGTATATTTGTTATTGGTTCTTATTAGCTCACCTTCGCCAATTTTAAAACCGGTAGGGCCGTATTGAACATCAAAATAATCATTAGAAGCATACCAACTAAGCTCTGCCACACTGCTGGTAAATTCTGCTTCTAAGATACTCGGATTAGCACAAGTACTGGTAGAGCCATCAATTACAAACACTTGTGCATTAGACCATGCACCTTTTTCATTGCCGCAAACGGCTCTAAGGTAAACATCGTAAGTGCCATAATCTAAATTTTCAATTACCGGACGTGTGGCAGAAATGGTTTTTACAGTTCCATTACCCTTAATAAAGCCCGATATACCGTACTCAACTTCATACGTAGTATAAGCCGTTTGGTATATATTCAAATTAGCTTGTGTATTTTCTACAGCAACACTAAAATCAACTTGCGGGCAAGAATCTTCACCCCCTTCTTTCTTTGTACAAGCTGCCATACTGAATAGTAAAAGTATAGGCAATAAAAATTTTTTCATGTATGATGGTTTAGGCAAATATACAACTTCTCTGCTTACTTAAAGCTTTGTAACAAGATAAACTAAACTCCTATTATTATTGCTCCAAACATAAACACATGATACTTTGCGCAGATAGCGGATCTACTAAAACTCAATGGCTTACCCAAACCAAACAACTTATTGAAACCATAGGTTTTAATCCGCAATTTCATACCACAGAAAGCATACATGCAGCATTGCAAGAAAGCAATGACTTACTGCAAATTTGCGCACAAGTAACAAAAGTATTTTTCTATGGTGCCGGATGCAGCAGCCAAAGCAGAAATGCCATTGTAGCCAATGCGCTTCGCACTTTTTTTCCTTCGGCCGAAATTGTGATAGATCACGATTTAAAAGCAGCTGCTTATGCCACATTTAACAACGAACCTTGTATTAGTTGTATTATTGGCACAGGCTCCAACTCTTGCTATTTCGATGGAAAAACAATTACTGAAAATGTACCTGCTCTTGGCTATGTATTAGGCGATGAAGGCAGCGGTAGTTGGTTTGGAAAAGAACTGCTGAAACAATATCTATACCATTTACTGCCTCCCAAAACCACCCGTCTGCTTCAAGAAAAATATGGCGTAGAAAAAGAAACCGTTTTCCAAAGAGTATATCGCGAACCGCATGCCAATGTTTATTTG
>WBZO01004623.1_pt1 | contig 14712 bp, 15 predicted proteins | sample 5204261 | NCBI WGS metagenome assembly WBZO01 (sample SAMN12412400, study PRJNA552823) | activated sludge metagenome | isolation source: activated sludge from anammox sidestream of wastewater treatment plant... | place: USA: North Carolina | collected 2017-09
CCCCGGCGCGATCCGGACGTTCCTCGCGCGGGGCGCCTCGATCATCGACGTGCCGCAGGACGACCAGGGGATCATCCCGTCCGCGCTGGCGCGGGTGCTGGACACGCGCCGCATGACCGGCCGCCAGGCGAAGATGCTGTACGTCCAGGCGAACTACGACAACCCGAGCGGCGCGACGCTGCCCGTTGACCGCCGGGAGGCCCTCGTGGCGCTCGCACGGCAGCACGGCGTGCTGTTGGTGGAGGACGACGCCTACACCGGCATCGACCTGGACGGGCCGCCGCTGACCTCGCTCTACGAGATCGCCGGCGGTCGAGGCATCATGCGGGTCGGCACCTTCTCGAAGACCATCGCAACGGGCCTGCGGGTGGGGTACATCACCGCGCAGCCGGAGATCATCAAGCCGCTCGTCTTCATGCGGTTCGACAACGGCTCTCCGCCGGTCCTCCACCGGATGGTGCACGAGTACCTGCTCGGCGGGACGTACGACACCCACGTCCGACGGCTGCAGGACCTCTACCGGGAGCGCCGGGACGCGAGCGCGCAGGCACTGCGCGAGTTCTGCGAGCCGTACGTCACCTTCCAGGTGCCGCGCGGCGGCTTCTTCCACTGGCTGCGCCTCCGCCCCGGCCTCGACGCGAAGGCGGTGGTCGCGGCGGCGAAGGACCGAGGCGTCGCTGTGACGCCCGGCACCGGTTACTACTCGACCGGCGGCGGCGAAGACCGCATCCGCCTCGTCTTCTCCGCCCTGCCGCCCGAGGATCTCCGGGAGGCCGTCCGCCGGCTCGGCGAGGCGATGGAGGCGGTCGCGAACGGCCAGACGGGCGCTTCCTGACGCCCCCGGGGTATTGGGGGGTTGAAGGGGCGAGTTACGCGACATAGCATCGTCCGATTACCGGCGCATGACAGACGTGCTTCGCGGGGACGCACGGCTTGAAGGATCGCAACCGTGACGGTGGAGTCTGCCCGTTCGCTCGCTGACGAACTTCGCCAGGCGTGGTCGCAATACGACCTCGACGAGCTGACCAGTGACGCCGTGAAGTACCTGACGGCCGGCACGCCCACCGACTGGGGTCTGCCCTCCAACCCGCCGTCCCGCGTCCCCCCGATCACCCTCGGCAGCGGCATCCCCGACCCGGCCTCGCTCCCGCGCGAACCACTCATCGAGGCGATGAAGCGCGCGCTGGACACCGTGGACGACGGCCCGCTGCGCTACGGCGGCGGCGTGGGCTTCGAGCCGCTGCGCGCCGAACTCGCCGCGCGCTACACGCGCGACCGCGGCTTCCCGGTCACCTCCGATTACTTCCTGCTGACGAACGGCTCCGCCGGCGCGATCGACCAGGTCTGCGCGGCGCTGATCTCCCCCGGCGACATCGTGATCACGGAGGCGCCCACGTTCTCCGGCTCCATCCGCACGTTCCGCGGCCACCAGGCCGAGGTGCACACCGTGCCGATGGACGACGACGGTATGCGCGTCGACCACCTCGAACCGCTGATCGCGAAACTGAAGGCGCAGGGGCGGAAGGTGAAGGCGATCTACACGATCTCCTCCTACCACAACCCGATGGGCGTCACGCTCGCATCCGACCGCCGCATCGAACTCCTCCGCATCGCCTCCAAGCACGGCATCTTCGTCATCGACGACGACGCCTACGGCGAGCTCTACTTCGATGTCGACCGCAAGCCGACGGCGCTCTCCGCGCTCTCCGAGTGCGAAGGGGTGATCTCCGTCGGCACCTTCTCGAAGGCGATCGCCACCGGCCTGCGCGTGGGCTGGATCCACGCCACCCCGGAGCTCCTGGACCGCGTGGTGCGCATGCGGTTCGAGATGGGCAACTCGCCGCTGCTCCACGGCATGCTGTACGAGTTCGTGAAGGACGGCGGCCTGGACCGCCACCTGCAGCACGTCCGCAAGATCTACCGCCGCAAACTGGACGCGCTGACGAACGCGCTCCACGAGTACTGCGAGCCGTACACCACGTGGCGTCGCCCGGACGGCGGCTTCTTCCTCTGGGTGAGCCTCACGAACGGCCTCGATGCGCGGAAGGTGCAGGCCGTCGCCATCGACGAGGGCTTCATCTTCCCGGGCGGCTTCGCGTTCTTCCCGGACCGGGTGGACACGGGCGAGCACATCCGCCTCGCCTTCTCCTGGGCGTCCGAGGACGACCTGCGTGAGGGCGCCCGCCGCCTGGCGAAGGCCTGCGAGATCGTCGCGAACGGCGGCGGCTAGGCCGTTACCCGGCCCCCTGCACACGCGGGCGTATCATCCGCAGCGCACCCCGCCATGCCGGGGTGCGGGAGGGTGCCGCCATGCCGGACCGCCGCGTACCTCGAGCGTTCACGCTGCCGTGGGGCAAGGGCCAGATCGTGGAGGAGGCCGCCGTGGAGGTAGGCCTCCACCAGCCGGCGGTGCAACTGCTCCACTACGAACTCGGTGAGAAGAAGGGGCAGCTGGCGGTGCGCTTCGTCGCGTACGACGAAGAGGGCCACCTGGAGCAGCGCCCGCTCATCATCAACCAGCGTGAGATCGCCAGCCTGAAGGCGGAGATCGACCGCGCTCCGCGCCTGAAGGCGCTGCTCCGCCGCCTCGTCGAGGACTGACCGCGCCTACGCCTGCGTGACGGCGCCCGGCTCCGGGCCGGGCAGCGGCACGACCGCCCCGTTTACCGCTGCCGAGCGACAGAGCCACCCGATCGCCTCCGCCACGTCCACCTGGGTTGGCGGACGGACGCCCTCCACCGGCACGCGCGAGGCGACGACCTCCACGAGGCGGTCGAGGGGGATGCGTGTCACCGGCCCCGGCGCGACGGCGTTCACGGTGATGCCGTGTGCCGCCTCCTGGCGGGCGAGTGTGCGCACCATCCAGTGCCGGGCGGCCTTGCCGAGGCCGTAGTCGAACGGCGCCTGCTCCGGCGGCAGCGGCCACGTCTCCGCATCGAACCCACCGACGGCGACGATGCGGCCCCAGCCGGTGGCGCGCATCGCAGGGAGCGCCTCGCGCGCGGCGAGGTAGAGCGCGTCCACCTCCTCCGCCATCGCCTCGCGCCACTCGGACGGCGGGATCGCCTCCACCGGGCGTGGCACCCAGCGCCCGCCCGCGGAGACGACGACGATATCCGGCGTGCCGAGGCGTTCCCGTGCGACCTCGAACATGCGCGCCACCACGGCGGGGTCGCTGCTGTCGCCGGCGACCACCTCCGCGCGACGCCCGAAGGCGCGCACGGCCTCAGCCACCTCGTGCGCGGCGGCCTCGGAGCGGTGCGTGTTCACGAGCACATCCGCGCCGTCACGCGCGAGGACGAGCGCGGTCGCGCGGCCGATACCGCGCCCGGCGCCGCCGGTGACGATAGCGACGTGCCCGGCCAACGGGCCGGCGGGGCGGAGGTTCGACGCTTCGGCCATGCGTCCTATCGTATGCGGCGCACGGGTGCCGGACATCGGGCGGCAGCGGGGCAGGGGAGGCGACGCGATGCCGGACGAGATGCCCTCGGTCGCCCCGGCGATCGCCGCCGCGCGCGACGGGATCGAGGCATCCCGGGCCGCGCTCCTCGCCGCGCTCGAAGGCATCACGCAGGCGGAGTTCGAGCGCGAGGCGGACGGCGCGTCCGTGCGTGAACTGCTGTGGGCGCACGGACAGCGCGAAGACTGGTACCGCCGGAGCATCGACCAGGCGGTGGGAGGGCGAGCGGTGGACGGGTTCGTCCTGCACCCGAGGCCGGAGCGGCTCTCCACGCCGGATTACCTGCTCGCGTGGATCGACCAGACGCGCCGGCCGCTGCTGGCGCTGCTCCGTCGACTGCCCGCGGAGGGCCTCGACGTGCCCGTACGGACGCCGGATGGCGCGGAACGCACGCCGCGCGCGATATTGGCGGGACTCGCGGAGGAGGAGCGCGCGCTCGCGGACACGGTGCGCGCCGCTCGCTCAGCGCCGCGAGGCACGTAGGGAGGTCTGAGATGCCGAGACTGCGACCTGAGGGCACGGTGCCGTGGATGCCCGGGTTCCGCTACGGGGCGCTGCTCCCGGCGCTCTCGCTGAACCTGATCGTGCAGGACACGGAGCGATCCGTCGCGTTCTATCGCGATGTGTTCCAGGCCGAGCTGCACTATCGGGACATCGACTTCGCGGCGGTCCGCGTCGCGAACGTCGAGGTGATGCTGCATGCCGACCACACGCACGAGGACCATCCGTGGCACGCGGCGCTGAAGGACGGGACACCTCGCGGCGTGGGTGCGCAGTTGCGGGTCCTGGGTGTGATTGATCCGGACGACCTCTACGCCCGCGCGCAGCAGTACGGCGCGACGGTGGTCGCGCCGCCAGTGAACAAGGGCCACGGCTGGCGCGAGGTGCTGGTGCGCGACCCGGACGGCTACGAGTGGGCGTGCGGCATCCTCGTGCCGCCGGCCACCGGCCCGTTCGGCCCGCAGCCCGCGCCGCCCCCCGCCTCGTGAACGACGCGCCCGCCTGGCTCGCGGAGGTAGAGGCGTACCGCCAGGACCTGGAGGTGCGCGCCACCCTGCGCGGGCGTGAGTTCGCCTTCGCGACGGCGTGGGGGCTGTTCTCCCCGCGCGAGGTCGACCTCGGCACGCTCGAATTGATCGAGGAACTGCGCGTCGCGGAGACGGACGACTGCTTCGACCTCGGTTGTGGCTACGGGCCGGTGGCGCTCACGCTCGCCCACCTCGCGCCGAAGGGTGAGACGTGGGCGGTCGACCGCGACTTCCTGGCGGTGGAGTACACGCGCCGCAACGCGGAGGCGAACGGGCTGGGCAACGTGACGGCGATGCTCTCGAACGGCTTCGCGGCCGTGCCGGCCGACCGGCGGTTCGATGTGGTGGCGACGAACCTCCCCGCGAAGGTGGGGAACGAACTGACCACGCTGCTCTTCGCGGACGCCTACCTGCACCTGCGTCCCGGAGGCCGCCTTTACGTGGTGACGCTGAGCGGGATGCGGAAGTTCATCCAGCGCACCCTCGTCGACCTCTTCGGTAACTACGACAAGGTGCACCAGGGCCGCCAGCACACCGTCCACCTCGCGGTGCGCGAGGGGTAACGAAACGGGCCGGGGATTGCCCCCGGCCCGTGTTCATCGGCTCGACACCCGCTACGGGAAGGTGAAGCCCGGCGGTGGCGTCGGGAACCCCGGCGGGATCGTGCCGCCACCCGGAATCGTCGGGATGGTGGGGATCGTTGGCGGCGTCAGCCGGACGGAGCCGATGCGGAACGTGGGCTGCCGGATCGCGCCAATCGTGACGCTACTCCCGATGTTGCCCGGTGGTAGGTCGATCGAGCCCAGCGACGCGTCCAGGGACAGGTCCACGGCGATGCCATCGATCAGCGGGATCGAGGGCACCGAGGCGGCGTCGAACGGGGCGAGCGTCGTCGGGAGCGATGCCGCGACCGCAGCCGCGGCGCTCGCTGCCGGCACCGTGGCCGTGGCGGTTGGGGTCGTGGTCGCCGTCGAGGATTCCTCGTCGCCGCCGCCGCTGCACGCGGCCGTGAACAGGATGGCGGAAGCGGCCAGCAGGCCGATGGTCAGTGTGCGTCGCATCGCCTAGTTCCCCTCGCTCAGGTCGCGGGCGATCGCCGCCGCGCTCTCGACCGCCAGACGCACCTCGACCTGCTCGCGCCGTAGCGCGTCCAGCGAGGCGATGAGGTCGCGTGCCTCGCCATCACCGGCGCCCTGGCACTGACTCGCGGCGTCCCGCAGCGAGCCGAGGTAGCCCTCCAGCCGCGATTGCGCGTCGCCCAGCGTGTCCCGGAGGCGTGCGCCGTCGTCCCCGGTGCCGGTGACGGAGGCGGCGGCGTCCTTGAACGTGGCGATGGAAGCCTCCACGTCCGGGATGGCGCTGTTGATCGAGCCCTGCGCCTGCGCGCAGACGCGCGCCGCGGTCCAGGTGCCGGTCGTCTCGTTCACGTCGTCCGCGATCTCCGCCCAGAAGTTCTGGAACGTGGTGCCGGCCACGGCGAATGCGGTCTCATCGCCGCGCTCCATCGCGGCGCGCAGTTCCGCCTCCAGCGCGTCTCGCCGCGAGGTCATGAGCGCGAGGATCTCGTCCGCGTCCGGGAACGCCGGGTCAGCGGCCTTGCGGGCGGCGAGTTCGGCGCGCGCCGCCTCCACCAGCGGACGGGCCGTGGCGAGGCGGCCGTCCACCGACTTCATCGCCAGGCGCACGCGCACCTCGATGACGGCGCGGCGCTCGGGGGAGTCAGCGGTGCGTGCTTCCGCCACGGCGGCGTCCACGCGCGCGAGCATCGCGTCAAAGGGGGCCTGGAGGCCGCGGAGCGCCTCCGCGTCCTTGCCCGCGAGTTCCTGCGCCATCACCTCTGCCTCGGCGCGGATGCGCGCCTCCGCAGCCGCGATGCGCCCGGCGAGCGCCTCCTGCACGCGCGCGGTGATGACCTCGGTCGCCTGCGCCTGCAGCACGGCGACCTGCGCTTCGATCGCTGCCTGGATCGAGGCGGCGTCACCGCCGCCGGCGGCCGCCGACTGTGCGTAGGCCTGCAGTTCGGCCTGCGCCCGCGACTGCTCCTCCTTGAGGTACTGGTCCGCGATCGCCTGGCCCTCCGGCTGGAGTTCGGCCTCCACCTCCGCCTTGCGTTCGGCGGCCCACGCGTCCAACTGCGGGCGGATGCGCGCCTCGATCTCGTCCACGCGCTCTTCGATCTGGCCGCCCAGCGCCTCGCTCAGCGCGCCGTAGCGCGCCTCCATGTCCACGTTGATGGCGAGCAGCGCGTCGACGGCGGCGACCGCCTCGTCCACCGTGGCAGCAGAGCAGACGGTACCGAGGGCTGCGGTCGCCTGGCCGCGGTACGCCTCCGGGTCGGGGAGGGCGTAGTTGATGCCGGCGGCGGCCAGCGCCGCTTCGGCGGCCGGCTGCGTCTCGTTCAGCGCATCGATGACCGCGAAGATCTCCAGCGTGCGCCAGCGGGTGGTGGCGCAGACCGCCTCCACCAGTTCGGCCTGCGTCAGAAACTCGCGGGCGGTCTCCGGGATCGTGACGCCCAGCGCGCCCTGCGCCTCCGCCTGCCCGGGGCCGCGGGAGGCGGCACCCACGATGATCACCCCGGCGAGCGCGACGGCACCGAGGCCCAGCGCCCACCGACGTACGGCTGTGATTGGACGGTCCATGTGTCCTCCGGACGGCACGTAGTACCGGTACCACTCCATCGTGCCGGACTTCGCGCCTGTGTCCCACCGCCGCGCGGCCCGGTCACCTCGGGACTATGGGCCGGAGCGCGCCTGCGGCATACTTCTCGTATGGCTGACACCCCCTCTCCGATGTATCTGAGCCTCCGCGGCAAGCGCGCGGTCGTCCTGGGCGGTTCGCGCGGCATTGGCCGGGCGATCGCACTGCGGCTCGCGCGGGAGGGCGCCCACGTCCTCGTGAACTACGCGCGCTCGGCGGAGGCGGCGGAGGAGACGGCGGCGGACTGCCGCGCCATGGGCGTGGAGGCCGAGGCTGTCCGCGCCGATGTGGGCGTCCCGGAGGAACTCGACGAGGCGTTCCGGCGGGCGGCGGATTGGGGTGGCGTGGACATCCTGGTCAACAACGCCGCCCGCGGCCTGGAGCGCCCCCGTAACGCCTTCGAGCAGCGCTCCGGCCACCTGCACCGGACGATGGACGTGAACCTGTTCGGGCCGTGGCACGCCTCGCAACTCGCGGTGCCAATGATGGAGGCGCGCGGCGGCGGCAGCATCGTGAACCTGCTGTCGCCGGGGTCGCGTCACTGGATGCCGGACTATTCCGCCGTGGGCATCACGAAGGCGGCGCTGGAGTCGCTCACGCTCTACCTCTCGGTCGAACTCGCGCCGCGCGGCATCCGCGTGAACGGCCTCTCCGCCGGCTGGGTCGAGGGCTCCGAGGGTGAACACTCGTACCGCGCGGACGTGAGTGACCGGGTGCGACCGCACGTCCCCGCCGGTCGGAACGTGCATCCGGAGGACATTGCCGCGGCGGTGGCGTGGGTCGTCTCAGACGAGGCGGCGATGCTCGTGGGCCACACGCTGCACCTGGACGGTGGCTTCGGCCACGGCGCCTGGCGCGCCGTCCTCGGCACCTAGTCTCGAGGGGTTACGCCCCGGCCCTGCCGCCGCGAGGCGGGCGGCAACAGTTGATGCGACGGCAGGACCGGGAACGCCTGGATCGATGGGTGGATGCGCCCCTTAGCGGAGCGTGACGCCGAGGACGCCGCCCGCGTCCGCGACGATGCCGGCTTCGGTGGCGTCAGCCTCGACGGCCGCTTCCGTGCTCAGCCCGAGGTCGACCTGCACGCCCGTGCCGGCGGTCGCGTCCGCCTCGGTGGCGGCGGTGCCAGTCGCGTCGACCGTCACATCGACGGTGCCGAGCGCGGCGCTCACCTCGGTCAGCAGGGAGCCCACGGTCCCGAGCGAGACGCCGTCCGCGGCTTCGGTGGCTGCGTCGGCTTCGATGGTCACGCCGGCCGTTGTGCCGGAGCCGCCGCCCAGCCGCAGCATGGAGCCGAGGTCGGCCTCGATGAGGATCGGCGCGGGCATCGCGCGGATCTCCTGCTGGAGCGAGGTGTTGCCGGCGAACATGGCGCTGGCGGCGACGCCCGAAGCGGCGGCCAGGGCGATCACCTTCTTGGAGGCTGCGAACGTGATGGCGGTCGTCAGCATGTGCGTCTCCTCCCGACTGCACTGATTCCAACGGGAGGAGGCCGCGCGGCGTTCGCCGTGCGGCTGGAAGATTTCGAGAGATTTCGCTAGCGCCGGGTGACCTCGGCGATGGCGGCGTCAAGCGTCAGCGGACGCCGGTCGAGCGGGAAGCGGCGCGAGGGGTCCGCGCACACCTGGCGGTCGCGCAGCGTCTCCAGCAGCAGCCGCGTCTCTCGCCTCGGCAGCCGCGCGAGGCTCCACGCGATCTGCTCGCCGGCCCCCTCGCCCCAGCCCGGAAGCGGCACGTACAGCCGCCGTGCGCCGGTCGCCTGCCCCCACGTCCGCACCACGTCGCCGAAGGTCGTGCGGGTGCTGCCGGCGATGTCGTACGACCGCTCCGTGAACTCCGGCGTGTCGATGGCGATGCGCAGCGCCTCCACGACGTCCGAGAGGGCGACCGGTTCCACCTCGGTGCGACGCCAGCGCCAGAGCGGCACGACCGGCGAGCGGGCGACCACGCGACGCATCGACTCGAAGAGCGTGCTGCCGCCGCCGACGATGAACGGGGCGCGCAGCACCGTCCAGCCCAGGCCGGACTGGCGCACCGCCAGCTCCGTGGCCCACCGCGCGACGAGGTGTTGCGAGGTCGCCTCTCCCTGCGCGGCGACGTGGCCGAGGTAGACCACACGCTGCACACCCGCGGCACGGGCGGCGATGAGCGTGTTCTGCACCGCCTCCAGGTCGTTCGCGACGACATCGCCGGGACGGTCGAGTGTGTGGATGAGGTAGACGAGCGTGCGGACGCCGCGCATTGCGGTGTCCAGGCCGCGCCCGGTCACGGCGTCGCCGGTGACCGCCTCGATGTCGCGGTCACGCAGGCGGAGCGCGTCGAACTCGCGGCGGACGAAGGCGCGGAGCGCGCGGGGTGTGCCGTCGGGAGCGGGGGTGCGTTCAAGCCCGGCGACCAGCGCCGAGCCGACGCATCCCCCCGCCCCCGCGACCAGGATCATCGGGCCGTGCTAGCGCGTGATCGCGCCGCGGTCGGCCTGGGTGACAGTGCGGGCATACTTCGCGAAGACGCCGTGGGTGTAGCGCGGGGGCAGCGGCGTGCGGGCCGCCAGCCGGCGCGCGATTTCGTCCGCGGGCACGTCCACGTCCAGGCGGCGGTTCGGGATGTCGATGACGATCCGGTCGCCCTCCTGCACCGCGCCGATCGGGCCGCCCACGGCGGCCTCGGGTGCCACGTGGCCGGCCATCAGGCCGCGCGTCGCACCGGAGAAGCGGCCGTCCGTGAGGAGCGCCACGGTTTCGCCGAGGCCGGCGCCCACGAGCGCGGCGGTCACGCCGAGCATCTCGCGCATGCCGGGGCCACCCACGGGGCCCTCGTTGCGGATCACCAGCACGTCGCCGGGGTTGATGCGGTGCTCCAGCACCGCCGCCATTGCCTCCGGCTCAGACTCGAAGACGCGCGCGGGACCCTCGTGGTTCAGGCGCTCGTGGCCGGCGACCTTGATCACCGCGCCGTTCGGCGCGAGCGATCCCTTGAGGATCACCAGGCCGCCGGTCGGCTTGAGCGCGCGCTCCACCGGCAGGATCACGTCCTGGCCCGGCGTCTCCACGGCGCCCGCGGCCTCCTCGGCAATGGTCTTGCCGGTGACCGTCATGACGTCGCCGTGGAGTTTCCCGACCTCCAGCAGCCGCTTCGCGAGGAGCGGCGTGCCGCCGGCGCGGTCCCAGTCCAGCGCCACGTAGCGGCCGCCCGGGCGCAGGTCGCCGATCAGCGGCGTCTGGTCCGAGATGCGGTCGAAGTCGTCGATGTCGAGCTCCACGCCCGCCTCGGCGGCGATCGCGAGCAGGTGCAGCACGACGTTCGTGGAGCCGCCCGTGGAGGCGGCGCAGATGATGCCGTTCTCCAGCGACTTCCGCGTGATCAGGTCGCGCGGCAGCACCCCTCGCCGCAGCACGTCCATCACCAGCGCGCCCGCGCGCTCGCCGATGTCGTCCTTCGCCGGGTCGGTTGCGCCGGGGGTGGCGGAGCCCATCGGCGAGAGGCCCATGAACTCCATCACCGTGGCCATGGTGTTGGCGGTGTACTGCGCGCCGCAGGCGCCGGCGCCGGGGCAGGCGGCCGCCTCGAGGGCGGCGAGGCGCTCGTCCGAGAGGTTGCCGGCGGAGTGCTGGCCCACGCCCTCGAACACGTCCTGGATCGTGACGTCCTTGCCCTCCCAGCGGCCGGGGGCGATGGAGCCGGAGTAGAGGACGATGCCCGGGATGTTCAGCCGCGCCAGCGCCATGGCGCCGGCCGGGATGGTCTTGTCGCAGCCGACGATGATCACGACCGCGTCGAACGAGTAGCCGATGCCGCAGAGTTCGATGGAGTCCGTGATGATCTCGCGGGAGATCAGGGAGGCCTTCATGCCCTCCGTGCCCATGGAGATGCCGTCCGAGATCGAGACGGTGTTGACCTCCATCGGCGTGCCGCCGGCGGCGCGGATGCCGGCCATGACGCGCTGCGCGAGCGCGCGCTGCGAGTAGTTGCACGGCATGGTGCCGATCCACTCGTGCGCCACCATCACCAGCGGCTTCTTGAGGTCCTCCGCGGAGTAGCCCACGGAGTGGAAGTAGGACCGGGCGGCGGCGCGTTCCGGCCCGTCCACCAGCGTGTGGCTCCGGTGTCGCGGGTCGAAGGCCATGGGGAACTCCTCGCAGGGCGGCGCGGCCGAGGGCGGTCGCAACGTGGGGGTCGAACCCGCATCGTACCGCGCCCCCTGCGAGGGGTCAGCGAGCCAATCGCGGAGTCGGGCCTACCGGGCGGCGTCCGCGTTCGCCACGAAGGCGGCGCTGACGTACCGCGCCAGACCCGGGCGGACTCGCTCCCAGGTGGCCGTGAACCGCTCGTCCTCCACGAACATCAGCCCGAGCCCGCGGTGCATCTCCCGCGGGCAGTCGTAGAACCAGCGGGCGATGTGCTGGCGGTGCTGCTCCGCAATCGCCATTGCCTCGGCCGAGGCCGGCGCCACGCCGCCCTGCATCGCTGCGGCGAACGCCTGCGTGATGGCGTCAGCCTCCGCCTTGATCTCGTTCCATTGCTCCGGCCCGTACTGGCGGGCCTTCTCGGCGCTCACGCGGTAGGCCTCCGTTTCGCCCCAGCGCTCCCGCACCTCAGCGTCGTACTCCGCCGGCGTGAACTCGCCGAAGACCTCGAACATCTCCTGGTCGCCCATTGCAACTCCCCGTTCGTGTGCGGCGATGGCGGCGTCAACCGCCACGAGCATGGCTCGCAGGCGTTCGCCTTCAGCGGCGAGCAGCGCGCGCTGCTCCCGGAGCACGCGGCCCAGGTCGCGGTCGGGCGCGTCAAGGGCGGTCCGGATCGCGTCGAGCGAGAAGCCGAGCTCGCGGTAGAACAGCACCTGCCGCAACCGCTCGAGGTCCGCACGGCCGTAGAGCCGGTAGCCAGCCTCGCTACGGGCGCTCGGTGTGACCAGGCCGACCTCGTCGTAGTGGTGCAGCGTGCGGATGGTGACGTGCGTGAGCGCCGCCACCTCTCCCACCGTGTACCGGCGTTCCGTCCTCATGTGCCGATTGTGCCGCCGCGGCATCGTCCACCGCCATCGCATCCTGTTGATGGACGGAACGTGCGGCCTCACGTCGGGGGAGGATCAAGCGGGGTGGCGACGTCCTACGGGCAGAGGGCGCGCGAGAGGACGGCGAGCGTCTCCGGGCGGAGGCGGTAGTAGGCCCAGGAGCCACGGCGTTCGCGCTCCAGCAGACCGGCGTCCTTCAGCACCTTCAGGTGGTGGCTGATCGTCGGCTGCGACAGGTCGAGTGCGCCCGTCAGGTCGCACACGCATGCCTCGTGGCCGGCGGAGGCGGCGACGATCGAGAGCAGGCGCACCCGGGCCGGGTCAGCGAGCGCCTTAAAGACACGCGCCGCCTGTGTTGCCTCCTCGTCCGACAGCACGCCGCCCAGGAGCGGCGGGCAGCACGCCTCGGCCGTCTCGGGGATCGCGTCGAGCAGCGGCAGGGCGTGGGTCGGGCTGGTGGTCATGCTGCAACGATACCACGGATTCGATGGACGTCGATATTGACAACTGTCGATGTAGGCGTGATCCTCTGCATCGATGGACATCAATACCGCGTGCAGCGAACCTGCCCGCGCGAGGAAGGACCGGACGATGGCTGAAGAGACGACCGCTGCTCCGAACGCGCGCGAGGTGAAGCGCACCGTGGTGGACCACTACGGCGCGCGTGCGCGGCGTGCGATGGAGGTCGCCGGCGTTGGTGTCGCCGCGGCGGATGCGGCCTGTTGTGGCGACGACTGCTGCGCCTCGGGTGAAACGTCCGAGGCACCGGCGTCGGCCGCCCCGCAGCCGCTGGAGTTCGTCTCGCTGGCGAGCGCGACGGACGCGGCGTGCTGCGGCGACGACTGCTGCTCCGCGGACAGCGTGGGCCGCGAACTGACCGCCGCGCAGCGCTACTACGCCTCCGCGGACGTGGAGACGCTGCCTGACAGCGTGACGCTCGCCTCGGCGGGCTGTGGCAACCCGCTGGCGGTCGCCGAACTGCGCGAGGGCGAGCGGGTGCTCGACCTCGGCTCCGGGGGCGGCATCGACTGCTTCCTCGCGGCGCGCCAGGTGGGCGTGGCGGGCGAGGTGTGGGGGCTGGACATGACGCCGGACATGGTGGCGCTCGCGCGCCACAACGCTGGCGAACTCGGCCTCGGCAACGTCCGCTTCCGCCTCGGTGAGATCGAGGACATCCCGTTCGCGGACGGCCATTTCGACGTCATCATGTCGAACTGCGTCATCAACCTCTCGCCGGACAAGCCGCGCGTCTTCGCGGAGGCGTTCCGCGTGCTGCGCGCGGGCGGCCGGTTCCGTGTCTCCGACATGGTGTGGACGCGCCCGATCCCGCCGGAGGTGGCCGCCAGCCGTGCGGAGTGGGCGGCGTGCGTCGCCGGCGCTCCGCAGGTGGAGGAGTACCTCGGCGGCCTGCGGGCAGCCGGATTCGTGCAGGTGGCGGCGGACTACACCGACACGGAGCAGGGCATCGTCTCCGCGTACATCACCGCGACGAAGCCGGAGTAGCGCGATGCAGTTCGGCCTGTTCATGGAGTGGGCGAACCGTGGCCGCCGGCCATGGCGCGAGATGTTCGAAGAGGGCATCCGCGAGGCGGTCGCTGCGGAGGAGGCGGGCTTCGATTTCATCCTGCTGGCCGAACACCACTTCTCGAACTACAGCGAAGACCCGGCGCCGCTGATCGCGGCGCTGGAGATCGCCCGCGCGACCTCGCGGATCCGCATCGGCACGGGCGTGGCGGTGTTGCCCGAATGGCAGCCGCTCCGCCTGGCCGAGGAGATGGCTGTGGTGGACCAGTTGAGCGGCGGGCGCTTCATCGCGGGCATTGGGCGTGGCTTCGTCCCGTTCGAGCAGGAGCGGTTCGCCGTCCCCGCTGCCGACTCGCGCGCGGTGTTCGACGAGTCGCTGGAGGTGCTGCTCGAGGCGTGGACGGCGACCGACTTCACCTACGAGGGGCGCCACGTCCGCGTCCCGAAGCCGACCACCGTGGTCCCTCGTCCCCTGCAGCAGCCGCACCCGCCGCTCTGGCTGGCCGGCTCCAGCCCGGAGTCGTTCGCGCTTGCCGCGCGTCACCGGATGACGCCGATCATCTCCTCGGGCGGCGGCCTGGCCTCGGTGCAGCGGCAGGTGGAGGCGTACCGCGCTGCGCTCGCCGCGCACGGGCGTGGCGACGAGACTCCGGAGGTCGTGGTCCAGTGCTCAACACTGGTGACGTCGACCGATGAAGAGGCGATGGCCGCGGTGGGTCCGGTGCGCTGGCAGCGCGCCGGTGCCGGCGCGCTGCTCTCCGAATCGGTCGTCGGTGGGGTGATCGATCCGCCGGTGGACACGTCCCCACCGGACGAGGCGTTCCGCGAGGCGTTCTTCGCCGGGACTCCGGAGAAGGTGCGCGCGCAGTTCGCAGCACTCGGGGCGCTGGGCGTGACGCACATCAGCGCGCCCATGGCCGTCGGTGGGATCGACCACGCGCTCGTGATGCGCTCGATCCGGCTAATGGGCGCGGAGGTCATCGCCG
>WBZO01004624.1_pt1 | contig 14712 bp, 16 predicted proteins | sample 5204261 | NCBI WGS metagenome assembly WBZO01 (sample SAMN12412400, study PRJNA552823) | activated sludge metagenome | isolation source: activated sludge from anammox sidestream of wastewater treatment plant... | place: USA: North Carolina | collected 2017-09
CGCATTTTCATTCCTCGGATTAATCAGGAACCGATTCAGGATCAGAGCGTTTTACGGCCTTGCCTCCTCATGCCCCAATCACTCTGCCCCACATTCTCATCCTCAAGGAGTTCCAGATGAAATCAGTCAAGTTATTTCAGATCGTATCCACATTTACTTTGCTCACCCTCCTTTGCACGATCGCGCTCTCTCAGTCGGAGACGCCTAAAACCGAAGTAGGAATACATTACACAGGACTGCGTTTTGGCAGCTTCGACAATATAGGCCCAGGTGTAGGCGTTAGAGCGACACGCAACCTGAATGATAATTTGGCCGTGGAAGGCGAGATCAATTTCTTTCCGCAGTCGCGCGCTGAATACGTCAACCGAGCTATAGACGAAGAGAGATTTCAAGGGCTGTTCGGAGTGAAGGCAGGCTTCAGGCGAAGCAGATTTGGGGCTTTCATCAAAGCCCGTCCAGGCTTTATCCGCGTCACGGCTATTGACCTGGTTAAGCCTGGCGCCAATTTTGAGGACAGAACACTTTTCAACTTCGATGTTGGCGGCGTTTTCGAGTTCTACCCGCTAGATCACTTTCTTCTTCGAGCAGATATCGGCGATACATTCATCAGACTTGTCAGACGTTACCCTGAGACTCCTGAGATAAATCGGGTCAGAGGCGTTTTGCAGATCAGCGTAGGTGTCGGATACCGTTTTTGATAAAAGGGCGGGTCTCGAACGTATTTGTTTGAGGCCCTTTCCATACCCCGATGATCGCGTCTGTCACTGCCGGGTTTCGCAACGTCCACGCAATCGCGGCTTCGCTTGTTATCGCGCTAACAAAATCCGCAGATCGCGCACGTTATTGCCGGTCGGCCCGGTGATGATCGCGTCGCCGAGCGCGTTGAAGAAATTGAATGAGTCGCTGTTTTGCAGCAGTTCTTCCGCCAAGATATTTTTCTCTTCAGCCCGCCGCAACGTGCCAACGTCGGCAATCGCCCCGTCAGCCGGACTATTGCCGTCAATGCCGTCGGTGCCCGCGCTGAGCGCAACGACATCCGGCAGGCCGCGTTGATGCAGATGAATCGCAGCGCGCAACACGAACTCCTGATTTCGCCCGCCCTGCCCATCGCCGCGAACCGGGCAGATGGCTTCCCCTCCCGACAACAGACATACGATCTTTCCCGGGCGCCGGTGGCGCAACGCGACGACGCGTTCGACGTGAGTCAGCGCCATCGCCTCAACATCGCCTTCAACCAGGTCTTCGGCGATTTCGACCACGCAGCCGAAATCCGATTCGGCGATTCGTTTGGCTTCAAGCAAGGCCTTGCGATTGTCCAGCAGCAGATGATGCGAGCGCCGATCAGCGTCTTCGGCTTTCGCGCGCGGCAGGTCGGGCAATTCGCCGCCAGCGATCAAGGCCGCGACGTGAGCGGGAAATTTATCGAGCAGATCGTAGCGTTCGACGATGCGGTCGAACTCCTCTCGCGTGGCCGCGCTCGGCAGCGTCGGCCCGGAAGAGATGGTTGAAAGGTCGTCGCTGTTGACATCTGAAATATAGAGCGAAATCTGGCGCGAGCGCGGCGCGGCGGCGGCCAGGCGCCCGCCTTTGACCGCCGACAGAAAACGCCGGACGACGTTCATCTCCGCGATCACCGCGCCGCAGTCAACCAACACGCGATTGATCGTTCGCAAATCGTCGAGCGTGATCGCCTCGTCAATCGGATTTTCAAACAAGGCCGAACCGCCGCCTGAGATCAAAAACAAAACGAGCGTGTCGTCGGCGTCGTTCGAGCGAAGAATTTCCAGAGCTTTTGACGCGGCTTCGAGACTGCCTTCGTTCGGCAAAGGATGTCCGCCGATGATCACCGGCAAAAGCCGCGGCGACTTTCCGATCACAGCGTTGGTGGCGACCAGGCCGCCGCTGATGCGAGCGCCGAGAATATGCTCGACCGCGCGAGCCATCGGGACACTGGCTTTGCCGATGGCGATGACAATGACGCGTTTGAACCGCGCCAGTTCAATTTCTTCGTCGCCGATCACTAGCCGGTCGTCGTTCAATCGCGCGTACGCGCGCACAACCGATCCAACGTCAATCCTGGCCAACGTTCGATGGAAAATTTCGAGCGCGATGTTTCGCAACTCTGATGTTGAATTCATAGTATTGCCGGGCCATTCACTTCTTGACGCGTCTGGCCATGTAAATATCGGGTTTGCCGAATCCGTTCGCGTCCGGCGCTACGCCGACGATCACGAATCCCAGCTTCTGATAAAACTCGTAGGGGTGGCCGCGCAGGTTTTCGATCTTCGACAGATGTTCGAGCGGGTTCGGATAAAGATCAACTCCGCCGAGCGAAGTCAGATTGTCTTCGTCATCCGTGCCAACCCACAAAGTTTGTCCGTCGAGCGCGGCGATACGCGCTTCCAAATCTTCAACCAGAGCGCGCCCGACGCCGCGCCCCTGCGTCTTCGGGCTGACCGCGAGCGGGTGCAATTCCCACACGTTGCCGTTGTACATTTTGATCGCTCCAATCCAACCCAGAACCGATCCGTCATCGTCAACAGCGATGCGGCTGATGCGGCCTTCAGCAAACGATTCGCGGACTTCTCCCAGCGCGTCGTCAATCGTCGGCCAGGCATCGGGCCAATGCTCGTTGAAAGCATCGAAAAGCAGTTCCGCCGTTTGCCTGATCAAATTTTCATCGTTCGGCGAAAGATCAATGATTCGCATAGCCGCTCCTCATGCGTTGTTGACAGATCGAAAGCTGTGCTAGTTTTGCGCCGCATTCTACGATGTCCCTTCAAAAAGCATGATGGCATCCAATTCTCATCACAACAACATGACAACAAAGCTCATCTTCGCCGTAGGCTCAGAAAACCCCGTCAAAATCAACTGCGTCGCCGAAGCCATCGCTGAATTCCGGCCCGGCGCGAAAGCCGTCGGGGTCAATACGGATTCCGGCGTCAGCCATCAGCCGCTGTCCGATCACGAGATGCTCACGGGCGCTTTGAATCGCGCCCGGCAAGCTCTCGCCAAAATCCCCGAAGCCGATTTCGGCGTCGGTATCGAAGGCGGAACGCTCGACACTGAAGACGGAATGTGGGCTTACGCCTGGGTCGTTGTCGTTGATCGAGAAGGGCGCGAGGGCAAAGGACAGACTGGGCGGTTTTTGTTACCCGAAGCCGTCGCTCAGATGGTTCGTGAAGGGATGGAATTGGGTGAAGCCGATGATCACTTTTTCGGACGAGATAATTCAAAACAGAAGGAAGGCGCAATTGGCATTCTGTCCGGCGGACGTATAACGAGGCTGACTTTATACAAGCCTGCTGTGACTTTCGCGCTGCTGCGTTTTGTTCATCCGGAATATTACGAGGCGTGAATTGGTTCAGACGGCGGATGCGGCGCCTGATCCGCCGAGCAAGTTTCTGACCGTCGCCATCAAGCTCTGGCGATCATTGCTCGACTTGTCAATGAAACGATCTATTCCGGCGTTCATCTTTTCGGGCAGGTTGTAATCGGTGAGGTTCGCGCTGAGCGCGATGATCGGAATGCCGGCGATCTTGCCTCTCTGACGGCGCAACAACCGCGCCAACTCCACTCCGTCCAGAATGGGCATGTTCAAATCAGTGATGACCAGGTCGGGTTGGTGAGTCATCGCCTGCAAATATCCTTCATCGCCGTCGCGCGCAGTGACCACAACAAATCCTTCCAGCCGCAGCAACTCCGTCAGCGTGACGCGCAGATTTTGATCGTCCTCGACAACGAGGATCTTGTGCCTAAGGTTTGACATAACAATTCTCCTCCCGACCTTTACATCTGATCAGCCTGACACTCCAGGCTGGCAAGTATGTTTTCAGGCTGTGACCGCAAAGGGATATGAGGCTGGTCAGCAACGCATGTGCCAGTATTAGCGTTTTGATGAGTCGTCAAAACGTAATGCTGTAAGCATTTGACTTAACTCTACTTTGGTAGGGGGAGATAGGCGCCAGACGCTCATTCGCAATGTAAGATTTTCGTGCGATTCATTTTTTTCTGTGTTCTTTCTTTACACAGTTTCAGCAATGTAAGTGTAGGTAGCCCGCGCGTGAGCAAGGGCTTGGATTGCGACAAAAACCCTTGTTCACGCGCGGGCTACCGGCACGATATCAATAACCAAGCGACTTGCCGTCGAGTCGCGGGTCGCTGCCTCCCAATCGCACGCCCGTCTTGTCTTCGATCATGATTCCTTCGGCATCGCCCATGTAACGCGGATTAGCGAACTTGTGCCCCATCGCTTTCAACCTGTTCATCACATCCGGCGACAGCCCATAAGGTTCGTAAGTGATCTGATCCGGCATCCATTGATGATGCACGCGCGGCCAGTCAATCGCCTGCTGGATGTTCATCCCGTGATCAACGATGTTGATGATCACCTGCGTGACCGTGTTGATGATCGTCGGGCCGCCGGGACTGCCGACCGCGAACCACAGCTTGCCGTCTTTCAGAACAATTGTCGGCGTCATTGCCGAGAGCGGGCGTTTACGCGCGGCGACTGCGTTGGCTTCGCCCTGTATCAAACCGTAGGCGTTCGGCGAGCCGGGCTTCGCCGCGAAATCGTCCATCTCGTTGTTAAGCAGAAAACCCGCGCCTTCGACTGTGATCTTGTTCCCGAAGCTGTCGTTGATCGTGTAGGTGTTCGACACGACGTTGCCATCTTTGTCCACGACCGTGAAGTGAGTGGTCTCTTCAGATTCGTAAGGCAGCGGGTCGCCGTTTCTGACTTCCTGCGAAGTCGAGGCTCGTTCGAGGTCAATTGTCGCGGCCAATTTGTCGGCGTATTTGCGCGAGATCAGGCCGGCCACTGGAACTTTGACGAAATCGGTGTCGCCCAGGAACTGCGCGCGGTCGGCGAACGCGCGGCGCATCGCCTCGATCATCACGTGAATCGCCTGCGACGATCCGGCGCCCATTGATTTCAGATCGTAGCGTTCCAGGATGTTAAGCATTTCAATCATCGCAATCCCGCCCGAAGACGGCGGCGGCATCGTGATGATCTCGTGCCCGCGATAAGTCGTCCGCAGCGGTTCGCGTTCGACGGCCTTGTAATTCTTCAGGTCTTCGACGGTCATCCAGGGCTTTCCACCCTTCGCCGCGCGACGCATGCTCTCTTCGATCAACTGCGCGGTCTTGCCTTCGTAAAATTCGCGCGGCCCCTGTTTGATCATCCGCTCGAAGACGGCGGCCAGCTCCGGCTGTTTGAAAATCTCGCCGGTCTCGTAAGGCCTACCGTCGCGCAGGAAGATTCGTTTCGTTTCGGGATAACGCGAAAGGCTGCGGCTTGCGCCTTTCAAACTGCGTTCGAGTTGATACCAGACCGGGAAGCCGTCAGCGGCCAGTTTGCGCGCAGGCTCTGCGACATCGGCCCATTTCATCGTGCCGTATTTTTCGAGCGCTTGAGCCAGGCCGGCGACCGTGCCCGGCACGCCAGCGGCTCGATGGCCGTAGGTCGAAGACTCGTCAACGTATTCGCCCTTGTCGTTCAGATAAACGTTGCGATGCGCGGCGGCAGGTCCCATCTCGCGGTAATCAATTACGGTAGCCTTGCCGCTGGCTTGCCGGATGACCATAAATCCGCCGCCGCCCAGATTGCCCGCCGAAGGCCACACAACGGCCAGCGCCAATCCGACTGCGACCGCCGCGTCAACCGCGTTGCCGCCACGTTTCATCACGTCAACGCCGACCTGCGAAGCGATCTCGCTGACCGATGAAACCATCCCGTGTTGGCCGCGAACGGGCGGACGCGAGGTGGCTTGTGTTGACGGAACTGAACTGAGATATGAAGGAGCGGCTGCGAATGAAAACAACAGCGCGAAACAGAGGAAAACAGAAAAAACTCTTTTAGGGATCATGCTCTATCTCCGTTATCGTGATTCGATTTGTATCGGTCCATTGCAAGTCCAACTAAGACGCATAGGGACATGGAAGCCAATATATGCTTCCATAAAAACAGCGCCAGTAAGGGCAAGAAACCGAGACCTTGGGACAAGTATTCACGAAAGCTACAGGGCTGGCCAATCTCATCGAACCACATCAGTTGGTAACAGCGCCCGTTGTACGTGCGCGCAGCGGAAATTGAAATATAAGGTAAAAATATACTTGGGTCACCTGGCTTTACCTTGCAAAGGGCTTTAAGGAGATTGCGCGGCGTCTGAATTGTCAGCCTTCTTCCTTTCTTCTATGAGATTCTCGTATTCGCTCATCATAAAAGTCTCCCCGCAAGTAGTGCATATATAATCGCCAGTCTGTCCGCCTAGATCGTATTCTTTATCAAACGCAGGATGGAAACATGGCTTCTTGCCCCACGTCCTTCTCAACTCAGCGGCTTGTCTTATTTGCATAATGACCCCTTATTGATTTGCTAAAATAGCGCCACAACTCATAAAGCAAAGGCCGGTTGAAATCAAGATGAAATCAATCGGCCTTTGTCTGCCGCTGCGATCAGGCTAAGCCTTAAGCTCTGCTGGAACGATGCCCAGATCGAGCATCCCCTTGAAGACAGTTTCGGCCTTCTTCGTTACAGCGAAAACCTTGTCGTCAATAAAGCCTTGCTCAACGAGATTATCGGCCATGCTCATACAGCAAGCCTTCTCAGGCTGAAGCGCGCGGAGCACTTCCTTTGCCGATTGCCGTATACGTGAGGGCAGATTGCGCCGCTTGCCCTCTTCTTTGATGGCTAGCGGTGTCTTTCCCGTATGAGCGACACAGCTCTTGACACTGTACTTGATACAGCCTAACTTCCCGCCTCTGCGGTATTGATAGCCGTTTACCCGCTTCGACATCTCAATCTGCACTTTCCGCTGAGTATGGGCCTTAATCGGTAAGACGCCTTTCGGCGGCGGGATATATTGGCCCGTCCTGCGAATTTGCGGAAGGACTTCGTGAGTAATCCAGCGTTTGAACTTTTTCGCTTCGGGCTTGTTGCTTCGGATGATGAGAGTGTAAAGACCAGCCTCATTGATCGTCAGCATTTCCTGTTCGCCATAGGGGGTGTTGACATTGGCAACACCCTTTTCATCGTCATCCAGTCCAGAACCGGGGCGATCAAGACGGCCATTTACAGCAAGGCTGGTACTGCCTAATTCCAGAATGTCGCAAACATCTCTGGCGACAAACCAGATTTGGCCATCAATCTCTAACGTTCTGACTTCTTTCTGATTGTATCTGAACAAATGTTCCATCGTCTCTAAATCTCCAATTTCAATCGGGATGTGGAAATTCTGCGATGGATGTGGTACTATTTGCCTGCTCAAGACAATAGTAATACATCCGCAAACCGCGCCGCTTATCTGGTTCCCAATAACGAGAGAAGGCTGCGCGGTTTTCGCTTTTTCGCTTTAAATTGGCGCGCATTATACCTAGCCGTGAGGCGCGCGGCAAGCGTAAACTTAGACTTTTCATCGGCGCGCCAACTTATAACGGCGCTTCAACGTGCATAGGCGAAAAATCCGTTAGTCATAACATCAACTACTGCAATTATATCTAAACTCAGCCTCGCTTGAGCGGTGTTAAGATAATTGACTTTCGTGAGTTTAATGGTATCATCCGCTCCGTCTTGAGCAGCAATTGTAAAATCGCAGAAAGGAAAAAGCGGATGTATGACAGAAGCAACCATTCAACAACCAACCACTGAGCAGAACAACACAGACAACCCGGCCAACTTAAACGAGGCAAGCGCAGAACAAGAAAAAAGACAGAGGAGATTACCTAAAGGTACAGTGCCTCCGGCGTTGAATCTTGAAGAGGCGATTGACATCGCAAGAAAGATTCACGAAATGCCGGGTGGGGTGGCGCCCTACAGCGCCGCGATGGACATTACTGGCAATTCAGCGACCAGTAGTGTATTCGGGAAAAAGATGATGGCCTTGAGGGATTTCGGTATCGCCGTCGCCGATGAAAAGAAAAAGACAGTTGCGCTGACCGAACTTGGTCAGAAGATCGTCGCTCCCAGAGACGAAGAGGAACATCTACGGTCTTTAGGTCAATCGTTTTTGAGCATTGGTGTTTTTGCCAAGATTTATGACAGGATCAAAGGCAGGCCGTTGCCTCAAGATCATTACATGGCGAATACCATTGGGGAACTTGTACCAAGAGAACTTGCTGCGGGTTGGCTTGACAAACTCAAACGATCAATAAAGACAGCCTACTTACTAGATGAAAGCAGGCCAGATGGAAAAGTGTACGTGCTTGATAAGCCGCAGTTGATTCAAGCGGCGCAGCCTTCAGATGAGGTGCCACCAGTGAAGGATGAAAAGCGTAAACTGACCGAAGATTCAGGTGAGCATGCAGACGTGGTGCGGACTCCCATACCGCTTGGCGTGGGAAGACTGGCGTATATCGAGTTGCCGCGCGATTGGGACAAAAGAGAGATGAAAAAGCTTTTGAAGATGTTGGAGATCGTACTAGGCGACGATGAAGAGATGTCAGTATAGATATTGAAAATGCGGGAGAGTGCATCACTCTCCCGCATTTTTGATGTGCGCCCGCTCATTGCACGTGAGTCCCCGATTCGTAACCGGGTGAGCGAGGGTTGGAATCCCTCCGGGCGCACTCTCTATTTCTTACGCTTGGCTTTCTTGGCCTGTTTCGCTTTCTTCAGTTCTGCGGCCTTTTCGTCAATCTCAGCTTTCGGCACGGCCATTAACTTCTTGGCGAGGTCTTCAAAGCTCTCAAACTCGGCTTCGTTTTTAGGCTGTTGTTTCTTCTTGTCTGTCTTCATTGCTTTTGATCTTCGGCAATCTGCCGCGACGCCCAACAAGTTCATTGCCACGATCAATCAATTGCTTGTAGGTGACGCGACGGCCAGCAATTCCACTCACGGCTTTGACAAAGCGGTCTTTGTCTTTGCCCTTGCGTTCATTGAATCGAAACATCTGCTCATCAAGATACCGGAAAAGGTGGTCACATTCAACGGAAATATACGTCCCCTTGATGGCGCGCTTAAAGAGTGTCCAGAAGTTCTCAGTTCCGTTGGTGTGGATGTGGCCATCAACGTATTTGACCGCGTGATTGATGACGCTGTGAACGTACTCAGGCTCAAGACCTTTGTAGCCGATCCATTCGTCAGTGAGCATCTCGGCGCCGGATTTCACATTCTCGCGCACCTTCGCTTGCAAAGTCTCGGATTTGCGATCAGGCACAACCATCGCCGTGATCTGGCTGGCCTTGTCTTTGTCGGGTGTGCGCTCAAGCAGACCCATCACGATGGCTTTACCGACGGGGCCGCGACCTTGAATCAATTGCTCTCTGCGCTCCTTGTGCATAAACTTCGCTTTGCCGCCGACGAATGTTTCATCCGCTTCAACCTGGCCGGAGAGCTTGAGGAATGTCCCCGTAGCCATCGCAAGGCGGATGCGGTGAAGCAGGAACCACGCGGATTTTTGAGTGATTCCTAGCGCGCGGTGAATCTCCCAAGAGCTAATGCCGTTCTTTGCGTTAGCGATCATCCAAATGGCGGCAAGCCACTTGTCCAGACCAAGCGGGGAATCTTCCATGACGGTTCCTTGCTTGACGCTGAATTGCTTTTTGCACTGGCGACATTTCCAAATGTGGCGCGTGCTCAGGAAGCTATGCTCGACGCCGTTGCAGTTCGGGCAGGTGATGCCGTTCGGCCAGCGGAGAGGAATCAAGAACTCAAGGCAAGCGTCAATGTTGGAGTAGTGCTTGATCGCTTCTTGAAGTGTCTTTGGTTGGTAAAGCTCTTTTTTCATAAGAGTATTCTACCAAAACAAGACGGGTGAGTCAAGTATATTTTTACCAAATATAAATCGCCAAACAAAGGAAGAATAGAAGCGGCGTTGCGAATGCGGCGATCACGCCTCTGATTGAATAACGGTACTTCTTCATCACTGACGTCAATCGCTAGTTTGCGCCCGCAATCAGCATTGCTTGAATCTTTGTCGCCAAATCCGGCAAGTCTTCAATCACTGTTTTCCAGACGACTTCAACATTCACTCCGAAATAGTCGTGAGTCAGCTTATTCCGCATTCCGGCCATCTCCCGCCAGGGAATTTCTGAGTGTTGATCACGAACTGCTTGCGGAATGCGTTTAGCGGCTTCTCCAACGATCTCCAGGGCGCGAACCACAGCGAATATCGTTTTGTCATCTGCAACGAACTGATCTAAGGGCACTCCACTGATGAACTGATTGGCCTTACCTATGCGTCCAGAATATCTCGCAAATAGTCATTGTGATCGCGTCCGGATTTCATACCGCGATGACCTCTTCAAGAATTCGTTCGCCGATGCGAGGTTTAAGCGCGTCTCTCATCACAAGATCAACTTTCACACCCAGCAAATCAGACAGATAATTCTCCATCTCCATGAATTTCAGAAGTCCAGGCGGGTCGTCAAACGTGACTAACAGATCGAGATCGCTGTCGTCGCATTCTTCGTGGCGCGCGTAGGAGCCGAAGATGCCCAGAGATCGCACACGATACCGAGTCGCCAACGCTGGCAAATGCTGACGCAGTCTGGCAATGTGGATTTCGACCCCATTATCTTTCGCCATAGATGTTCTTCCTGCTTGATTTGGCGGAAATTCTATCCTCTTCAACTCTATCTTGGATACAGTCTGAAAAACAATGCCTCGATCTCGTCTGTCCGCTCTTTGGCGCGAGTGATCAATTCGGTGATCTCGGCGCGCTGCCGCCGGTTGAAATCTTCGTCGCTGATCGTCAGCAGGTTCGAGAGCACGTTGTAAGCGGCGCCGCGCATTGCGGTCATCGCCAGTTGAGCGCCCGTCGCCAGGTCGGCGAAGGCGCTGGGGTTGCCGATCTCGGTCAGTTCGTTGAGCAATTCCAGAACTTCCATCGCGTTTTGCGCGATCCGCAGCGGCGACGCCACAGCATTCTTCGTCGCCTGCTCCAGCGCCATCGTGCGCGCCAGGCGTTCGGCCTCAGTGTCGCGTGGCAGAGCGATGGCTTCGGCCACCTGTTTGCGGCCTTCGGTCTCTTCCGCAGAGGCGAGGCGTAAATCCGCGCTGAGTTGTCTCAGTTGGTCCAGCACTCCGCGCGCCTCTTCGTCTGACGACCTCTTCTGGTTGATGGTCAGGCTGCACACCAATTCGCCCAGCGCCGCAGCAAGCGCGCCCGCCTGGGCGGCGGCGCTCCCGCTGTCGGTCACCGGCTGGCTAACTTGTAAAACTCCGATCGGGGGCGGTTGCCGCACGGGGGCGCGCTCTTCGTATTCAAAGCCTGGCTCGATCTTCGACAATTCAGCTTGCAGGCGTTTTTCAAGAATCAGGTCATCGCTGAAGTTTTCGATCTGCATATAGAACTCGCTGCAGGCGTTGAGCGCCGCTTGCGGTATCAGGCCGACGATCTCGCTTCCTGCAACCGCCACTCCGTAACGCGCGGCTTCGCGTTTGACCATCTCGAATGCGCGGAAGATCGGCGTCAGTTCGTAATTGACCAGATTCATTGAAACCTGCGCCTGGCCCCGGCTTTTCATTTCAAGCCCAAGCGCCTTGACGTAAAGTAATCCGCCGTCGCTGCCACGCACGCTGCGAGCGATCTTCTTCGCTACGGACAGATCGTCTGTCGTCAGATTGATGTTGAAAGCGACCAGCGGCAGCCGCGCGCCCACAGCCATCGCGCCGGCTGTCGGATGAATGCGCCGCGTGCCGAAATCGGGTTTGCGGTCAGGGTCGCTCTCAATCGAATCACGAAGCGCCTCGAATTCGCCTCGCCGCACATCCGCAAGATCAATGCGGTCGCGGCGCGTCGCAGCTTTTTCGTAAAGGTAAACCGGGATGTCCAGTTCGTCCGCGATGCGCTGGCCTGCGTTTCGCGCGATGACCACGCACTCATCCATCGTCAGCCCTCTGATCGGCACAAATGGCAACACGTCGAGCGCGCCCATTCGCGGATGAACGCCATCGTGCGCGTTCAGGTCAATCAGTTCAATCGCGGCGGCGGCGGCGCGCACGGCGGCCTCGACAACCGATTCAGGCTCGCCCGCGAAAGTAATCACGGAGCGGTTGTGATCAGCGTCCAGCGTGTAATCGAGCACCGCCACACGCGGAACCGTCGCAATGGTTCTGGCTATCAATCCGATCTTTTCCCGGTCACGGCCTTCACTGAAGTTCGGAATACATTCGACGATCTTTTTCATAAGGGAGAGCTTGCCTTTGAACAAATAGCGCCAGGCGCCCACGAAATTCCCGGCTCGTCATTCGACTAATCGCGGAGCAACGCCCCCGGAATTCCAGGAGTAATGCGCAAATTGAAAAAGCTATGGGGAAACGTAGCGGTAGTTTAGCCCAACTGAAGAAGGTGTGAAATCAATTCAGGCTGAGCGACGGTCACTATTCTTCGGTTTCCGGCTCGATTTCCGTCTCATCTTCTTCAGACGGAAAAGCGACGCGCTCGTAAACTTCACTCAACGACAAGCGGCAATCAATCGAAGGCGGATGAATCGAGCTTCCGAGGCCGAGAGTTTCGGTCATCAACCAACCGTCCGGGCGCCGCGAGTAAACCTCGATCAACGGCATTGTTTGCTCGATCAACACGTAATCCTGCAACGAATCGTTGTGTACTCGTTAGCGGCGGAAATTTTCGTTGCGATTAAAGTCCTCACTTGAGCCGGAGAGAATCTCGATGATAACTATCGGGTTGATGAGCGCGTCCCGAAACTTGTCGTGAAATTCCGGCTCGCTACACACCACCGTCAAATCGGCATAGGAGAACACTCCCTTGTTTGTCTTTTGTTCCTGGAAGAACGTTCCGGAGTTCACCTTCATGTTGGGTGAATGCGCTACACCGGCGACGGCCGAGTGAGTTGAAAGTTCATTGACAATCACCAAATGAAAGTCAGGGCGATGCCTGACTCAATGTCTGAGCCTGTTTTTTCACCTCGTTGGTCTCTTTGGGACGCTTTTTGACTACATCGAAGCGTATGCGCTTGGCGCGAGTGCGCCCGAGAGACCAGCCTGGCGAAATTCCCCGAGGTTTAGGCTCGCTGGCCGGTATGCCAACCCCCGCCAAAACTCCGCCCATTGCCTGGTGAACGCGTCCTGGCGTCATCTTCTCGGGCGGTTGCGGCTTTTGCCAGGGGCGTGGATTGTCTTTGGCCGCGCAACGGGCCAGCCACAATTGCCAACTCGCGATCATCATCAATGCGCTCCATAACTCGCCCTGCTCAGGCGTGGAGAATTGCGGCATCTTCCAATGAAGCGACTGGTTGATGAAACGATACCAGTGTTGAACTACATACCGGCTCAGGTATTGGCGCCAGAGGGCCGACCTTCGCGGCAGCTTCTCTTCGCCGCAGTAACCGAGCCAGATCACTCCGGGATCGCGCCGGGTTTTGCGCGCTTTCAATCGTTCGACTCGTAGCAGCGTGATGGCCCGATCGGGCGCGTCTTCGAAGTGAAGATTGCCCCGACGCTTGATCTTCATCGGCACGAGCTTTTGGTCCTCGAACTCCCACTCTTCGTCGGGCGCGGGCCAGGTGGTCGGGTCTGAAAGTCGAAAGATGCTGCCGCGTTTCGGATGGGGGCCTCGTCCTTTGTAAGGGCCCGGCGCAAGACGCAGCTTGCGATTGGGGCGCACGCGAAAGAGCAGGTCACACGGGATGCCATCAGTCTGCTTGACAAAGACGCCGCTGCCGTATTCAGCGTCAAAGAGTCCACGCGGGCGCTCAGGCAACAGGGGCAGACCTCTTTGAGTTGTTCAGCCATCTTGGCTGAAGGCGTCGTGCCGCTCTTGATCCTCTCGTGTAACAGCGCACGCGACCAGGCCGTGTGATCACCGACCAACAATGGTCGGGAATCTGTCGTCAAGTTCTCGACCTCGAGTTTGAGTAACTCTTGGCGACTGTGGCGTTGTCAGGATGGCGCCGATCAACTCGAAGAGCGCATCGCGCGCTTTTGTCAAACAACCATAAATGGATCGGCGGAAGGCCGCCAACTTGCTACGCTGCGATTGGGTAGTGGTTTTGTTGTTCACACCTCAATCGCACTACCTGACAGCGGCTTTGGCAAGCCCATTACCGCTGTCTTCTTTGACCAAAAACAGGTCCGATTAGTCTAAACTCGAATTCATAGTCAGCCACGCGAAGTCTGTAAACCGTGATGATCACAGCGTCCTGATTATATTTGCTTCCTTCAGGCGAGTCTCAAATGAACGCCGCAAAGACTTCATTCGCCAACACCGTGCCTGCGCGCGAAATTTTCAATCTGTTTTCGTCGAACTCGATCAAGCCGGCTTCGCGCAACCGCTCGATCTCGTCGCGGTAACGTTCCAGCGTGTTGACACCGAATCGCCGCTGATGTTCGCCGAGATCAACGCCATCTTTCAATCGCAAACGCAAAAACAGATTCTCGCTTTGCCGGTCGTCTTCGTTGAGTTCAATCGTTTCGGCGACCGGCGACTGGCCGCTCTCGATCTTTGCCAGATATTCGTGGATGTTGCGCGTGTTCGACCATCGGGTTTGGCCGTCGTAGCCAGCGGCTGAAACTCCGAAGGCCCAGTAGGGCGCTCCCGTCCAGTATTTCAGGTTGTGGCGCGACTCGAAGCCGGGCCGCGCCCAGTTTGAAATCTCGTAATGCTCGAAGCCTTGTCGTTCGGCCTCGTCCACCAGCGCGAAATACATCTCGACGGTCAGTTCGTCGTCAATCGCGCGCAACTCGCCTCGATTGATTCGGTGCAATAGCGGCGCGTCTTTGTAAAGTTCGAGCAGGTAGACCGACAGGTG
>WBZO01003678.1_pt2 | contig 14709 bp, 15 predicted proteins | sample 5204261 | NCBI WGS metagenome assembly WBZO01 (sample SAMN12412400, study PRJNA552823) | activated sludge metagenome | isolation source: activated sludge from anammox sidestream of wastewater treatment plant... | place: USA: North Carolina | collected 2017-09
TCACCGGTCAGAACGTTGAACCCGGCATCAAGCTGAAGTCGCAGCTCTTCAATGATCGCGAAATTGCGGATGTACAATTCCGAAAGCATGGTATTCCCGATATTAGCGCATCTGCCAGTAGGCCGCACCGCCGGCGACGAAAAGGTAGATAGCCGGACCGATAAGCGACAGCAACCCGCCTAGATTCCCCATCAGAACAGCCAGGATAATCGGCCAGGCGGGAATGGCTACGCCAAGGATCATCATCGCCACGACGAGGCCCGGCAGGTAGCGGCCACGCCGGCCACCTATGGCCCGTTTCGTTATCCGGCCGATAGCTCCGCCGATCGCCCCGCCAAAGAAAAAGATCAGGAAGAAAAACAGAAACCCGCCCCTGAGATAGTGAACGATTAGATAGCCCGCCAGGAGGCTGATGGTTAACGAGACGAGCGCCGCGACCAGGTAATCGAGCGGCCGGCTATTGAAAAAAGCATCTTCAGCCTCGCGCCGACATTGGGGGCAAATATATCCGACCGGTGTCTTGACCGCGCAACTGCTGCAGATTGGCCGGCCGCAACTGTAACACCGCAAGGCCGTCATACGGTCGGGGTGGCGATAGCAAAACAACACCTCGCTCGCCTCTCCCACATGCGGGGCAGTCGATTCCTCCACCATATCCGTCCTGATCTCAGGTTCCGGCTCAGGAGGGTTCTTTTCGGCTTCGGCTGCGGCCAGGGCAGCCTCCACCTCAGGCGGCACCGGGCGACCGTCGAGCCGCGCCAATCCGGCAATAGCTGCCGGCAAATCGGGCGCCAACTCCAGCGCGCGCTCGAATGCTGCACGCTTCTCCGTCGCGCCGCCCACTACACCTGCCAAGCCTAACCATGCCTCGGCGGTATCGGGCGCCTCGCTCAATATTTGTCGATAGGTCGATTCAGCCGCGGCGTTCTTGCCGTATTCCGCGTTGCGAGCAGCTTGTGCCAGCAAGGTACGAATTCTCGGTTCAGTAAAAGCCATTCAATCCTTCTTAACTGACAAGTGATTTCGATCGATTTTCGGCAGAAACCATAAATCCTCTATCAGAATCTCATGAGCGCCAACTAAGGGCGACTGTCGCGGCTGGGGCCGATACCCAGGTGTGGCCAACTGAATCCCAGCCGCCCCATCAACCGACGATAGAAGTAGCCCGGGCTTTCTACTCTGGCGAAACTACACGTGCGTTCGTGGCGGGCGATAACGATTTCATCGCCATCGGCTACCGGGGTGCTCTTCTGGCCATCAGCCGTCAGGAACGCCTCGTGGCTCATTTCTACCTGTATCGCGATGCGCGCGTTCTCGTGCAATACCAACGAGCGATTCAAACTGAGATGCGCCGCCACCGGCACGACGACCAGGTTTTGTAGCTGCGGCGGCATGAGCGGGCCGCCGGCAGCCATCGCGTAGGCGGTTGAGCCGGTTGGCGTCGACACGATGAGCGCGTCAGCGATATAGGTCGTCACCAGGTCACCATCCACGCGCAGATGCAGATGAACCACGCGTGCCTGGGACCCGCGCCCGATCACCACTTCGTTGAGCGCCGAAAACGGCGCGATCATCTGCCCATCCCGCCATAGCTCGGCATGAAGCATTAGACGCCTCTCAATCCAGAACTCCCCGTTCAACACTCGCTCCAGCTTCTCTGGCCAATCTTCCGGCGTCGCCTCGCTCAGGAAGCCCACGCGGCCGACGTTGATGACGAAGATAGGCACCCCATAAGGCACCGTCCAACGGGCCGCTCGCAGCGTCGATCCGTCGCCACCCAGTACTACGACCAACGATGTCCCCTCCAACCGGCCATCAATATCCTCATCATCCATGGGCGCGGCCGACCATACATCGATGCCGCGCGCCGTCAGCCAGGCCTGTACCTTCTCAGCCAAAGGCAAGGATTCAGCAATACGAGGTTGTCCTATAATACCAATCGGGTTCATCGGGAGGAGTTCGTTCACACTATGGATCGCCAACGGTCAATCGCCGGCATTTGTTTTATTCGCTCAATCGCTCTTCCAGCCATGCGGCGATTCGCTCAACCGGCATACGGGTTTGCTCCTCGCCATCAGCCAGCGGTTTCACCGTCACTTCACCCTGCGCTAGCTCGTCGTCACCGATGATGAGTACGTAGCGAGCATCATGGCGGCCGGCCTCGCGCATCTGGCTTTTCATACTGCGGCCACGGCGAGCGAAAGCCAGCCGCGCGCCGATCCCGGCCCCGCGCAATTCAAAGGCCAATTTCACGGCCGCGGACTTCGTGGCGCCGCCGAAATGCGCCACCAGCACCGGCAGCGGCGCAGCAGACGGAGGTTCCACCCCCTGCTCCTTCATACCCAGAATGATGCGCTCGATGCCACTGCCAAAGCCGACACTGGGCGTTGGCGGGCCACCGATATCTTCGGCTAGCCCGTCATAACGGCCGCCGCCACATAAAGCCGCCTGGGCGCCGATGCCTTCTTGCCACACTTCAAAAACGGTCTTGGTGTAATAATCGATCCCGCGCACCAGGCGGTAGTTTTCGGCATACGATTGCCCTAGCGCCTCCAACAGGCTGCGCACTTCCGCATAATGTTCGCGGCAATCGTCGCAAAGGTGATCCGCGATATGCGGCGCGCCCCCCAGAAGTTCATCCATACCCGGGGCCTTGCTGTCGAGTACGCGCAAAGGGTTCTTGGTCAAGCGCTCTTTGTCAATATCAGCCAGTTTGTCGATATGGTCGTTCAGATAAGCTACCAACTTCTGGATATAGCCCGGCTTGCAAACTCGACAGCCGGTGCTATTAATCTGGAAAGTCAACCCCTTGAAACCCAGCTCGCGAAAGAGATTCATCGCAACCATCATGACTTCGACATCGGCCGCCGGATCGTCTTCTCCCATGATCTCGCAATCGAACTGGCTATGCTGGCGCAGGCGGCCGGCTTGAGGCCGCTCGCGCCGGAAGCTGGGGCCGATGGTGTAAATCTTCACCGGCTGGGGCCAGCTGGGCATACCGTTCTGGATATAAGCACGCACGAGGCCCGCGGTAAACTCCGGGCGCAGAGTGATGCTGGAGTCGTCCGCTTCCTGGATCGTGTACATCTCTTTTTGGACGAAAAAATCGGAGCCTTCGCCCACGCCGCGGATAAACAGTTCCGTGGCCTCGATGATGGGCGTATCAACTCGCTGGAAGCCGTAGCGGCGGGCCAGGTTTTCGGCCGTGGCGATAATCAGATCCCAATATGGACGATCGTCGGGCAGGACGTCGTGCATACCGGTCAATCGCTGGATTTGTTTCGACAAGTAGACCTCCACAGGCGGCAAACGAGTCGCAACTCGGCCGTCGTCAATGACTAATCAGGGTATTATACAGGGAAAAAGAGGAATTGGCCGAGGTTGGGCCGGGGAAGGATCAGGCCAAGCGACGATTGCACGCCGCACGCACACCACAAGCGCGGCAGCGTCGGGGGTCATTATGGTCAGGTTCGGGATCAAGCTCCTCGCGAGTGGCTCGCATGTCATCCAGCAGGTCAAGCAGGTCGGCCTCAAGCTCGTCGGTGTAATCAATAGCAAAAGCGTGATTTTCGTATTGAATAATGCCGTAGGGCGGCCGCACACCATAGTTCTCCTCGACCAGCAGACAATAGGCGGCCAATTGCAGCACATGCCCATCCCGAGGCGCGTCGCGAACGGAGCCTGATTTAAGCTCGACCGGAATGATCGTCCCGTCATTTTGCTCAACAAGGTAATCAGGTTTGCCCACCAGCCGAACCCCGGCGGCATGAAGCACGTCGCGATTGGCACGCCATGCTCCGGTATCGGTGTAGATGACATCCCCTTCCGGCAAGCCGCTTTCGACTCTCATCTGACGTCCCCGGAATAACAGGGTGACCGCCAGGAGCGCGAGAAAGAGCACCAGCGCCAAAGGAAGCCCGCTCATGAACATGCTCATCATCGTTATTTGTGCCGGGTCAATAGGCTCAGCCAGACAGAAGCTGGAAGACGAGGACCGCCACCGCACAGAATAGCACCAGATAGGCCAAGCGACGTGTCCAGACAGACCGTTCGACAAGGCGACCGTGGCGTTCATGATAGGCCGTCCCCGCTTGCATCTCGGCCACGTGGGTGGAAGCTACAGAGCGCACGCGCCGCAGCCACCATGCCCGACGGCAATAGACGTAATCGTCGATCTCGCTAGCACGAATCCATTGATAGCTCATATGTTCTATTCTATAAAAACCAAGCAATAAGTCAAGAGGGAATCGTAAATGAGCGTACCAGCCGGACGGGCAGCTTCGCCTCGTCAGGGTTGCGTCAGGCGATCAGCCACCTGCCGGTTCAGGTAGGCGCCAAAGAGGAGGATGAGACTACTGAAATAAGCCCAGGTCAGGAAGGCGATGATCGTCCCGAATGAACCATAGACCAGGTTGGAGCGCGACAAGAAGGCCGTGGCGAAATAGAGAAACAATATCTTGGCCCACTGCCAAAGCAACCCCGCCATAATCGCGCCCGGCAATACATCTCGCCAGCCGATTTTTACATGGGGGATGAAATAATAGAGCAACGTGAAGAGGAGGATGTTGAGCAAGATGGCCCAGAACCTGGTTGTGAACGGTTCGAACTCCGACAAGACGTCCGGCAGAAACTTATCAAGGACAGCCAATATCGCCCCCTCAACCGTCGATGCCATGAGCAGCAACATGGTGACGATGAGCACCATAAGGATAGCCAGGGTTCGATGGCGCCATACCGACCGCCGATGATTAATATCTGCGCCCCAGATGCGATCCATCGTCCGCGTGATGACGTTGAATACATTGGAAGCAGACCAGAGCAGCATCAAAGCCGCCAGCCCAGTGACCGGCCCGCGCGCGCTGGCGATGTTCTGGAGGTTCTCGCCCAACAGAGCTTCAAACCCCGGTACGACAAATTCCAGCTCGGCGACGATACGCGCTTCGGCCAGGAGCGGATCGAGCCACTTGCTGGCCAGCGCAAAGACAAACAAAGCGAGCGGGAACAGAGAGAGTAAAGTGAAATAGCTGATCGATGACGCGACCAATTGCGATTCAGGTGCGGACGCATCCTGTAATGCCCGGAGGATCATCCGACCCCACAGATGGATGGTCGATAGCCAATCGCCCGGCGTCGGTTGCGGCTGCTGGATCGGCGTCTCGTGTTGCTCTGGGGTTGGGTTATTCATTCAAACCACTTATTCCACCGCCTCGCGAGTATAGCCTCGTTACCCATATATTCCCAAACAGCCGGCTATTCACCTACAAATTATTAAACAGCGGTTCTGTTTGAGGATCGCCGCCGGCCGTGCTACCATTCAATTGATATGACACGGCCCGAATCAGTGCGCGAGTTTCGCTGGCTGGTTGCTCCCAAAATGCCGGCCGACTCGTCACTCGAGTCGAGCGGTGACGCCACCCATCCCGTACTCCGTCAGATCTTGTTCAATCGTGGACTGACCCGCCCTGCGGAGATTCAGTCGTTCCTGTCTAACCATTATCTGCTGTCACGCGACCCGTTCAAACTAGCGGACATGGATCGCGCGGTGGATCGCATCACTCAGGCAATAAAGAATGGCGAGCAGATCGTGGTCTATGGGGACTTTGACGCCGATGGGGTAACGGCGACCGTGTTACTCGTCGAGGCGCTTCGTGATCTGGCTGACGACCGGCGGCTCATCGTACCTTATATCCCCGATCGAGTTGATGAAGGTTACGGCCTTAACCTGGGGGCGCTAAGCAACCTGCGCGAGGGAGGCGCCAATCTGGTGATCAGCGTCGATTGCGGCATTCGCTCGCCCATCGAGGCCGCCCACGCGCGAGAGATCGGGCTGGATATGATCATCACCGATCACCACAGTCTGGGACCGGATCTGCCGGCGGCCGTGGCGATTGTGAACCCAAAGCGACCTGAATCGGACTATCCGGAGCGAATGTTAGCGGGCGTCGGCATCGCTTACAAACTGGCCCAGGCTGTCCGGCAGGCTATGCCCGATCGAGTTCGTAGCGATGAATCAGATCTGCTCGACCTGGTGGCCATCGGCACGGTCGCAGATCTGGCTCCGTTGGTCGGGGAGAATCGCAAATTAGTGACCGAGGGTTTGGCCGTCCTGAACGAAGTGCGCCGTCCGGGCCTGGCCGCCCTGATGAACGTCAGCGGTCTACAGCCGGGGCAATTAACGGCTGAAAATATCGGTTTCGCGCTAGGCCCGCGCATCAACGCGGCCGGCCGTCTGGCGCACGCCTACGACGCCGCGCGATTACTCATCACCACCAATACCGTCAACGCGCGGGAATACGCCCTCGCGCTGGACGAGCTTAATCGCGAACGGCAAAGGTTAACGCATCAACTCAGCGTACTGGCGGAGGAGCGCATCGATCCAACCGCGCCGATCATCATCACCGGCGATCCACAGTTCAAGTCAGGCATCGTCGGTCTGGTGGCTAGTCGTCTGGCCGAGAAAATCTATAGACCAACGATCGTCATGGAAGAGGGCGAAACAGAAAGCCGCGGCTCCTGTCGTTCCATCCCGGAGTTCCATATCACCAAAGCACTCGACGAAGTGGCCGACCTGCTCGTTCGCCACGGAGGTCATTCCCAGGCCGCGGGGTTCACCATTCGCAACGAAAACCTGCCCGAGTTTACGGCACGTATGACCGAGATCGCCAACGACAAGCTAGGCGGCCAGGATCTGCGGCCGGCATTAACCATTGAAGCGGATTTACCCCTCAGACAGGTCGATTGGGCCTTGCACGATACTCTGGGGCAGTTGGAACCGACCGGCTACGCGAATCCGCAACCTCTGTTGCTTAGCCGGGCGGTAGAAGTCGTCAGTCACCGGCCGGTGGGAACAGACGGCAGCCATTTGCAATTATTCGTCGTCGACGCTCATCGTAGCGACTCTGCGCGCTATGGCGGAGGTCGGACACAACCGGGCCAGGCATTCCCGGCTATCGCCTTTCGGCAAGGGAATTGGGCTGGAGCGCTGCCACGTTATGTCGATATCGTCTATCGAGTCAACGTCAATCGATGGCAGGGGAAAGCGAATCTGCAACTCGTCGTCGAAGATATCCAGCCCGCTGAGAACGAGAGTTTATCCATATGACCATTCTTGTGACCGGCGCGGCCGGGTTCATTGGCAGCCATCTGGCTGAGCGACTCTGCCAGCGTGGCGATACCGTCATCGGCCTCGACAATTTCAACGATTATTACGATCCCGCCCGCAAGCGCGCCAACGAACATCGGCTGAACACTTATCCGAATTTCCGCATGATCGAGGCGGACGTACGTGACCGGGACCGGCTATTCGAATTATTCGCAACAGAGAAGATCACTGCTGTAGCGCACCTGGCGGCGATGGCCGGCGTTCGTAACGCCGTTCTGAACCCCGATCTGTACGTCAATGTCAACCTGAACGGCACCCAAAATTTGTTCGATGCGAGTCGCGCCGGCGGCGGCGTCGATAATTTTGTGTTGGCGTCAACTTCTTCGGTCTACGGCAACACCACGCGAATTCCCTTCGTGGAAGACGATCCTTGCGACCGGCCACTCCAGCCCTATGCCGCCGCCAAACGCGCGGCCGAGATCCTGGGCTTCAGCTATCACCACCTCTTTGGGTTAAACCTCACCATCCTGCGATTCTTCACCGTCTATGGCCCCAACGGGCGACCGGATATGATGGCCTACTTGCTCGCCGACAGCATCGTCAAGGGCCGGGAGATACCGCTCTACGACAACGGGCAAATGTATCGTGACTGGACCTATGTCGATGACACTGTCAGCGGCATCGTCAGCGCGCTCGATCGGCCGCTTGGTTATGAGATCATCAACCTCGGCCGCGGCGAACCGGTCCTGTTAAGCGATTTTGTGGCAATTATGGAGAATCTGAGCGGACGGAAGGCCAACGTCGTGCCGGCGCCCCGGCTGGCGGCCGATTTCCCACGTAATGAAGCCAACATTGACAAGGCCCGCCGCCTGCTCAATTACAACCCCGTCGTCCCCGTGACCGAAGGCGTGCGACGTTTCTGGGAATGGTATCAAGCGAATGACAGTGAACAGAACCAAACGGCCTGAGACACACAGCAAACCCGATATGGGCAACCAATCGTCCCCAACCACCCTGCCACCCTCCCGCTATGTCGCCGACACCGACGCCTGGGCTGCCTGTCTGCGCGATCTTCAGGTCGCTTCGCGGCTAGCCATCGATCTGGAGGCGAACAGCATGTTTGCCTACCGTGAGCGCGTCTGCCTTATCCAGGTTTCGACAGAGACCACCGACTATATCATCGATCCCACCCAATCTATCGACCTAAGCGGCCTGGGGGAGATCGTCGCCAATCCTGCCGTCGAGAAGGTATTCCATGCCGCCGAGTACGATCTCATCCTGATGCGGAGAGATTATGGCTGGCGCCTTCATAATCTGTTCGACACGATGTGGGCGGTACGAATCCTTGGCTATTCCCAGATGGGCCTGGCCGGTCTGCTGGAAAGATTTTTCGGTGTTCAAACCAGCAAACGCTTCCAGAAGGCTAACTGGTGCCGCCGGCCACTGTCAGCGGCCGAGCTGGCTTACGCCCAGATGGATACCCACTATCTCTTGCCGTTGCGCGACCGTTTGGCGGCCGAACTGGAAGCCGGCGGCCACGCCTCGGAAGCGGCCGAAATATTTCGGGAGCAATCCGACGTACGGCTGCCCAATAATGGCTTTGATCCGGACGGCTTCTGGTCCCTAAACGGGACGCTTGACCTGAGGCCGGAACAACAGTCCGTTCTGAAGGAGCTATATCTCTTCAGGGATCGCGAGGCCAAGCGTCGCAACGTCCCCCACTTCAAGGTGATGGGTGACCGGACCTTGCTGGAAACGGCCGACAAGATGCCGACCAGCTTCAACGAGCTGGCCGACGTCCACGGCATGACCAAACAGCAATTGCAACGTTATGGGCGGACAATGCTCGGTCTGATCGCCGGAGCTCGCCAAGCCTCACCGCCAAAGCCGCCCAAGCGGACGCCCCGGCCACCGGAACACGTTCTCAATCTCTACGACCGTGTGCATCGTTGGCGAAAAGCACGCGCGCAAGAGCGCGGAGTGGAATCGGACGTCATTATCAGTCGCGACTCTCTCTGGTCGATCGCCCACGCCAATCCCCAGTCGATAGATGAACTTGCCGCGCTCGGCGCCCTCGGCCCCTGGCGGCTGGAAACATACGGTGAAGACATTTTGCGCCTGCTCAGATAATAATTACGAGCTATTGCCTTCTCGCCAAGGCAGGAAGAGAAACAAATAAATGGACATCACATTTTATGGCGCGGCCCGCACGGTGACCGGATCGCAACACTTGCTCGACATCAACGGCCACCGGATCTTGCTCGATTGCGGCCTCTATCAGGGCCCGCGCAACGAGAGCAAGGAACGCAACCGGCATTTGCCGTTCGACGCGCGGTCGGTAGATGTGATGATCCTCTCCCATGCCCACATCGACCATAGCGGCAATATCCCCAATCTTGTCAAAAATGGCTTCACCGGCCAAATCATCTGCACCTTCGCCACGCGCGACCTGTGCAACATCATGCTCCGTGATAGCGCCAAAATACAGGAAGGTGATGTTGAATATCTGAACAAAAAGCGCCAACAGCAAGGGCTGCCGCTCCTGGAGCCGCTCTACACAATGGCCGACGCACTGAAAAGCCTGAAGCGCTTTGTAAGCATCGGCTATGAACATCCCTACCACGTCGCCCCGGGCGTGACCCTGACTTTCTACGACGCGGGCCACGTCCTCGGATCGGCGATTACCGTCCTGGATATCGAGGATGAAACCACCAGAGAATCGAAGCGACTAGTCTTCACCGGCGATCTCGGCCGCGCCGGCCGGCCGATCCTCAACGACCCGGCTCAATTGGACCGGGCCGATATCCTTATCATGGAAAGCACCTACGGCAACCGCGATCACCCGAGCGACCAGGATACCGACGAAATGCTCAAGGACGTCATCCGCGACACGATACGGCGAGGCGGCAAGGTGATTGTGCCGGCTTTTGCCGTCGGCCGGACGCAAGAGCTGGTCTACCGGTTGAACAATCTGGTTGAAAGCGGCGAGCTGCCTTCTGACCTGGCGGTCTATGTCGACAGTCCCTTGGCCATTGACGCCACGAGCGTCTTCAAAGCGCACCCCGAGGCTTATGATGAGGAGGCAGCCAACATGCTGCTGACCGACCATGATCATAATCTATTCGGCTTCCGAATGATGCACTACACCCGCTCGACCGAGGAATCCAAAGCCCTCAACAGTCTGAAGCGGCCGGCCGTCATTATCAGCGCCAGTGGTATGGCCGAGGCCGGGCGCATTCTGCATCACCTCAAGAATAATGTTGAGGACGGGCGCAACACTATTTTGATCACCGGCTTTCAGGCGCCCAACACACTCGGTCGCCGCATTGTCGAGAAACAAAAGCGGATCCGAATCTTCGGCGAAGAGTACGATCTGCGGGCGCAGGTCGTCAATCTGACGGGCATGAGCGGGCACGCCGACCGAACAGAGTTACTGGCCTGGGCCGATCATCTGAAGCCGCGTCCCGGCCATACATTCCTTGTTCACGGCGACCCGGACGCGGCCTTTGAGCTGGCCGGCAGGCTACGCAAGGATTTGGGCTTTCCTCAGGTAGAGGTGCCCGAGTTAGGCCAGCGGTTTACCCTATAACGCCCAACTCTCGCCCAACCCGGTTGAACGTCTCCAAGGCCGTCTCGATGTCGCTCAGGCTATGGGCGGCCGAGTTCATAACCCGGATACGCGCCTTACCCTTGGCCACGGTCGGATAGCCGATAGCCATCGCGAACACCCCTTCTTCGAAGAGGCGGCGGCTGAACTGCTGAGCCAACGACGCTTCGCCTAACATAACCGGGACGATCGGAGTCTGGCTGAAGCCGGTGTCGAAGCCCATCGCCTGCATCTCCTTGCGGAACAGGCCGGCATTGGACCATAGACGATCGATTAGTTCGGTCGATTCACTCAGAATCGCCACCGATTCGATACAGGCCGCTGTATCGGGCGCAGTCATGGCGCTGCTGAAAAGGAACGGCCGTCCCCGCTGGCGCAGCCATTCGATGATGATCGCTTTACCGGCCACCAGTCCGCCCACGACGCCGAAAGCTTTGCTCAACGTGCCTACTTCGACATCGACGCGGCCGTGCAAACCAAAGTGATCGACAATGCCGCGGCCGCCCTGCCCCAACACCCCTTCTCCATGAGCGTCGTCGACCATCAGCATAATGCCGTGCTCTTCGGCTACCTCGGTGATCTTATCCAGAGGAGCGATATCACCGTCCATGCTGAACACGCCATCAGTGATGATCATCCGGCGTTTAAAATCATCTCGGCCGGCGATCTTTTGGCGTAAATCGTCAACATTGTTATGGGTGTAACGAATCACTTCGGCGCGGCTCAACCGGCAGCCATCGATAATACTGGCGTGATTGAGTTCGTCGGAGAAGATGAGGTCTCCAGGTCCGACGAGGGCGGGAATCGTCGCCAGATTGGCCGTAAAGCCGCTCTGGAAAGTGATGCAGGCTTCGGCGCGCTTGAATTCAGCCAATTTCTGTTCAAGTTGCGTATGGAGCGACATCGTCCCAGCGATGGATCTGACCGCGGCCGGGCCTACCCCGAAAGCCTCGATACCTCGTTGAGCGGCTTCGCGAATTCGCGGGTGGTTGGCCAAGCCAAGGTAATTATTGGCGCAGAAATTGAGTAGCCGGCGGCCGTCGATGGTCACCCAGGCATCCACCGGCGATTCAATGGTGCGGATATAATTATAAAGGCCGGCCGCTTTCAAACTATCGATTTCTTCCTGCAGCCATGCGGTGCGTCCATCTTGCGTTGTCATGTCACTATCTCCCTACATCGTTCATTGAGGCTTAATACAGGGCGATTGACGATCGCCTTATCTCTCGAGTATACTCTCACGGGTATGAGCAGTAATGGCGTATTGCAAGAGCCAGTGCTCATTCTGAACGTGACATACGAACCCATGCACGTTTGCAGCACGAAGCGCGCTCTGGCTCTGGTACTTTCTGGTAAAGCTGAAGTCGTCGTCAATGGTCGGGGGACCGTTCGTAGCGCTACCGCTATATTTGAAATCCCCTCTGTCATCAAACTAAGTTACATGGTACGGCGGCCCCGGCCGCGGATTGCGTTGTCCAAGCGCGAGATCCTGCGACGCGACGAGTACACATGCCAGTATTGCGGCCGCAAGACGCGCACTCTGACGCTCGACCACGTCATTCCCCGACGGGTAGGAGGCGCGCATACCTGGGAAAACCTGGTGGCTGCCTGCCCATCATGCAACCGGCGAAAGGGTGGCTATATGCCGGCCGAAGCCAATATGATGCCGCGGCGAATCCCATTCGAGCCAAGCCCTTCGGCCGCCTACCGCTTCGGGGGTCTTCTCGAGCAACGCCGGGAGTGGGCCCAGTTCATCGAGGGCTGGTAACCAGAGCAACCTCACCCACATCCCATATCTATTGAAACCTATTAAGGTTCGGCCTCGCCTGTCCTGCCCGTCCCGCTCTTCACAGTTCCGTTCGCGTTTTCCCGTGCCAGCGTGATGATTCGATCCAGGCCCTTATCGATCACCTCGCTAAGGCTTGAATACATCCGTTGATATTCTTCAAACGGGCCGCCATAGGGATCGGGGACGTCATAGCTATGATCGATCATCTCCGTGAGCATAAAGACCTTGTGGGCATAGGCATGGAATTCAGCCCGCAAGGCTTCCGCGTGACCTGTCTCCATTGTGAGCACCAGATCGGCATCGCGCACATATCGCTCGTCGACCATCCGGGACCGATGGTCGGTGATGTCAACCCCATTTTGCTGCATCACCTCAATGCTATATCGAGAAGCTCCACGCGAGACCATAGCCCATGTCCCAGCGGAGCTAACCGTCCAATCGCTCAACCCTCGCTGCCGGAGCCGGTCGCGCAACAGGGCGGCGGCGACCGGCGACCGGCAGATATTGGCCGTACAGATAATGAGAATATTGGCCATATACAGCTACAGAACGTCTCTAACCCATTTCGGGTTGGAGCAATCCAAACGACCCGTCACGACGACGATAGAGCACGTTCACCGCGTCGTCGTTAGCGTTGAAAAATACGTAGAAATCGTGGCCAAGCAGTTCCATCTGATCGATGGCCTCCTCCGGGGACATGGGGTGGAGGGCAAAGCGCTTGAAACGCACAATGTCCTGCTCTTCCTCGACAAATTCTTCGGCGATCGGTAAAGGCTCGCCCAGCTCCAGTTCTTCCCCTTTACCGCGCACCTTACGCCGTTTCTTGCCCCGATAACGTTCAATCTGGCGGTAAAGTTTGTCTACAACGGCATCAATGGCGGCAAACATATCGCTGTTTCGTTCTTCAGCACGAAGGATAGTGCCGCGCTCATCGCGAATGGTGATCTCCGCTACATGACGCTGAACGGCGCTGCGCGTGTTTTCCATGGCTAGTTCGACCTGAACACTGGAAAGATTAGGGAGATAGCGATCCAACCGCGCCGTTTTCTTCTCCACATAATCGCGCAACCGTGGAGTTACTTCCATATTATTTGAGAAGATCTGTAGTTCCATATAGCTACACCTGTTCCTTTGGATAAATTTTGGTGAGAACCAAATCAGCCAATCGGCTTACGTTCGAATGAGTCTATATCACGACCGAATTGTCGCCATTATCCCATGACTAGCTAACCCGCGCCAAACAATAGGCCGAGACGCTTGCCGCGCCGGCGGATAACAAGGCTTCGGCCGCCGACCGCATAGTGGCGCCGGTGGTCAACACGTCATCGACCAGCAATATATGGTGGCCGGCAACGCATGGATCGGCCGAGAAAGCGCCGCGCACGTTGTCGCGTCGCTCCTCCGGCCCCAGGCCAACCTGCGGTATTGTGTGACGCACTCGATGCAGGGCCTTGGGCGCAAAGGCAATACCCAGAGCCTGGCTCAACGGGCGCGCCAGCAACGCGGATTGATTATAGCCGCGTCGCCTCTGCCGCCGCGGGTGCAACGGGATGGGCAGGACAAGATCAAGCGGCTGCTCCCAGGCAGGCCACCCAGTGATCAGATATTCAGCCAATGGTTCCGCCAGGGCGAAATACCCCTCATATTTGAATCGGTGGATCACCTGATCGAGCGGGCTCTGATAGCGTAATGGAGCGCGCATCTGCGCCACAGGCGAAGGGTGTTGCCGACACTCTTGGCAAAGTCCGTCATGAGCATGTTCAACGGCGAACTTCTGAAAACGGCCACATCGGAAGCAAATAGAGTCAGGCACGGCAACCATCTGGCCCCGGCAATCGGAGCACAAGATCGGCCCCATCCGCCGGCAATGAACACAGACAGGCGGGAATACGACATCCCATACGAATGCCAGCCAGTGACGCAATCGAGCGCCGGTGTTGGCCCGGGCCTCAGGATCAATCACGATGGTGGGTGAATCAATTCAGCGACGATCGCTTCAAGCAGTTGACGCCTCTCCGAACGATTAGCGACAATTCCTTGTTCTTCCAAAAGAGCGTCGATACGGTCGTGGGCATAAGAACGCAGTTGGGCAGGATGATCAATATCGCCGGTTAGCCTGAGTTCTTCACGAATCCGGTCGGACAATTTATTCTTCAGTTCCAGAAAAGCGTCGCGCATACCTTGCGTGGGCGAATCCCGACGAACACGGAT
>WBZO01004625.1_pt1 | contig 14707 bp, 16 predicted proteins | sample 5204261 | NCBI WGS metagenome assembly WBZO01 (sample SAMN12412400, study PRJNA552823) | activated sludge metagenome | isolation source: activated sludge from anammox sidestream of wastewater treatment plant... | place: USA: North Carolina | collected 2017-09
CGCTGCCGAAGCGGGCGATGCCGCTCACGGCAAATCGCTCTATGCGCAATGCCGCTCCTGCCACACGCCCGAAGAGAACAGCGTCGGCCCGAAACATTGCGATGTCGTCGGCCGGAAGGCGGCAAGTCTGCCCGATTATCAGTACTCGCCGGCCATGAGGAAGAGCGGCCTCACATGGACGCCGGAAAATCTCGACCGGTTCCTGCAGAAGCCCGCCGCGTTCGTGCCCGGCAATTACATGCCTTTCGCGGGCATCGCGAAGGCGAAGGATCGCGCGGACATCATCGCCTATCTGGCCACCTTGCGTTGTCCCTGAAAGTGGCTTGAGGCCCCGTATCCCCAGAGGTTGCGCCCCGGAACGTGCCTCGTTTCACAAGAGAGGATTTCAGCATGGCTCCCTATGACGAGAGACCGGATGCCGGTCTGAAGGATTTCAGCGGCTCCTTCGCGCCAGCGGGCAGGAGCAGGGCCGAAGCTGCCATTCGCGATCTCCTGTCATGGATTGGCGAAGATCCCGATCGGGAGGGACTTGCGGAGACGCCGGCGCGCGTGCTGCGCGCCTACGAAGAGTATTTTTCCGGCTATGCCGTCGCGCCGGAAAAATTCCTCGCCACGACCTTTGCCGAAACGAACGGCTATGACGACATGGTGGCGCTGTGCGGCATCGGCTTCGTCAGCCATTGCGAGCACCATATGGCGCCCTTCTTCGGCAAGGCGCATGTCGCCTATGTGCCGTCGGGCCGCGTGGTTGGCATCAGCAAACTCGCCCGCGTGGTCGATGCCTATGCGCGCCGCCTCCAGATACAGGAGCGGATGACGGCCGAGATCGCATCCGTGATCGAGCGGACGCTGAAGCCGAAAGGCGTCGCTGTCATTATCGAAGCCACGCATCACTGCATGGTGGCGCGCGGCGTGATGAAGCCGGGCGCCACGCTCGTGACGCGCCGCTTCAACGGAATTTTTGAGAAGGACACGGAGTTTCGCCGCCTTTTCGAGCAGCGGATCGAGGCGTCCTGCTAGGCATTCCCAGAAAAAGCGGAAGCGCTTTTTCGGCTCGGAAACAGATGCATCCGTTCAGGCACCGTCAAAACGGATGCTCCGGACGCGCCGCCTATCTCTGCCATTCGGGAATGAAGAGCCTGAGCCCATCGAGTGCCGCCGTCATGTGGATCTGGCAGGAGAGGCGGCTGCGCTCTCCAGCATTGACGGCGAAGTCGAGAATATCTTCTTCCATGCCCGTCGCGCGCCCCACGCGCTCGGTCCATGCCGGATCGACATGGACATGGCAGGTCGAGCAACTGCAGCTTCCGCCGCAATCGGCATCTATGCCGGGCACGGAACGGCTGATAGCGGCATGCATCGCCGTCATGCCAGCGCCGACCTCGACGATATGTTCGGTTCCATCGGGCTCGACGAAAATGATCCGGGGCATCTTTCTCATCCCTGTTGAAGGGGAATGCGCCCAGCGTATGATGCGGCCCGGAAGTTGAACGCGGCGCTCTCGACCCGATGCGGGGAGAGCGCCGCGTCCCGTTTCATCAGGCAGCCGAAAGACGCTGTTCGACCGCACCCCAGTCGGCCAGATGCTCGACGAAAGCCGTCAGGAAATCGCCGCGGCGGTTCTGGTAGTCGACATAATAGGCGTGTTCCCACACGTCGCAGACGAGGAGCGGGCGCTTGCCTTGAACGAGCGGGGTCTCCGCGTTCGAGGTCTTGACGATTTCGAGCTTGCCGCCGTTGTCGACGAGCCAGACCCAGCCGCTGCCGAACTGCGCGAGGCCCTCATCGATGAACTTCCGCTTGAAGCTGTCGAAGTCGCCGAAGCTCGCGGCAAGAGCCGTGCGGAGCTTCTCCGGCACGGCGCTGCCGCCCGGCTTGATGCACTCCCAGAAGAAGGAGTGATTGAGATGCTGCGCCGCGTTGTTGAAGATCGCGGTGGCCTTCGCATCGCCATGAGTCTTGCGGATGACGTCTTCGAGGCTCAGCTCGGCGAGCGGCGTGCCTTTCGTCAGTTCCACGAGCTTCGTCGCGTAGGCGCGATGATGCTTGCCGTGGTGAAGCTCGAGCGTCTGCGCCGACATGTAGGGTTCGAGCGCGTTGATGGCAAAGGGGAGTTCCGGAAGAGGAAATGGCATTTCAGACACCTTAATGTAGTTTAATCGTTTAAATGCCCCTCCGCCGTAATGAAATCAACCACCAAAAGCGCTTCGCGCCGAAAGGAAAGCATATGCGAGGCCGCTCGTGCCGATGGCGAGGCAGACGGGAACGAGCGCGATGTGAATGAGCGCTTCCCTGCCGGTGATGGGGCCTGTGCTCGTATCGACATGAGCGGAGAGGAAATCGTTGAAGGTCTGCAACTCGGGATGGGCGGATGAAACCTTCTTCGCGATCCTCATCATGAGGAATGGAATGCCGAAGAACATGAGCACATAGCCTGTGCTGACCGTTACCATGAAGGCGCTGTCAAGCGTGCTGCCGAAACCGATCCAGAAGGCGCCGACGAGCCACGCCCAGGCAAGCAGCGTCACGATATAGACCCCTTTGTGTATTTCACTGAAGGGGATCGTAAGAACATTCTCTTTCGCTTCGTGATGAAGACTGGGAGCCTCGGCGTTCATTCTGTTCTCCTCCTGTCCGATTGCCTGGAACGGGCGCCCGCCCGTGCGCGTCCAGCGCCTGGCGGCCTCATATAACAGGCAAATGAAATACCTCTTTATGATTTGCCTTCATGCAGACGAGCGCAATCGGGATTCCACGTCGGGGGCTGCGACAAATTGGACCATGCCCTGGGGGCGCGGCCATAACCACCTTTCGCAAACCGGCTGGCCGAAGTGGCGGTACGAGCCTTGCCTGGCTGTGGTAAAATGCAGCCGGTCACGTTGCGGAGAAGGGCTTTTATGCGAGTCACACTACATACCGACTATGCGCTCAGAATGCTGATGCTTCTGGCGTCGGAGCCGGGTGAGCTACACACGATCGAGGAAGTTTCGACGCGCTACGGCATATCGCGGAACCACCTCATGAAGGTGGCGCAGACGCTGGTGCAGGGCGGCTTCGTCGAGAGCGTGCGCGGCAGAAGCGGCGGTTTGCGTCTCCGCAGGCGCCCCCAGGACATCAATCTCGGCGCTGTGATCCGCACGACGGAGGACGGTTTCAATCTTGTCGAGTGCTTCGACAAGGAATCCAACACCTGCGTCATCAGCTCGGCCTGCGGCCTCAGAGGGCCGATGGAAGAGGCGCTGGCCGCTTTTCTCGGTGTGCTCGATCGCTATACCCTTGCCGATCTCATCAAGAACCCCGGCCGACTGCGCCGGATGCGGCAGCTTCTCCATCAGGAAGCCGAAGCCGTCTAGGAATTCCGGCCGCGTCCGTATCTTTTGCCGCTGCCTTTGAAGGGCGGGCTTGTCGCCGGCCGCGTTTTGAACAATATTGTGCATATAAAATACTTCTTTGGAGAGAGTGGAGTAGCCATGCCGCTGGACGAGGCAGCAAGCCGCCGGGCGAAAATCGTGGAAGCGGTCGAGCGCGACACCGGAATTGACGAAGCGATGGTCGCGCGGCTGGTTCACGGCTTTTACGATCGCGTGCGCGCGGATGAGGTGCTTGCGCCCATTTTCAATGCGCGGATCGCCGATTGGGGCCCTCATCTCGAGCGGATGTGCGACTTCTGGTCGTCCATTGCGCTGATGACCGGGCGCTATCACGGCCAGCCCATGCGGATGCACGCGCCATTGCCGGTATCGGGCTCGCATTTCGACCGCTGGCTCGATCTCTTTCGCGAGACGGCCGCGGAGATTTGTCCCCCCGAGGCGGCCGCGTTCTTTGTGTCCCGCGCCGAGCGCATAGCCGAGAGCCTGGAGCTTGGCATTGCCGGAGCGAGGGGCGAGATGCTCCGCAGAGGCGAGCGTCTGAGGCCCGTCGAACTGGTGGACGGAGGTGAATGATGAAGTCCGAAGCTGTGGCGGCCGCGCGGGAGGTTCTTGCCTCCATGGAAACGACGCGTCCGGACGAGATTGCGCGCAGCATCCCCGGCGCGGCCAGCATATTCCAGAAATATGCCTTCGATCCGGCGGCCATTGGCGAGGCGAAGCTCGGCGACTGGGCGCGCGCATTGGGCATTCTGGAGCAGTCATTCGCCGAGGAATTGCGTGAGCTTGCCCGCATCGTCGCCAATGCGGATGCCGAGCGCGACGCGCTGATCGGCTATATTCTGATCCGGTTTCACGACGCGCACAGGGACGAACTGCCCGCGCTCGTCGAGCTTGCCAACCGGGTCGAGGCGCGTCATCGCGATCACCCCATGGCGCCGCGCGGGCTTGCGCTTCTACTGGATGAGCTGAACGACGTCATTCAGGTTCACCTGCAAAACGAGGAATCGCTGCTCCTGTCCATGATGCGGCATGGCGAGGAGGAGCGCCTCATCGATCCGATGGCGCATATGTGTTGTGAGCATGACGAACAGGAAGCCCGGATCGCTCGCATCGAAGCGAACACTTTCGATCTGAACGAGCCCGTTGACGCATGCGATGCCTGGCGCGCACTCTATGCGGGCATCAGGAAGCTCACCGTCGAATTGCGCGATCACATGCGGCTTGAGAACGATGTGCTGTTTCCGAGCATTGCGCGCGCCAGCCTGCTCGGCAGGCAGGGAGGCCGTCTGATATGAATGCATCGCTTCCGCCGACAGAGCCGCAGGCTCTGCATGAGGTGGCGCTGATCGGTCCGGTGCGTTTTTTCGTGGAGTTCCATTCGATCCCTGCATGAGGGAGGGTGAAATGAAACGCGATATCGAGATCAAGCGCGTTTATGACCCCGCCGACAAGAACGACGGAACCCGCGTGCTTGTCGACCGGCTCTGGCCGCGCGGGCTCAGCCGTGCGGGCGCCAAGCTCGACGCCTGGGTGAAGGACATCGCTCCGAGCGCCGAATTGCGCAAATGGTTCGGCCACGATCCCGAGCGCTGGGCGGAGTTCGTGCCGCTTTACGAAGCCGAATTGCGCGCGAACAAGGAAGCGGTGCGCGCCCTGCTGGAACTGGCCGGAAAGAAGAGGCTCACCCTTCTTTATGCGGCGCATGATGGGGACCACAACAACGCGGTCGTCCTCTCGGGCTATCTGAAGAAGCTCCATTGAGCGGAAGCGCCGTCCACGGAGTGTATGCGCCGGATCTTGGGCGCGCGGCCTATCGCGGCTGTGCGATGCTCTTCATGACGGCCGGGTTCTTGATGCGCATCATGCCGCCGGAGATCTCGACGAGATCCTCTTCCCTCAGCACGCGATTCACATGAACCTGTGTCAGCCCCACGGCTTCGGCCAGATGCTGCTGGGTGAGGGGAAAGGGTATTTCATGATCATGGGCAAGCCCCCGCGCCGTCATCCGTTCGCAGAGGTCGAGCATGAGAAAGGCGATCCGCTCTTCGGCGCTGCGGGTCACGAGCGCGATGAGTTGCTGGTCGCAGCGCTCGCGATCCTCGACGCAGAGCGAAGTGATCGACTTCATGGAGCCGGGACGTTTTTCAATGAAACGCAGCAATTCCGCGCGGTCGAAGGCGCAATAGCTGACCGCGGTTGTCGTCTGCACGGATGATGAGAGCGTGTTCTTGAAGATCGCCGCCGTGGAAATCACATCGCCCGGCAGCAGGATCGACAGGATCTGCCGCCGGTTGTTCGTGCCCACCGTGAAGCGAACGGCCCAGCCTTCGCGGATCAGTATGACGTCGTCGAGTTTCTGGTGCTTGCGATAGATGGTCTGGCGCGGTCTTGCGGTGACTTGCCTCGGCCGTACGAAGCCGTCTTCACGGCTGAGATCTGCGACGGCCGCCGAACAGAAGGCCAGCGATCTGAGCGGGCAGTCGTGGCATAGCATCCCCCGCGCTGCGGCCGGTCGCTCCGGCGATTGTGTAGGGCTGTGAGATGTTTCGAGTCCCGCCGCGCTCGACGCAACCAATGACTGTCCCCTTCTTGCGATCCGCCCGTTTGCGTACCTTTCGTACATACCCAACGGAAAATGTCGCGGCAATCGGGAAGCAGGCGCGAGTGAAACGAGTATATCACTTAGGTTATAGACTCACCGTTTCACCATGGAAAATCGCCGGCTCGCCACGCTCCGTCGGGGAGGGACGAGCCGGCCAGGCGTGATGCGCGTCAGGCGGCGAGGAAGCCCTCGAGCCTCTTGCGGATGATGGCTTCCGCCTCGCTCATGATGCGGTCGATCAGTTCCTTGCAGCTCGGAATGTCGTGGATGAGGCCGGCGACCATGCCGCAGCTCCATGCGCCCGCATCCATCTCGCCCTTCTGCATGACGCGCGGATAGACGCCGCCGACGAGTTCGCGAATATCCTCGATGCCGAGGCTCGCGCCTTTTTCGCGCTCGATCTCGACGATCTTTTCCACCGCAGCGTTCGAGAGAACCCGCTCGGTATTGCGCAGCGGGCGCATGATGAGGCGCGTGTCGAGTTCGCTTGCGGCGAGCAGCGCCTTCTTCACATTCTCATGCACGGGTGCTTCCTTGGTGGCGATGAAGCGCGTGCCCATGTTGATGCCTTCCGCGCCGAGAGCGAGAGCAGCGACGAGGCTGCGCGCATCGGCCATGCCGCCCGACGCGACGAAGGGGATCTTGAGTTCCTCGGCCGCGCGCGGCAGCAGGATCATGTTCGGAATGTCGTCCTCGCCCGGATGGCCGCCGCACTCGAAGCCATCGACGCTGACCGCGTCGCAGCCGATCCTCTCGGCCTTGAGCGAGTGGCGAACGGAGGTGCATTTGTGGATGACCTTGATGCCGCCCGCCTTGAGCGCCGGCATATAGGCTTCGGGGCTGCGGCCGGCCGTCTCGACGGCCTTCACGCCGCCCTGGATGATCGCGTCGATATATTCGGGATAGGGCGGGTTCGAGAATCCGGGCAGGAAGGTCAGGTTCACGCCGAAGGGCTTGTCCGTCATCTCGCGGCAGCGCGCGATCTCCTTGGCCAGCGCTTCCGGCGTCGGCTGCGTCAGGCCCGTGATGATGCCGAGGCCGCCCGCATTGGAAACGGCGGCGGCCATCTCGGCGAGGCCGACGAAATGCATCCCGCCCTGAATGATCGGATGCTTGATGCCGAAAAGCTCTGTAATGCGCGTCTTCATTCTTTCATCCCTCTTGGGTTCGTTCGACCGTTGGCCGGATGCCTTTCTAAAGGGTTAGCCGGTAGCGCGGAAATTGGGAAGCGGCGGATCGCGCCGCCCCGCTCGTCTCGCGCGCGACGCTGCGTCAGGGCGCGGGTGTGCGAGGCAGGGGAGGGCGGGCCTTTCGGCCTCTTGCCTTGGCGGACGGCCTGGCCGATCCTCTCCCGACGACAATTTGCTGCCAGGGGAGGACAAGAGGCATGAAACGGCATTTCGCCGCGCTTTGGGAAGTGATCAGCGACGCCATTCCCGACGAGATAGCCATCGTCAATGGCGATACGCGGCGAAGCTGGCGCGAATATGAGAGCCGGGCGGGATCTCTCGCCGCCGCTCTCGTGGCGGCGGGTCTCCGTCCGGATGCCAAGATTGGCCTCTATGCCTACAACTCCAACGAATATCTCGAGGCTCATTTCGCCGCCTTCAAGGCGCGGGGCGTGCCCATCAATGTGAACTATCGCTATGTGGAGGAGGAGCTTACCTATCTTCTCGACAATGCCGATGCCGAAGCGCTTTTCTTCGATGCGCAGTTCGGGGCGCGCGTGGCGGCGATCCGCTCCCGCCTGCCGAAGCTCAAGCTTCTCGTCGAAATCGACGATGGCTCTGGCGAGCATCTGGACGGCGCGCTGCGCTATGAAGAGGTCATAGCCGCGCATCGCCCGCTGCCGCGCGGCGACTACTCCGAAGACGACATCTACATGCTCTATACGGGCGGCACCACGGGCATGCCCAAGGGCGTCATGTATCGCCAGGGCGACTTCGCCGAAGGCTTGTTGCTCGGCTACGACCTGCGCGGGCTGCCCCGTCCGCAGACGCGCGATGAACTCGCCGCCGCCGTGCGCGACCTGCGCGCCGCTGGCGCCGCGCCCGTCAGCATGTCTGCCTGTCCGCTGATGCATGGCACGGGCATGTGGCTCGGCGTCATCATCGCGCACAATCTGGGCGGCACGGCCGTCACCTTCCGCAACACGCATTTCGATCCCGACGAGCTCTGGCGCCTCGTCGAGCGCGAGCGCGTGAGCGACGTCGCCATCGTCGGCGATGCTTTCGCCAAGCCCATGCTGCTTGCCCTCGAAGGTGCGAGGGACGCCGGACGTCCCTATGATCTCACCTCGCTGAAGACGCTCATTTCCTCCGGCGTCATGTTCACGCGGGAGGTGAAGCAGGGTCTTCTCGATTTTGCCGACATTACAATCATCGACGCCATGGGCTCGACCGAAGGCAGCATGGGCATGTCCATGGTGTCGCGGGAACTGCCGCCGAGCGAGACGGCGCGCTTCCTCAAGAACGAAACGACGAAGGTCTTTACCGACGACGGAAGGGAAGTCACTCCGGGGTCGGACGAAATCGGCATGATCGCCAATGGCGGCTTCGCGCCCATAGGCTATTACAAGGACCCGGCGAAGAGCGCGGCGACCTTCCGCGTCGTCAACGGCCATCGCTACAGCTTCCCCGGCGACTATGCCAAGGTCGCGGCCGACGGCTCTCTCATCCTGCTGGGGCGCGGCTCCGTCTGCATCAACACGGGTGGCGAGAAGGTCTTCCCCGAAGAGGTGGAGGAGGCGCTGAAGGCGCATCCGGCGGTCTATGATTGCCTCGTGGTCGGTCTGCCTGACGACCGCTTCGGCGAGCGCGTCACGGCCGTGCTTTCCCGCCGGCCCGGCCATTCGGTCGAGGACCACGAACTCATCTCCTTCGCGCGCACCAGGCTCGCCGGCTACAAGATGCCGAGACAGATCGTGCTTGTGGATGAGGTGCGGCGGGCAGCGAACGGCAAGGCCGATTACAAATGGGCGAAGTCCGTCGCGGCCGAGCGGGCTGTCTGACGCAATGGGCTGAGGCGCGGCGTTTCAGCCGCGCCGTTCGCCTGCGATCTCGCGCAGGCCCCTGAGGTCGAATATCTCGATCGCCCCGCCTGAAACCTCGATGAGACCGGCCGCGCGCAACCGGCCAATGACGCGGCTCACATGCACCTGCGTGAGGCCGAGCGCATCGGCGATGTGCTTCTGCTTCATCGGGAAGGGCAGGCGGGGGCCTTCATGGCCATGCTGCTCCAGCCGCCGCATGAGATCGATGATGAAGCGCGATATGCGCTCTTCGGCCGTGCGGCGTCCGAGATCGACGATCCGCGCTTCCAGCCGTTCCTTCTCGCGCATGCAGATGCGCGTGAAGGCCGTGGCGCTTTCCGGATTGTCGCGGATGAAGGCGACGACCGCCTCCCGGTCGAAAAGGCAGAGCCGCATGGGCGTGAGCGCCTGAATGGAGAAGTGCATGCTCCCCTTCGTCACCAGCGAGGTCGAAAGAAAGTCGCCTGGCAGACAGAAGGAAAGAATTTGCCGCCGCCCGTCCGGTACGAGCACATACTGGAAGGCGATCCCCTCGCGGATGATGCCGATTTCGCGCGGCGTCTCGCCGCTGCGATAGAGAACTTGCCTCGAACGGGCGGTCGTTTCGCGCTTTCGGATTTTCGGCTGGCAGCCATCCGGGCCATGGGTCAGTTGCGAGCAGAACTCCCCCCGATCGATGGGCAGCCCCGGCAGTCGGTCTCGGGTTCCGTGGCGCCGCTGACGGAGCGGCCATCATGGATGACCGGCTTGTGGGTCGAACTCGCCGTACTCAAAGCACGTCTCACATTTCTTGTTACACAACAACTTTCCACGGCCGATGGATTGATCCGTCCTCCGGCTGTCATCCGTCCGCGGTGAAGAGGGCCGCAAACGCCGCCGCGCGGATGGCCGTGCCCCCTGTTTTGGGTGTGCCGCGCGCCCTAATGCCGATCAATCTGTCTCGATCAGCATTGAGTTATAATCTGGATCATAAATCCAAGTCATAAATATAAATTTTAATAAATATTACATTCAATCTACCGAATTAACCAAATAATCGGGGATGCGAAATAAAGTCGCAGTCAAGAATTGGAGTTGTACCGGCCGCAGGCCAAAGGAGAGGGGTAATGGCGAAAGACGCCTCAATCGATCGCGAGAGACGCCTTCGTTTCATGGAAATAACGGGTGATACCGGGCTGGCGTTGCAAGAGCTTTGGACCATTGTCGAGCCGCGCCTGCCGGCCATTCTGGATGGATTTTACGATCATCTGGCATCCGAACCCGAATTGGTGCCTCTGGTCGGCGCCCAGTCGCAAAGGTTGAAGCAGGCCCAGCACAGGCATTGGGCGCTCCTCTTCAGCGGTACGTTCGACAGCGAGTATATGCAGAGCATACGGACGGTCGGTCTGACCCATAACCGGGTCGGGCTTGAGCCCCGCTGGTATGTTGCGAGCTACAAATTCGTTCTCAATCGGCTGGCGGAGGTCGCGATCGAGAAATATCGCCGGTCGCCCGCGAAGCTCAACCGGGCGATCTCGGCCCTCAACGCCGCCGCGCTCCTCGACATGGAACTCGCGATCTCGGTCTATCAGGAAGCGATGATGGCCGAGCGCGCCGAGCGCCAGCGGAAGCTCGAGGCCGCAATCGCCGAATTCGACGTGGCGGTGGGCGGCGTCATCGGCTCGGTTGCCGCTGCGGCATCCCAGATGCAGTCATCCGCCCGCTCCATGTCGTCGAATGCCGAGCAGACGCAGAACAAGACTGCGGCCGTCGCGGGCGCCGCTGGCCAGGCATCGGCCAATGTTCAGACCGTCGCAACCGCCAGCGACGAGCTTTCCGGCTCCATCGCCGAGATCGGCCGCCAGGCGGCGACCTCGACGCGGATTGCGAGCCAGGCCGTCGCCGAAGCGCGGCGGACGGACGAAAAGGTCCAGAGCCTCGCCGCCGCCGCACAGCGCATCGGCACCGTCATCACCCTCATCAACGACATTGCCGCCCAGACCAATCTCCTCGCCCTCAACGCGACCATCGAGGCGGCCCGCGCCGGCGAGGCCGGCAAGGGGTTCGCCGTCGTCGCGTCCGAGGTGAAGGGTCTTGCAAACCAGACGGCGAGAGCGACCGACGAGATCGCCGAGCAGGTGAGCGCGATGCAGGCCGCAACCGGCGAATCCGTATCCGCCATCGGCGCCATCGAAAAGACGATTGCGGAAATGAACGAAATCGCCGTCGCCATCGCTGCCGCGGTCGAGGAGCAGAGCGCGGCGACGCATGAAATCGCGCGCAATGTTCAGGAGGCCGCGCGCGGGACGCAGGAGGTTTCCTCCAACATCAGGTTTGTCGCCGAGGCGGCGTCGGACACGGGCGCGGCCGCCGTGCAGATCACCGGCTCCGCCCAGTCGCTCGCCCGGGAGGCGGACACGCTGCGCCAGCAGGTCGACCGTTTCCTCGCCGAGGCGCGCTCGGCCTGACCTTCCCGCCTCCTGTCCCTCGATGTCGCACGAAGATGAGTAAGTAGATGAGATCGAACACCCCAGTCGCTTCTCCGGCCGTATTCACCTTCGATCAGTCGAACGGCAAGCTGACCTCGCTCAACGCCGCGGCGCAGGAACTTCTCGCCGAATTGGAACTGTCGGCCGAAAGCGGCCTCTCGCTCGCCCTCATCGAGCGGCGGGCCACAGCGCGCGGGCAACTCGTGGCGACGGCGCCGGGTCTGGCTGTGGCGGATGGAGAGACGCGCGAGTTGCGCCGCACCTGCCTGCTCGAAGATGGCCGGACGCTCCATCTCACGCGCATCTGGTCGACCTTGTCGAGCACCGTTCTCCTTGTCGAGATCGTGGAGGAGGACAAGGAGGCGGAGTTTCTCAGGCGCCAGATGTCCGAACTCCTGGCCGCGGCAGGCGACGCGATCCTGTCCGTCGATGCCGATCAGAACATCATTCTCTTCAATCGCCAGGCGGAGACGATGTTTGGCTACGAGGCGAGCGAAATCGTCGGTCAGCCGCTCGATGTGCTGCTTCCCAGGAGCATTCGCGGGCGTCATCGCCGCTATGTCGCCTCCTTCCGCAGCGAGTGTCAGGAATCGCGTCCCATGTCGGGGCGGCCCGAGATCAAGGGACGGAGGAAGGACGGTTCCGAATTTCCCGCCGAGGCCGCCATCTCCAAGATCGAACTCGATGGCTCGCCCATCTTCACGGCCGTGATCCGCGACCTGACGGTGCTGCGCGAGGCGGAGGAGCAGATCAGGAAACACGAGGCGCAGTTGCGCGCGATCATCGAGGAGCTTCCCTTCGGCGTCGCCGTCTGCCGCCCTGTCGACGGCCATGTGCTCTTTGTGAACACGGGCTTCGCCGAACTGATCGGCGAGCCGGTCGAAAACCTGCTCGGCGCGAGTCTGGCAAGATTTTACGACGATCCCGCGCCTGAGCCTGCGCCAAACGCTGCTGGCAGCAGCTCGGCGGCGCAGGAAATTCTCATCCGCACGGCTTCCGGCGAGCGGCGATGGGTCGTCAATTCGGTCGTCGGCATGACCTTCGGCGGCGAGGACGCGCTTCTCTGCGCCTGTTATGACGTGACCGATCGCCGTCAGGCGCTCGAAGCGCTGCACAAAAGCCGCCGCAGCCTCGCCAAGGCCCAGCAGATCGCGCAACTCGGGAGCTGGAACTGGGACGTGCAGCTCGACCGCCTCGATTGGTCGGACGAGGCGTATCGCATCTTCGAGATGGAGCGCGGGCCGCGGGCGCCGACCTACGACACCTTCCGCGCCCATGTGCATCCCGACGATCTCGACGCGACGCACAAGGCGTTTCACAGGGCCGTCATGGAGCTGGAGGCGATCAGCATCGACCTGCGGCTTCTTCTCGCGGGCGGCCGCATGAAATATGTCCATATCGAGGTGGAGGTCGAATGCGACGAGAGCGGTCGTGTCCGGAGTCTCGTCGGCACGATCCAGGACACGACCGAGATGAGGCGCGCGGAGCAGGAGCTTCGCCGCGCCAAGGAGGAGGCCGACACCGCCAACCGCGCCAAGTCGATGTTCCTCGCCAATATGAGCCATGAATTGAGAACGCCGCTCAACGCCATTCTCGGTTATTCGGAAATCATGGCGAACGACATACTCGGCCCGCTCGATAACGAGCGGCGCAAGGAATATGCGCACAACATTCATTGCAGTGGCCGGCATCTGCTTGAGGTCGTCAACGACATTCTCGATCTGAGCCGGATCGAGGCGGGCCGCGTGAAGCTCAACGAGGCGGCGTTCTCGCCAGTGTCGGTGATCGACGAATGCCTCGGCATGGTTGCCGAGAACGCCGCTGCCGCCTCTCTCATGATTGAAAGACGGATCGGCCCGAACCTGCCGCTGCTTTATGGCGATGAGCGGCTCTTCAAGCAGGTGATGCTCAATCTTCTCTCGAACGCCATCAAGTTCACGCCGGAAAAGGGCTACGTCGAGGTATCGGCCGCGCAGGAGAAGGACGGAACGCTCCGCGTCATCGTCATGGATAATGGCATCGGCATCGCGCCGGGCGATATTCCGAAACTGCTGAAGCCCTTCGCGCAGATCGAGAGCCACCTTTCCCGCCGCTTTCAGGGCACGGGCCTGGGCCTTGCGCTCAGCAGCGAGTTCCTGCGGCTTCATGGCGGAACGCTGACGCTGGAAAGCCAGCCGGGGCAGGGAACATCCGTCATCGTCGACTTTCCGGCCGAGCGCGTGATCGACACCGAGCCTGAACAAAGGGCGGCCGCCGCCAGTTAGCGGTGGCCGCAGGTTGACACGTTCATTTTGATTATTGGATTTATTCGATTTCGCCGGGCGTCACCGCCCATCGCGGCATACGTAAATACCCCTAGGGGGATTAACGGATTTTCGCGTCGCCCGCTTCCCGTCATGGTTTCACAATGAGATTGGGACCGTTGGAGGACAGGGACGGGTTATGACAGGCAATCTCGCACGAACCGTAGCGACGCGCCCCGCGCTTGGCCGGCCTGCCTGGCCGGTCGTCGCAGGTGGCGCGGTCATCCACCGCCAGGCGCGGCCCGATGACGAGCTGCGTGTGCTCCAGGACATCGGCACGACGATATCCTTCGGCCGCAACGAAACGATCTTCAGCGAAGGCGACGCGACGAAATACGCCTACAAGGTCGTGAGCGGCGCAGTGCGCCAGTGCAAGCTGCTCTCGGACGGCAGGCGTCAGGTGACCGATTTCTTCATGCCGGACGATCTCTTCGGCTTCACCGAATTCGGGCTGCATGCCTTCAGCGCGGAAGCGATCACGCATGTGGTTCTGATCCGGTATGCGCGCAGCCATGTCGACCGGCTGGGCGATGAAAACATGCTCTTCCGCCGCAAGCTGACCATGGTGCTCCACGAGCGCGTCTCGCATATCCAGCATCACCTCGTCATGCTGGGCCGCCAGACCGTCAAGGAACGGATCGCCTCCTTCCTTCTGCAGATGGCGGAGCGCAACGGCGCCGCTCATGGCGGGTGCATCGACCTGCCGATGGGCAGGCAGGACATCGCGGATTATCTCGCCCTGACGATCGAAACGGTGTGCCGCTCGCTTGGCGAGCTGAAACGCGCCGGCACGATCGGCGTGCCGAACACGCATCAGATCCTCATCAACGATGTCGATACGCTGCGTGCGGTGGCGGAAGGCGAGAATTAGACGCGAACGGAGATGAGAGACGAGGTGCGCAACGCGGCACCCCCGTTCCCGTTTCGCTTGG
>WBZO01004627.1_pt1 | contig 14694 bp, 10 predicted proteins | sample 5204261 | NCBI WGS metagenome assembly WBZO01 (sample SAMN12412400, study PRJNA552823) | activated sludge metagenome | isolation source: activated sludge from anammox sidestream of wastewater treatment plant... | place: USA: North Carolina | collected 2017-09
AGATCAAACAAATATCTAATTGTAAATTTTACATTTTGTCAACTACAGGTATCCCTAATAAGTCTAAAGCCACCTTTAGAACCCTTCCAGTATTTGCACTCAAAGCCAATCTACTATTCCGTAAAATCGCATCAGTCTCTTTTAAAATTGGTGAGCTTTCATAAAATTTCATAAACAAAACAGCCAACTCGTAGATGTAAGCGCAAAGATAATGAGGATAGTTTTCTTTTGCAACCTGAATTAAACGATCAGGAAAGCGCGCAATATGTAATGCTAAGCGATGCTCATCCGTATTTGTGATTGATAGAGAGCTATTTAAGTAAGTATCTATTGAAGATTCAGCTTTAGTAAATATACTATTGATTCTAGTATAAGCATAAAGTAAATATGGAGCAGTATTACCCTCAAACGCTAACATTTTATCAAAACTAAAGATATAATCAGTTGTTCGATTCTTCGATAAATCCGCATATTTCATTGCCGCAACCCCAAGAGTCTCTCCCAAAGAAGCAACTTCATTATCACTCCACTCAGGATTTCTTTCTTTAACCAATGCTGTTGCTCTTGTTATTGCTTCATTTATCAAATCAATCAGCTTAATTGTTCCACCAGTTCGGGTTTTAAATGGCTTACCATCTTCACCCATCATGGTTCCAAACGCAGCGTGCTCCATTTTTGTATTTGAACCAGCAATACCAGCCTTATGTGCGACAACAAAAAGTTGTTTAAGATGAAGAGATTGGCGAGAATCAATTACATATACCAGCCTTGTAGCATGTAAATTACTTACCCTATCATAAACTGCAGCAATATCTGTGGTTGCATAAAGGTATCCACCATCGCTTTTCTGAATTATAAATGGAGTCTCGTCCTTACTTCCTAGCTCATCTTCGGTAAAAAATACACACTTTGCACCGTTACTATCTACCGCAATTCCTCTTTCCATTAGCTTATCAACCATTGGAGCAAGTAGATCATTATAAGAACTTTCGCCTACCGCATCTTCACGCGTTAGTTTCGTACCAAGCCTGTCGCAAACCTCTTGACAATGATCAAGAGAAACTTCAACAAATTGCCGCCATAAAGCAAGAATTGCTGAATCACCTGATTGTAATCTGACAACGTATTCACGCGCTTTATTTGCAAAACCCTCATCAGCGTCAAATTTCGCCTTAGCCTTTCGATAAAACTCCTCTAAATCACCAAGCTCCATTTGAAGGGCATCTTTATTTTGATTTAGTTCCAACAAATATGCTGTTAACATACCAAACTGAGTTCCCCAATCACCAACATGATTACGGCGAATAACTTTATTGCCCATGTACTCATAAACACGAACCAGACAGTCACCAATAACGGTACTTCGTAGATGCCCAACATGCATCTCCTTAGCCAGATTTGGTGCCGAGTAATCAACAACAATTGTTTCTGGTTTATCTAAAGAAACATCTAGCACCTTATCTCCAAGTCTGCTAGCAAGAAAATCATTAGTAAGATATATATTAATAAACCCTGGTCCAGCTAATTCTAACCTATCAATAACGCTATCCAATTTTACGTTATCTATAATCTTCTGTGCTAATTCGCGTGGATTTTGCTTTAATTGTTTGGCAGCAGCCATTGCTCCATTTATCTGATAATCACCAAACTCAGGGCGTCCAGACTCCTGTAAAACAACAGGTACATCTGATCCAATGCCTGTAGCGGCAAAAGCGTTTCTAAATTTCTGTTCAAGGATATATTGAATGGTTTCTTGCATTAAGTTCTCTTTATTATACCTGTAATTTTAGTTTTTAAAATATATGGGTCAAAATTTTAACACATGATAAAATACTAATTCCATATCTGTTTTACCCAAAAATGACAATTTATTGATTATATTATTTATAATCAGTATGTTAACCAATCAGGTATTGACATTTTTTTCTTTATTATATATAATATCGGGCTGCAAAAGACAAATAATTTCACACAAAGGAGCCCTCAATGATACATTTGTATTCCGATTCACGCTGCGCATTTTCTCACCGAGTAAGAATAGTACTTCATGAAAAAGATATGGATTTCAAGATAATTGATGCAACAGTTAATCGCGATGACCTTATGCAATTAACTCCATACAATGAAACACCAGTTCTCGTAGATGATATTGATAAGAATAATAAAAAACGTGACTTAATTCTCCTAGATACCAATATAGTATCTGAATACATCGATGAAAGGTTTCCTCACCCTCAATTAATGCCCATTGAACCTGCCGAAAAAGCAAGAATGAGAATGGCGCTACATAAGCTGGATCGTGAGCTTTTTCAACACATTAGATTCTTGGATGCAAACGTACAAAGCAAAGACCCAAAAATCAAAAAAGATATTGATAAAATAAAGAAACAAATTAGTAACTCACTAGATGAAATTGCTACTGTTTTTGCTAATAATAAAAAAATGGAATACTTTGGTAGCAATCAATTTACCTTACTTGATGCCTCATTGTTACCAATACTTTGGCGCTTAAACCACTATGAAATCGAAGTTAAAAAAACTTGGGTTAACATGATGAAATATGCTGAAATTCAGTTTAATCGCCCTAGCTTTCTAGCATCTCTAACAGCTGCTGAACGTAGTATGAAGCAGTAAGAATAAAATACCATGACAAGTCAAAAACCATATTTTATTCGTGCATTGTATGAATGGTGTACTGATAATGACTTTACGCCACATTTACTAACCTTTGTGGATAACAACACCATGGTTCCCAGACAATTTGTCCGGGATAACCAGATTGTTCTAAATATAGCCTATAGTGCAACCAAGGATCTTCTGATTGATAATGAGTGGGTAACTTTCAAAGCTACCTTTTCAGGAAGCATTCAAGATATTGCCATTCCTGTTGGTAATGTTCTTGCAGTATTTGCAAAAGAAAATGGACAAGGAATGCAATTTGAGCTTGAAAATCAGGCACCAAAAACATCTCCTGAACCAGCAGCAACTACTGGCGGTTTAAAGCTGGTTAAATAAACCACTATGATAGAGCTAAATTTGAGCGGGCTGAATTGCCCGCTTCCTGTTTTAAAAACCAAAAAATTTCTTGCCAATCTAGAATCTGGAGAAGCGGTGAAAGTCATAACTACCGATCCTGCATCAATCAAGGATTTACAGGATTTCTGTGATAAAACAGGTAATATATTGCTAAGCCAATCCCAAGAACAACAACTAATTACAACAATAATCAAGCGACGCTAATAAATTTAAGGAAATTAAATGACAGAAATAAGCCACGAAATGCATGAAGATGAAAATCGATTAATTGCTGAACGCCGCCAAAAATTAACTCAACTAAGAAATCAAGGAAACCCATTTCCAAATAACTTTAAACCGCAAGATAATTCAACCGACCTACATCAGAATTATGAACAGTTCACTAAAGAAGAACTGGCAGAGAAAAATATTCCAGCAATAATTAGCGGGAGAATGATGCTTAAACGGGTTATGGGAAAAGCTTCTTTTGCAACCCTTGCCGATTCTAAAGGCAGAATTCAAGCTTATCTCAGTAAAGAAAAGCTAGGAGAAGAGGCATATGAAGCATTTAAACACCACGATATTGGCGACATTATTGGGGTTAGTGGAACACTAATGAAAACCAAAACCGGGGAATTAACCGTTGATGCCAAAGAAGTTCGGTTAATTAGTAAAGGGATTCGTCCCTTACCCGAAAAATTCCACGGACTTAACGATCAGGAGCAACGTTATCGTCAGCGCTACCTTGATCTAATCATGAATGATGAATCAAAAGAAATATTCATCAAGCGCTCAAAAATAATCCGTGTCATTCGTGAAACTCTTGAAGCACAAGATTATCTTGAAGTTGAAACTCCGATGATGCATGTTATACCTGGTGGTGCTACAGCCAAACCATTTGTTACTCATCATAATGCTCTTGATATGCCATTATACCTTCGTGTCGCACCAGAGTTATACCTAAAACGCTTGATTGTTGGTGGTCTTGGGCGAGTTTTTGAAATTAACCGTAATTTCCGTAATGAAGGCTTATCAACCAGACATAATCCTGAATTTACCATGATTGAATTGTATGAAAGCTACGCTGATTATAAACGGATGATGGAAATCACTGAAGAGCTAGTACGCAATTCAGCAAAAATAGCATGTAATTCTTTGATAGTTAACTATCAAGATAAAACTGTTAATCTTGAACAACCATTTGATAGATTAACCATAACTGAAGCAATACTAAAATATAACCCTGAACTAAGCATCAATCAACTGACTGATATTGCTTTTCTTAAAGCAGAGATTAAAAAGCTGACTCGCCATGAGCCTGAAACAAATAGTCTGGCAGTACTACAACTATTACTCTTTGAAGAAAATACTGAACATAAGTTATGGAACCCTACCTTTATTATGGACCATCCGATTGAAACTTCACCACTAGCTAGGGGATCTGATGATAGACCAGGAATCACTGAACGATTTGAACTATTTGTCGTTGGTAGAGAACTAGCTAATGGATATTCTGAGCTTAATGACCCAGAAGATCAGGCAAATCGCTTCCGCCAGCAAGTGGAACAAAAAGATGCAGGTGATGAAGAAGCCATGCATTACGATGCCGACTATATCCGAGCACTTGAGTATGGTATGCCACCAACGGGTGGATTAGGTATTGGAATTGATCGTCTAGTTATGCTTTTAACCAACGCAGCTTCCATTCGTGATGTTATCCTCTTCCCGCATATGCGTCCAGAGTAAAAATCCTTTTATCTCAAAGCCTGTACCTCAATGTGCAGGCTTTTTATTTTGGTGCAGCGCAAATAGTATTATAAGCTCTATCCAGCTATAATATTTGGTTACTTTATATATATAACAATTATTCTTTTTGGGAAGAAAAATGGCTGGACCAATTAATATTTCATCAGGATCAAACAAGTATAATCCTAATGCCGAGTACAAAAAAATAGTTTACTGGGTTTGTACAATAGCTGCATTGGGCGGATTACTTTTTGGTCTTGATCAGGGCTTTATAGCAAATTCACTAGAGACAATTGAAAAAGTTTACCACCTTGGCGTTGAAGGTGGTGAAAAGTATGCAGCAATTCTTGCAACTGGTGGTGTTATCGGCGCATTATTATCCGGTTTCTTTGCCCGTTTTCTTGGGCGTAAACGCAGTCTTATGCTAGCAGGCTTTTTGTTTAGCTCACTATCTGTTGTCTCTGCAACATTACCATCAATTGAGATTTTAACTGCCTGCCGTTTTGGTTTAGGTTTTGCCGTTGGTGTTGCATCATTTATTGTTCCATTATACCTTTCTGAAACAGCTCCTGCTGGCATTCGTGGTGCAATGGGAACACTATTTCAGCTAATGATAACAATTGGGATTTTTCTTATTGCTGCAACCAACGTTGCCATTGCTCATATTTTCATAAATCCTTTGGTTGCCTTGCCTTTAATGTTTATCGTAATTGCTGCTTTTGCATTGGTGATGTTTTTTGGTAGCTTTGCCCTGCCAGAAAGCCCACGCTGGTTAATGCTAAAAGGTAGGCGCCAAGAAGCGCAAAAAGTACTTGAAAAAGTGCTAAATGGCAAAGAAGAAGTTGAGCAGGAATTAAAAGAAATCGATGAAGCTATCCGTAGTGATAAAGGTGCCGGAGTTGGTATCATATTTAAGGGATACTTTTTTAAAGTAATGCTGATGGGAGTTGTTCTTCAAATGTTCCAGCAATTGGTTGGAATTAACATGATGATTTATTATGCACCAACAATTTTTGGTTATGCAGGAATGAAAGGCATAGTTGCGATGATGACCGTGCCAACTGTCAATATGCTATTTACTTTCCCAGCTATCAAACTAGTTGAAAAATGGGGACGTAAAAAACTTCTTTACGTTGGTGCTATCGTAATGATGATTACGATGATCTCAGCAGGTCTTGCATTTGCAAGTATTGGGGGCATTACCGATCCATCACAAATAAGTGGTCTCCCTAAGGCAGTTTTACTAATCTCAGTAATTGTTTATATTTTTGGTTTTGCTGTGTCTTGGGGACCTGTTGCCTGGCTTGTATGCTCTGAAGTATTCCCATTAGAGGGACGCGAAGTTGGTATGACTGTTACCACCATTGTAAACTGGACATTTGCGGGCTTGGTTATGGGTAACGCACTATCATTTATGCGTACCTATGGCAATGCCTCAATTTTCTTTGTATTTGCTGGGTTCTGTGTTTTATCAATGTTGTTCCTGAAGCTATTTGTACCTGAAACTAAAGGAATCACACTAGAACATCTTGAAGCAAACTTAAAAAGCGGTAAGCCACTCAAAGATATAGGAAACATGTAAAAAAAAATTAGTCCTACTCTTACCGCCTCAGTATTTCTGGCGCGGTAAGCCCCCATCACGAACCTCACCGAAATATTACCATTCATCTAATTGACAATTATCATAAAAAAACTATATTACAACTCGGTAGCGCAGAGTCTCAAAGTTATTTCTTCAAATTAGTAGTCATTACTCCATTTTTACCGCATATTTCATCAGGGATTTCTTTATGAATACCATTCGGATAACCGCGATAATTTATCTGATAGAGGCTATTCAAATAACTTAAAAAGCCATTTGAACCACAACCAAGTCTATTAGCAAGGCTTTGCCAGTTGACCTGATTTGCTTTTGCGGTTGTATGCTGCGGCGACCATGCTGCCTCAGCGAGCCCAGTTAATTTTGGTAATGCCATATAAAATAGATGATCAGCACTCGCCAGATTTTCTGACCATAACGCTCCTTCAAGACCAAGGATATTTTGCTGATTTTTGGTCTGATTTATAGTCTGATTTGCGCTAACTATGCTACTTAAAGCAGTATATGTACCACTATTGTTTCCTGCCCAAACAAAACCATGCTCATACATTGATGGGGTGTAAGCTAGATCAAAATATGTCTTATCAGCAAAAGCCAATACTGTTGGATAATTTTTGCTAGCAAGTAACGCCGCATTTTTTATCCCAGAACTACTTGGATCCCATACCCATATATGCCCGGTTTGTCCGCTACCAATAATTTCCTTATTAAAAGAACCATCCGAATTTTGCACAAGCTGCTGCCAGCCGGAAATAAGTAAGTCACTATTATTATTAGCTAACCGTTCTAAAAATAGCTGAGACTTCGCTAATGCAGATAAGTTACTCCACTCATTACGACAGCTGGTATCGTTGCTCCATGCATTTTTACTAACTTCATCTCCAGCTACACTAATTTCATTATTTATTGCATAGATAGTAGTCTGCCCATTAAATTGTTTGGCAATATCATTTACCAGTGTATTCATCGTCTGAGTAAACTCAGGACCGATTGAAATATCACTATTATAGGTACAGACTGGCAAAACATCATCGGTATAACCCTGAACTGACATATATTGTGAATTATCATTATGATCAATCATTACTTCCGGCATCGCCTTGATAATTGAGCGCGCATGTCCGGGAATATCTATTTCAGGAATGACTGTTATCTGGTTCTGATTAGCATAAGCAATCAGATTTTTTATATCTTCCGGCGAATAGCTCCCAGTATATACAGTATTAGCAACAGGATATTCGTATTGCGTGCGATTGGTTGTATCGAGATTATTTTGCACTAGCATTGTTGCGCCAATTTGTTGTCCAAGCCCACGAATTGCTCCACCACTGGATAGAAGAGGTAATGAAGGAACTTGAAGTCTAAATGCTTCATCATCAGATAAGTGCAAATGTAGTGTATTTAACTTGCTTGCTGCCATCACGTCAATTAGCTGTTTTATTTCATCAAAGCTAAAGTAATGTCTGGCAACATCAAGTAATATTCCACGATATTTAAAGCGAGGATAATCAACGATTGACATTGACGGTAATTTTTCCCGGTTTTGATACCAGAGTTGCCTTAGGGTTTGAAGAGCATAGTAAGCACCGGCATTAGTCATTGTTTCAATAATGATATTATTTGCAGTAATCGTAATCCGATATCCTTCGGGATTATTATTTACGGCTTTAGGTGTGGTTATTTCCGTTATTACAATTCCATCCCTAGCCGTAGCATCATTATCTAGTGTTACTTTTTTATCAAAATCTTCCTTCATGATTGCTACCCAGTTTTGTAGCATTTCATTATCACTATTTAGCTGATTATGAATTACCAGTTTCTTTGGAAAAACATACCCGCTATCAATTGCCTGCCCAACCAGAACTGGTGTTGGTACAATTTTAAGCTCATCTGGATTTGCAGGCAAACTTGAATTCCAGTTATTCTGAATACTATTTTTTAAAGCCTCATCAACTTTCTCTTGATTATAACCAATTATCGAATAGTTACTAATTTCAGTATTAATCGTATATATTTTAGGAGTATCTGCTGCTTTGGCAGTATTTATCAGGAATAAACTTTGTGGAAAAGATGAAATATTAGCAGGCATTCCCTGATTATTATGGCTTAGCCGGATATAATAGCTCTTATCCTCTTCAAGAGGAAAATTACTTATTGGTTCAAGTACTGTCAGATAAGCCTGAGATAAATCCTTATCAGTTATCGAATCTGCCTTCGCATAACGTAGATTGGTACATCTGCCCCCAGCGTCACAGATTTGCATCCTTAAATTTTGATTAACATTTTGTGCTGCAAGACTATAAAAAGGAATTGGCATATAAAAACCCAATTGCCATTTTTTAAAGGTATCTTCATTATTTGTAAAATTAAACTGAATACTAAATTCATTTGCCAGATCTTCATCCATATGCCCCATCTGAATGCCATTTACAACAATATCAGCCTTTGTGTAGGATTTAGCGGAAACACTACCAAGTAATAAAAGCATGGTTGATACAAATAATTTTAGCTTCATCTTAGTCCTTTTATTTAGTAATTACCCATTATAAAAAATAAAGAATCTTGTAACTTAGATATTACAATAAAATCCGGGCATTGTTACTATTATAGCCATAAAGTTATATTATACCAAGTAAACCATTTAGGGTAAGTATTTATAGTCTTAAAATCTGACTTAAAACCATACTTAATGCGGATAATTTATAACTAATTATCCAATTTGTATATCGATTATCAAAGCTTAATTAAATTGCTTTGGTATATAATATCAGATGTGAAAAATTTTATCAGGAGTATGTATGGATCGCAATATAGCAAAGCTTGAGCCACAAATTGTTTGGAACTACTTTCATCAGCTAACTCAGATTCCCCGTCCATCTAAAAAGGAAGAAAAGGTTCGGGCGTATTTGATTGAAACAGCCAAAGACCTTGGACTAGATTATACTGTTACCAATATTGGTAATGTTGTGATTCGTAAAAAAGCAACAGATAATAGCAAACCACGCAAGAAAATCATCTTACAGGCACATATGGATATGGTTCCAGCTAAAGGTAAGGAGTCTAAGCATAACTTTGAAACTGACCCAATTGATGCCTATATCGATGGTGAATGGGTAACTGCCAACGACACCACTCTTGGTGCTGATAATGGTATGGGAGTAGCAATGGCACTCGCAGTGCTTAGTTCTCAAAACATAAAACACAATGACCTTGAAGTACTAATCACAACTGATGAAGAAGCGGGGATGACTGGGGCATTTGGAATTGTTGGCAATGAAGTTACTGGCGAAGTATTATTAAATCTTGACTCCGAAGAAGACGATGAAGTATGTATTGGTTGCGCTGGTGGTATAAATACTAATGTTACTTATCCTATTAATCGTGAAATTGCAGCAGCTAATCAGCAAACACTGAAAATCGAATTAAAGGATTTATTTAGTGGACATTCAGGGGTTGATATTCCTTTAGGGCGCGCCAATGCAATTAAAGAAATGGCTCATTTACTAATTGCGCTGGATCTAGAGTTTGGATTCCAACTAGTATCAATCAGTGGCGGTAAATTACGTAATGTTATCCCGGCTTATTGTGAAGCCTATATTAATGTTGCGAAAGATAAAATTCAGCAAATAAAACAATTTATCGGCAACTTTGAACGTGATTTAGTTCAAGAGTTTGGTGAAACAGATCCAAACCTTAAACTGGTAGTTTTAGATGCGGATTATGCAGATAAAGTAATTTACCCAACTCAGGCACGTCAATTTATCTATGCACTAGATAGTGCTTACAATGGAGTCTGGCGTATGAATAACAAACTGGGTATCGCTGAAACCTCAAGTAATATAGGTGTAGTAAGTACTCATGATGATCACCTAAAAGTTATTACACTCCAAAGAAGTGCAATGCATGCTCCGAAAATAAAAGCTGCAAATGCAGTAGCTGCTGCTTTCAGACAAATTGGAGCTAGTGTTGAACATTCTGACTGTTACCCTGGCTGGCAACCAAATACAGCTAGCCCTGCATTAGCTATTGTTAAAGAAGTTTATCAAGAATTATTTAATGAAGAAATTCATGTCGGAGCAACTCATGGCGGGCTTGAATGCGGACTTATCATTGATAAATTTCCAATACTAGATGCAATATCAATTGGGGCAACGATCCGCTTTCCTCACTCTCCAAGTGAAAAAGTAAATATCAAATCCGTTGCCAAAAATTGGAAGCTACTAACCAATCTAATTGAACGACTTTAAAAAGTAATAACCCCGTAAAATACGGGGTATTACTCATTTTATACGGTTTAAGCCAATATTTCCACTTTGTTGATCAAATAACACTTGATAATAATTAAAAATATTATTTCCGACATTTACAATGCCCCCGTTATAATTACTATCGTAGGCAGCCACTGGGTCAGTCAGATAAATAGGCATTACACCTAGTGAAGTAACAATATCAGCTTTTATGGTATTTACAATATTTCCATCTTTATTAACATCAAGCCATGATGGTAGTGGGGAAAACTGAAAGCTGGAAGATGCACCACTATCAAATAATGAATTATATTGAATCACTGGATTTGGAGCTCCTGAGATTATATAATCAACTGGCACAGCCATATCATCCCAGCAACTTGGACTTGCTGATGAGCTTACACCATAACTATTACAACTACTTTCTGTCAACTGAACATTTCCAAAATCTGCCAGCTGTGATTCGGTAAAATTGCCAAAAGTAATTTCAGATTTGGGCGCATCAAAAATAAATGCCTGATTATATGGATACGGCAAAAATAACTTAGCCGAAACATTACTATCCATCCGTAAACCCAAAATTGCATGATTCTGTTTGGGGTTAGGATTAACTACGCCATCTGCTACGACTATAACTGGCACCTGATTATTAGTGCTAATTATCGAACCGCCACTTTCTCCATTCAGAAAGCTGACTGTTGTATATCCAAGATAGCCAGAACGGGGATTCGTACCATGATCATAGGTGTAAGTTATGCTTTCATTTGTCATAACTATATTGCTACCCACATAGCTTGACTCTATCAGAAGAAAATCGGATCCAGTATCAATCTCAGTAAGTGTTACAGGTCCTCCTGCAACACTCGTATATAAAGCAAATTTACTTGCATAAGTTGTTGTTGGAACCTTAACTGAAGCAAATACCTGCGTGCTGCCACCACTACTAGAACTACCACTACTACATGCAGAAATAGCTCCCGACATAAAAGCCGATAAAATCAGTATTTTTTCAATCTTCATACGCCACCCTAATTATTATTTACTCCAAGTACCCTACGAACACCCCAAACCTGAGACTTATAGAAGCATTCAGTAAATGCACGATAATCTGGTCCCTGATAATGACTATCAGTAATAATCCAGTTGCCCTGATTATTAGCAGCAGACCACCATTGACTACCACAATCACCATTATGGAAACTCCAGCTATCAATATCGGTTTCTGGTGCAATCATACTATCAGTAATCCAGCTACTTTGTCCGATCTTTTGCCCAGTCCACATAACTACATGGGTAACAGTCGGATTAATTGTTTGATTATTATAATCATAAGCCAAGCCAGCTATATATAATAAATCACCGGGTTGCAAATTATTCATGACAGATTCAGTCAAAGCATTTGCATTATAACCACCATTACTGGTAAATACAGAAATATATCCACCATGTCCATTACAGCTACTACTATCAGCCATACCTTTAGGTAAATTAACCGCCGTACCATCGTTACAGACTAGATTTCCGGCAGAGTATAATCCAAGGGTATCAGCTGCTCCAGAATCATGGAAGCCTGGCATATTGGGTGCTAAATTCTGCTGATTTGCTGCTTGCCCAGCCTGCATTGATACATCACTGGTAAAATAGATAGACTCAGCATAAGCATAATTTAATTTTGTATAATCACTACAATCCAATCCATAACCATAATTACCAGTTGGGTAGGACTTGCCTGAATCTACATTATACCAAGCTTTTTGTGACTCAGGTCCAATTCCAGAATAGTTCCAGCGAATTATTTGTGCTGGATTCGTAACTGGTTCTTTAGGAACATTACTACACGATTCAAAACTTATTTTAGCATCCGGATTTGGTGTCACTCCATCCATATTATATTCAGGGTACCATGTTGGAATATGATGATGACAATAATTAACTTTCTGACTTACCCAATAGTTGGCAGCCGCCAAGACGCGATCCTGTTGCCAGTTAAGAAAACTATTACAAGACTCAAGACTACTTGGAAATGGTAAATTCGCAAGACTTGGTCCCCAAATAAAATCATATGGTAAACTAGCAAGACTAACTCCAGTCAGACTATCAAAATTTGCGACATTATTCAGGCAATAACTAGGATAAGGGGTAGGTGCAGGGGTTGGAGAAGGCGATGGTGACGGAGTTGGCGTCGGAGTGGGTGCTGGGCTAGAGCTACTACCGTTATTACATGCCACAACCCCAAGACCCGCCATAATCGATAGTAATATCATATTTATAGTCTGTTTTCTCATACCAATTGCTCCTCTATAATTTTCAGGATTATAAAACTTAGTACCATTTTTCTTCAAATGCAAATTTGCATAACTATTATGTTGGGTAAAATCCCCTTTAGGCTAGCATTAAAATATTCTCACTTTAGCCTATGCAAGCGTAAATTATTTACCAATTAGGAAAATAATTTCCTGTTTATTAAAATCAAATTTGCTATTTTTCCATTTGCCAATTTCACGGGTAATGATTTTCTGCTCGCTAGTCATCAAATTAACTCCCAAGCATAACTTTATTTCAGCATGGAGAGTTGTTAGCATGGCTTCAAAAAGTTTCTGATTGCGAAATGGTGCTTCAATAAAGACATGAGTACTGTTTTCTTTTAGAATAGACTGTTCCAACTGTTTTAATTTTACCTTACGCGCATCTGGTTCAGCGGGCAAATAACCATGAAAAGTAAATTTTTGTCCATTAAGTCCGCTTGCCATTAATGTTAGTAAAATCGAACTAGGTCCAACCAGCGGTACTACTTCAATCCCCATTTCATGACAAACTGAAACTATTCTACTACCAGGATCGGCAACTGCTGGACAGCCGCAATCAGAAAGTAAGCCAATATCCTTGCCAGATTTGAATGGTTCGATTAATTTGCTGATATCCTGCTTATGTTTATTTAGTTCCTCAATTTGTAATTGTTGTAATGGAGTATCCAGATTTAACTGCTTGAGGTGCAGACGACCAATTTTGGCAGTTTCAACGATAAAATGCTCCAGATGTTTGATTTGCACCAATTCATTAGGAAGCAGTACTGCACTATTAATTTCTGGATTCAGACTAGTTGGGATAAGAAAAAGTTTTGCCATAATATGGGATATCTATAAACCTATTAAATTAATTACGACAATATTATAACTGATAAAAGGCAAGAAATATTTTAAAAGCACATATTTCATTAGTTAAGATTGCCGAATGTTAGCCTAACGCCCAATAACTTAATTTACCAGCAGCAAAACATCAGGAACGGTATAATTACATCCTCAATATCTTATGCTATTAATAACAAATAATAGATACCCTAATCAAATTTATATTTTGGCAACCAATTTAACATGCCAAACTACTGGCAAATAGACAGGAGTTTCTAACGCCATGCAAGAAAACCTAGAACATAAATTAAAAAACCGACATATTCAGATGATTGCAATTGGTGGCGCAATCGGTACAGGCTTCTTCTTAGGCTCAGCCAGTGCGATTCAAATGACAGGACCATCGATTGCTCTTGCCTACCTACTGGGTGGCGTGATAATCTATGCAGTAATGCGGGCATTGGGCGAAATGACAGTTGATCACCCTAGTTCAGGTTCATTTGTTGAATATGCTCATCGTAGCCTTGGAACTGGGGCTGGTTTTGTTGCAGGCTGGAATGCTTGGCTGCTATTTACCTCCGCCTGTATGCTTGAAGTAACCGCCGTTGGTACTTTACTAGATTATTGGATACAAATTCCCCACTGGATTACCTGCATTGTTTTACTGGTTGCTTTTGGTGGGCTAAATCTCATCGGTGTTAAATATTTTGGTGAAACTGAGTTTTGGTTTGCTGGGATAAAAGTAGCTGTAATTATCTTCATGATAGTAATGGGGGCTTATCTGCTTTTTGCTGATCGTGAAGTACACCAGATTGCTGCTAATAATATTCATAATTATAAAGACGGAAAAGTATTCTTTAGCCATGGACTACTGGGCTTTCTAAACTCACTAGTTATAGTCTGTCTCTCTTTCTGCGGTTCAGAATTTGTAAGTGTTGCTGCGGGTGAAGCAGAAAAC
>WBZO01004629.1_pt1 | contig 14688 bp, 13 predicted proteins | sample 5204261 | NCBI WGS metagenome assembly WBZO01 (sample SAMN12412400, study PRJNA552823) | activated sludge metagenome | isolation source: activated sludge from anammox sidestream of wastewater treatment plant... | place: USA: North Carolina | collected 2017-09
CTGGTAATATTAATTCAAATTGTTCTCTGCTTATGTCGCTTGGATATGATTTTCTCATTGTACTGGCTCTTTATTACTAATAGCCAGTAGTTTAACCCTTTTAGCAATTTAATTCCAAACAGGTTCTTATGCACACCTAGTTCTTGGTTTAAAATACTACTTAGCTGATCAATCTTCATTTTAGGCTTCATCTCTTTTTCTTGGCGGAAAATTCGATAAATTAACCTATTTTTGATGATTTGATCAGTTTTTTTTATTTCCTATTACTTTTCTGTCATGTAGTAAGGGATAATCTACAAATCACAAAGTTATGCATCTACAAAGCTAAAATACCCCCTCATCTCAGTCGTGCACTTCTCAGTCTTACCTCTCCGATAAATAAACTCAACACTTCCAAATAAATGCTGGAGCTTGCTAGCAAAGCCCGGCTCAGTATAGTAGATCACTTTTTTAGTAATTCCACGCTCCTTGATGTCCATATACTGCCCGATAATCTCCTGATAACGCTTTCTGGATTTAATTGTCCGCTCATATTCAATGGCAATTTGGTTGCCTTCAGGATCAAAACAGGTATAATCCGGGATAGTTGGTACTTTCTCCTTGCGTTTCTTGAGAATCCGGCTTAACTGCCAGGAACTCTGGAAATTAGTATATCCCTGAGCTTCAAGATTTAGCCTGATTTGCTGTAATTTCAGATCATGATATACTGTTGCCGGATTAACCCGATTAACTTCACGTAATTCAGGAATATCTTCATTTTCGTGTAAAGCAAACATGATTCCGGTATTAGTTGGCTGAAATACTGATATTGATCTGGCTAGACCAATATCAATCTCAACCCGGTTTAAATAGCCTTTATCACATAAATGCCTGCATATCCTGCTGGATGTCTGCTTAGGTACATTTAATAACTTGGCTATATTTTCCAAACTAGAATAGTTTTCATCAATAAGAAAGCGTAGTACTTTAATAATCCGCTGATTAAATATAGCCATTTTCTCAGCATGAGGTAGCCTAGAACAGGTAATCAGATTTTGCGGTGCTGGCTTTTTGGTTCTGATTGTTTCTGGCTGCATTGCTATTAGCTGATTCTGATTGAGATTCTGAGTGTTGGCTTGCATGATATTCTCCGTTTAAATTATCTTTGCTATTTATTTGGTTAGTTTGAGTTAATGTTTTAGTTTCTTGTTGCTCCTGTGAGGCTAATTTAGCCTGTACTGTTGATTTAACTTGTCCAGATTGTGTTATCTCATCAATCAACGCTCTATGCTTAGCTAGTTCTTTCTGCCAGCCATTCAGGAATGCATCAGACTCAGGCGGTTCAGATTCAGCATGACTTTCATTTCTAGCATCATCCTGACTATTGTTTTCAAGATGATTTTCAGAGCTATCCTTTGATTCTGGCTTAATTAACTGCTTACCATTTACTTCGCTAGTAACTTTGACTGGACTGGTTTTACATAATGAAGCAATGGTTTTTCTATATGGCAGTGAAGAACAGAAGACTGCTTCAAACTGTTTCAGATTAAGAATCATATTTCTATCAAAGTAATTACGCTCTGATTGAATTAATCTGGTTTGTTTATCTAGTTTTTCAGAATTAAGGCTATTACGGGTAACAAGTTTCTGTTCTTCTTCAATCTGGATTTTACCTGTCATATCCGATAGGAAATCAGCAGTATCAATATCATCAGCCCGATAAAATAACTTATTCTGGCTATTACCAAATACTGCACCTTTAAGAAATTCAGGATCAAGATCAGCTGGAGCCCCCCGGAGTAACTTCAAATCCTGAATAGCACTAACTATCTTTAAATTCCAGCCAAGCGTAACAGTATAGCTTTCAGCTACAAATCGGCAGATATGCGCCACTAATTCATCAGCAAAGACAGTGATATTTCTTTCTTCATTATGATTATTATCATTCATATTGCTATTAGTTGAATTTGAATTAGTATCAGATACTCCATTAGCATGATTCCTAGCTAACTGAACTATCCGGCAGAATATAAAGCGCTGGATTTTCTTCATGGTTTCATCAAGTAGATCACCAACAATATAGATACAACCACCACCAGCAAGAAGCTCAGATAATGATTGACCATTAGCTGCATTAATTGCTGGTACATTAACTAGTTTATTCAAATCAGATACCGATGATTTATATTTATCAGCATAACGCTCAATATCATAATCTTTGCAAATATCAGCTAGACTTTTTGCTTCCTGATTTAAACCTTGATTCTGCTCACAGATAAATTTAGCCAAGTTTTCCAGAAACTCCTGCTCATTCTTACGATAAACATCAGATTCTGATCCCATTTCCCGCTGTGAGAATGCTTCAATCAGACAGTTTTTTAGATCCCGGCTATTAAAATCAGCGATCAGATTAATTTGTGATATATCCTGAGTTAAATCGATGTAATAATAAGGTACTCCAAGATCATTACATTGAGCTTTAAATATATGTGGCATATATTTATCCCCTTTAGGATCAAGGAATACTACTGTTTCACCTAACATCAGTGATTGAATACCCAGATACTGCATTGCTACACCCTTACCACTTCGGGTAGCTCCAACAATTAGAAAGTGGCGCTTATACCAATCATCAAGATTCTTTAGATAGATTGGCTTTACCTGCTCATCTAAGCCAACAAAGATACCTTTCTTTAGATTGATATACTTTAATGGATTATATTGAGGAATAGCAGGCAATTCTTTAGCCATATAGCGGATATCAGTTTTAGAACCCTTACAGATATTATTCTTGACAGTAAACTTACTAAAGAATAAACTGAATTTTGCTTGTAGTTTTCTGGCTCCATAAGTAGCAAAGACTATTCCACCGATAAATGAGCAGCCCCAGCCAATCAGTTTTAATCCCATTGGATAGCTTTCCGGTAGAATCATAGCTGCCGGGATAATTGCTAAACTGGCAGCAGACATTATCCCAGCTCTAATCATATAGCCAGATTCTGATTTAAGCTTAAATAGCTGCGGTATGTTATAAGATAGTCCTCCCGCTACTACAAGATAACCCATATTGTTCATTAAGTACTCAGTAGCAATTGAATACTCCATTAATTGACTAGTTGTTGATAACATGATCATGTTCTCCTCTGATACGTTGAATTAAATTAGCTATACTAAAACCAAATACACAACCAATAAGATAGTTACCCACCAGCTTTGCAACCAGATAAAATTTATTGGAATAAAAAGCCTGACTAAAATCCAGATTAAAGACATAAGTCAAATAAATAGAAAGTAACATTGCTAACAGCAGAATTAATGCATGAGGTAATCTTTTAATCGCAAATGGAACTAATGAAATAACTCCCACTAAAAAACCTATAGCAAAGCTATGATTAAAAATAAAGTCAATAGGCTTTGATACCAGCAAATGATATAAGCTTTCCATTAACTGACGAATTAAATTATCCATGATACAAATACTCCAAAAAATAAATTAACAATCAAACTAAAAACCCAACCACCAAACTCGAACGACTTCTTTCATCCCGGCTCTTCATTAAGATACACGCTAATGGATAAGCCAGAACCAGACAAACAAAAACAAAGCGTCCAGCGCAGGTTTTTGTGCGTAGCAAGGCAGAATGGGCAACCCCAGTTGCACAAGCAAGGATACTTCCCCAGAAGTAGCCGCTGCGGTTCTGGTGAGGAACATCCCCAGATGTGCCGAACGAGGAACAACGTTTGCCCCAAGCAAACTTGTGACGACCAAGGCAGCAGCAAAACTTTCCCAAAAGTTTTGAGCAAAGACAACTGCCCACAAGTTGGCAAAGCGGTTGCGAAAGCCGCCGTCAAAGTGCCTCCCAACGAGGCGCTTGACCAACCTATTTATTATTGGCGTCCAGCCAACCGCAGGCAAGCCCCCGGCGCAGTTAGAAATAGGTTGGTCAAGCGGCGAGATTGACGGCGGCGGGTGAATTGATTGGGGAATGAAGCGTCCAGCAAGTGAACCATTCAAGAGGGCAAAGCCCTGCATTGAAAGCACCCTAGTGCTTGATAATGCTACCTTGCGCGGGTGTGGATGTCCAAGTAACACCCAAAGCAACTGACGATAGTCAGACCCAATATGCACCAAATGCATATTGCTATCACATATTAACCAGCCATTAAACTGATGAGATTGTATGTATTTCATAATACATCAGCAATATCAAAATCAGTCTGGTTAATTAAGCTACAGAATCAATAACAGGATTATTTTTACCTGTTATTGGCTGATCTAATAGACAGCTACCAGTCAATACTTCATTCTGGTAGATGTACTCGGTAATGCTAATATGCTGTGATTTGGCAAAGTCATAATGCGCTTTAAAGAGGGCTTTTTGCTCACTTGTTAGAGTTAATCCAGTTCTTGGATCAACCAGCTCACGCATGTAACAGCGTTCAAGATAGTTGCGTAATTCCAGTTTTTGTTCTCTGGTCTCAGGGGTGATATACTCAGTAGATGGGTATCTGCCTGTAACAATAGCTCGCTTACTAGCACTAATACCATTGATTAAAAAATCTTTGGTAGGGGTCATTATGGCTTTATAGCCACTGGCTATAGAATGTTTGATCATTCGACAGATGTCATAAGACTTCTTATGTTCGCTGAGAATATCTAAGGTGTATTTGATTTGTTGTTCGGTTACAGAGTCAAAACCAGATTTATAAATGGCAAAATCTCGGATAGAGTTTATTTCAGTATCAGAAAAAGAATAACCTCCAGATTTAATGAGATTAGTCCAAATATCTGCTATCCCCAAATTATTGGCTAAATCAACACTAGGGGGATTAAGGGGGATATTCTTATTCTCTAATATCTTATCTCTGTTCTCTTGTCGGACATTGTCCGAGACAATGTCTTTTTGTGTCTTTGATTTGTCTGGTAGTTGAGGATTATGCTTTTTACTCTCTCGATAGTCGCGTTTTTTAGCTGCATATTCAGTTTCTGAACCTAATAATGCCTGTACTTCATTCATGTATAAAGTACCATCATCAAGAGTGCTCATCAAACCAAATTTGATGAATATATCAATTGCGCTACGCACAGTATCTACATTACTGTGTGTGACTGTTGCCAACATTTGGGGATTATATGGAATAACATCTTTTACAAATAGGCGACCTTCTGAGTTAATCGCTTTCATCATAAATTTAAGTAAGATTAGAACGTATTCTTTGCCATTAGGCAAACTTTCGATAAGCTGAATTTCTTCACGGTCAAAGAAATTATCTTTTAGTTTTAGCCAGTAGAAACGTTTTGCTTGATTATCGGCTGTTTTCATGATTTTTCCTTAATTAATAAGTTTTGGAAAGAATCAATGAAAATTGTCTGGGGATAATTTGGGGATAATGAATATGATTATACACAGTTAAACATAACTATTGCATAAAGGAATAGGTTTGAAATATTTAATTAAATCAGACTGTTTGCTTTGAATGTTTCGAGAGATTAATGGTGCGGAAGAAGAGACTCGAACTCTTACGCCTCGCGGCGCTGGAACCTAAATCCAGTGCGTCTACCAATTTCGCCACTTCCGCTTTAGGTGAGATAGGTATTATATGTCATAAGCCTTGATTTTGCAACAAAAATTTACAAAAATTTACACCAGTATCCATATGATTAAACAAATCAAGAGATTAAATGGCTATAATCAGAAAACCAACCCATTAAAAACTAAAAGCAGTTAATTATCTTGGCTTTTTGCTGTTCTTCGCTAAGGTTATAACATTATAAATTACTATGCCAAGTAAAATCCATTTTAAGGCATATGGATCAACCTTGCTAATTAGTGGAGCCGCAATAAAAACTCCCAATACTCCGGAAACTATCATAATTATAGTACTTTTGGGATAAAACTTCTTTTTTGCAATGAAGGTAAATGAAGTAACTGGCATCTGATATGCACTCGCACTAGCCATAATCGGAAAGGCTATAATTGGATTTACACCAAAAAGAAAAATACTGGTTTTTACCAATGAATAGTATCCTACACCAAAGGCAGGCAGGCAACCCGCAGCTAACATAAATATGGCAAAAATCACTAATTTTACCCCACGAATTGCATCATCGCCACCATTGATTTCAAGAATATGCAGCTGCGATAAAAGAAGTAAAATTCCGGTGAAAGCAAAAGCTGAAAGCATTACATTATGAACAATTTTTTTATCAACACTTACGACTAGTAACCCAGATAAAAACCCACCAAGGGCTATCATAGTTACAGCAACCAGTAACGTTATAATATCAAGCTTTATATAATGAAGGAAGATCAGCATTTGAACTAGTGCTGTAATCATAGCCTGAATATTCATGCTACCAATTAATTTAACATCATCAGGCATTACACCAAATAATCTACGCATAGCGACAATTACAGCAAAACTACCAATACCAACAGTATCCAGTAAATTAGAAATAAATCCGATAATAAAGATTTTAACCTGCTGCAACTTGGTTAGATTTTCTTTACTATAAAACCGGATAAACCAGATTATTATTGCAACAGAAAGTAGAATAGCAATAACTTTTAGTATGTCAAAAGAGTTCATTTAAAGATCCTGTTCAGATAATAGTAAATACGAAATAATTGAAATTTTAAATATTTTATTATCTACAACATCGGATATCAGAAATTTTGCACAGAATAGGCTGAGTGATAATATGAAACAACACAAATTCATTTTTGGCTTGAGAATTATCAAATGCCAGTATCATTTGGTTTTCCTTTATATCTTGGATGAATAAGAGATCTAATTCTAGCATATCCAGAAAAAGACTGGGTTGAAATATTCTAGTTTATGCTATTATAATTGATTATAATTAGATATCTATAAAGGAAGTAAAATGTCTAAAAACCTTCTAAATACTGAACTTGGCTTTAGCGAAATGATTAAGATAGTAAAGTCCGGAAAGAGCTATTTGCCAATATGCCGTTCACTAAGCCAACACTTGCTGGATGTAGTTGAGGTGGCTTTATGTAAACTACAACTATTAGTAAAAGATAACAAAGAAATTGAGGTCATCCTTGATCAAGCAAATATTGATGAAAATCTGGCTGAGTTACATAAATTATGTAATCGGAGTGTTGAGCTATATTCAGAAATTATAGATTTACCAATAATGAAAGAAGACCCGGATAATCTCATTGAGTTACTTAATCTAAGTAGAATTGGTAGTAGATATTCAGAGCTATTGTCAATAATACATACTGATAAAAAATATATCAAAGGAACTGAATATCCCCTTGAAAACTTTAACCAGATTCACGTAAAATAAGACCAACAATGACTAGTCTATTTTATGCCGGGGTATTGGGAATAATATTTATTGCCCTCTCGATAAATATTATTATTAGTCGAAGGAAATTAAAACTTGCCCTTGGGGATGACAATATTATCATCAAACGAAAAATCCGTGCACAAGGAAATTTTGCTGAATACACACCCTTTTTTCTCGTGCTACTCTACATGATTGAAAAAAATGGCACCTCAAGCATGATAATCAATACATTAGGAACACTCTTTGTTATTGCCAGAATATTTCATGCGTATAGCCTATTAAAAGCAGAAATTTACATTAATGGACAAATTGCTGCTAATCCAATTTGGCGGATATTGGGGATGGTGATGACATTTACTTGTATTTTAATTGTGTCACTTATTGCAATCAAAATCTCTTTGAACCTAGGGTAGCCTTCTAATAACGACGAGGGTTATCCTGTTACAAGCTATTTTCTTGAATTTTGCATTATATATTTATAATATTCACCACTATATTTAAGTCGTCTTTCGTAAGTCGTATAATTAACCCAGAAAATCCCAAACCGTTTGCTATATCCGTATGACCATTCATAATTATCCATTAATGACCAAATAAAGTAGCCTTTCAAATTCACACCCTCAGCTTTCGCTCTGGATAGCATTTCGAAATGACTGCGCAAATACTCAATTCGGCTTAGATCTATAATTTCACCATTTTCTTCTTCGTTATCTGCCGCAGCCATTCCATTCTCTGTAATATAAACCGCTAAATTAGGAAACTTTTCTTGAGTAAATTTTAAAGCATAATATAAAGCCTTTGGCGATATCGCCCATTTCATATCCGTACGTGGATAATCTGAACCGACATTCAGATACTCGTATCCCGAATTAAGAATGCTTTTACCATGTAACTGGACGCTACTATTCCTAGCAGCCCGCACAGCAGTACCAGAATAGTAGTTGTAGCCAATAAAATCACATGGTGCAGCAATTACTTTCATTTCTCCTTCATCAAATTCCGGGGCATCCATACCCAATAATTGTAAATAGCGATCGGAGTACTTTCCAGTTAATACTGGTAATAAAATATGATCATTAGCATCAATCCAAGCCTGCCGTGCTGCTTCAATATTTTCGGGAGTATCAATTGCTGGCCAGTAGGTATCTAGGTTATCGACTAATCCAATGGCTGCTGTTTGCCGAGAATTATCTCTGATAGCCTGCACCGCCAGTCCATGCCCCAGTAAGGCATTATGCACCGTTTGATTGACTTGCTGTTCAGGCAGAATATTACCGGGTGCGTGAATACTCATTCGATGGGCAAGAGTAGTAAAACAGCGGATTTCATTAATGGTAAACCAGTGTTTAATTCGATCCGAATAGCGACTTACCACTACTGCGGCATATTCAGCAAAACGTTTGGAAACTTCTTTACTAAGCCACCCTCGATATTTATCCTGTAAAGCCGCTGGTAAATCCCAATGAAATAAAGTAACCCAAGGCTGGATATTTTTCGCTAACAATTCATCAATCAGGCGGTCATAAAATTCTAAGCCTTTGATATTAACAATTCGCTCACCAGTAGGCATAATCCGTGGCCAAGCAATTGAAAAACGGTATGCATCAACCCCCAAATCCTTTATCAGTGCAACATCTTCTTTATATAGATGATAATGGTTACATGCCTTTAAACCGCTATCATTATTAATCACCTTACCAGATATCTGCGCAAAAGTATCCCAAACTGATACTCCCCGTCCATCTTCATTGGCTGCACCTTCAATTTGATAACTGGCTGTTGCCACACCAAATAAAAAATCCTTGCCAAAATCAATCATGTTATTCTTCCATTGTAACCTTTAGTTGATGCAAGTTTCATAGTGATGGTAATAATAAATGCGCAAAAGTACAAAAATGCAGCAAGCGGCAGAAGGAGTTTATAGTGCCCAAAATCTATCATATAGCCAAATAAATTAGAAAAGATAAACTGAGGTATCGCTATGCAAAAATTTAATAACCCCATATACTCACCAAGCTTATTCCCCGGAACAATCATAGATAAGATAGTATAGATACAAATCTTACCAGCAATGAAAAATAAGCCATAAGCAAAAATACCACAATATAGAACAATAGGAGTGTTAGTCTGCAACAAAAATATAGCTAGTAAAATGAATGTAATCACCAAACCAAAAGTAGAAAATAACAGGATATATTTGCGATTAAAAGCATCAATCAACTTAAATGCAGTAAACCCAAAAATGAGGCTGGCAATGGACTGAAACATTCCCAGCTTTCCAACAGTATGTTCGCTAAATTGATAACTTTTTGCAAATAGTGAAGTTGCCATTTGCACAACTAGTGTATTGGATCCAAAAAATAAAAATGTAATTAAAAAAAGTTTAAGGATTTCTTTATTGTATAAAAAGTCCAACGTGAACCTGTATGGCTCACTCGGGATATAGTTTTCTGGACGTTCCTTTATAATAGCAGGAACAACCAAAATCGTTGACAATAGCATTATTATTGCCATAGTAAAAAAAGTATATGAAGGATGGGCGGCATCCCATAAGAATCCGGCAAGCCAGCCCATTAGAAATATACCAAGCGTAGCAGTTGTCCTAGATAAGGTATTGGCATAACCAACCTGATCTTTATCAACCACCTCCATTACCATCGTATAATATGCACATTGGGCAACATTAACCAATGTACAACTGATACCAGACAAGACCAAAAACATGTTGAAATTGGTGGCAAGTGGCCAAAATGAAACACTTAGGGCTGCAAGTACCATGCCATATACTACCCATGGTGAGCGTTTGCCCCATTTATGTCTGGTCTTATCACTCAAAATACCCACTATAATTTGTGTAACCGCACCAACAATTGCTGCAACTGAATATATTTTCGCGAGCTCTTCGGCTGAATCGGTGTATAAATAACCATAAAATGCCACCACATTACTTAATGAGCCCCACATCAAGCCAATCCCAATATCGGGAATCGCTATCAAAATTGGATTCCAACGGCGTATATTGTATTTCATACTAATTAAAACTCAAAGTAACTATTAGGAGATTAAATAATAACTTCATTTATCATAAAACCTTTTTAACATGAAAACAATATATTAGCTAACCAAAATAGTCCTATCAGCTAATTTGCCATATTTTGCATGGTAGTCTTTTTCGTTACCAGAGTGAAGATAATGCTCAATACGATAAACACTAAGATATAGCTAACAGGAATCAGGTATATAAGCCCAGTCTGTTTTAATAAGGTTGTAATAACTATCGGTGCCGTACCACCAAAGGTAGCTACAGATATATTATAGCAAAGGGCTACTCCACTTAGACGAATACTGGTTGGAAAAAGTAATGTAATATATAATGGAACCATTAGACCAATTAACCCATGTAGTGCCATTAATATTATATATCCACTCACTATATGTAATTTTGAACTAATCAGAAAGAATGCAATAGGAACAACCAATAAATTTAGAATCAAACTTGTTAGCATTAATTTATAGACATTTTGCAGCTTATTAAAATAAATTCCAACGATTGCAATTATTAAGACTGTCGCGATTAGTGCACAGGGAAGAAGATTACTGATATATCCGGTATCCAATTTCAGGATTACATTCAGATAGCTTGGCATATAAATAATTCCAACTATTGAAAATACCTGCTGAGTTGCCGAGAAGAAGATTCCTGCTAGAATCTGTGGTTTAAAATTACGGATTAGATAGACTAACGGTAATTTAGGTTTATTCATTACCTCCTGAAATGCCTTAGTTTCACGCAAGGTTTTACGAATCCGGTAACTAACAAAACAAACTATGCCCCCTATCGCAAATGGTAAACGCCAGGCATAATCGTTAAGTGCGTCCTTGCTAAAAGTTTTGGTCATTATAAAATTAATGATTGCAGCAAATAAATAACCACTAAATACACCAGCCATGGTTATCCCAAAAGCAAGCAACCTCTTAGAAGACATCGATTCACTGATATAAACAAAGGTCGTTGGTAATTCACCACCAACTGCCAAACCTTGCAATAGGCGCATTAAGAGTAAGAGTAACGGCGCACCCATTCCTATCTGTTCATACGTCGGTAGTAATGCTATTCCCAGCGAAGAAATACCCATAATTAAAATGGTATAAACTAGCACCTTTTTGCGTCCATGCTCATCGCCAATATGACTAAATATGATGCCACCGATTGGACGCAAGATAAATCCTAGTAAAAAAACCATATAAGTCTCAAGTAGCGTTGTATATTGATTGCCACTCGGGAAAAATTTATGTGAAAAGTAAATGGCAAATGTGCCGTAAATTGCAAAATCATATAGTTCAAGCATTCCACCAAGGGCTGATAAGCCAACTATACGCCGTTCTTCCTGATTCATCGATCGAAACCCTAAAATATTTAATTGGCGGTATTTTAGCAATAATTGCAACAGGTTTTAAAAATTAATCGGGAATATTTTCGCCAAATAACTTGAAAAAACTAATGATAATCCTATATACCCATTCAGGTAGCAAATTTTATATGGGAATTATAGTTATGGAAAACACTAATCAGCAAAATCAAACTAATGATGTAAATAATGAAGAACATATTGACTCATCAGCAAAATCTGAAGCAGCTGAGAATATAACTGAAAATCTTGAAGAAATCGTAAAAGAAGAAATTGATCAGGTTGCCAAACTTGAAGCTGAAATTTCTGAATTGAAAGATAATAACCTACGCCTAGTGGCGGAGATGCAAAATACTCAGCGCCGTAGTCAGGATGAAATCAAAAAAGCTCGTGACTATGCGATTAGCAATTTTGCTAAAGAAATTATAACCGTGAAAGACTATCTTGAAATGGCGCTTAAAGACCAGTCAGGTAATTTTGAGATGCTAAAAATGGGAGTTGATCTAACTTTACAACAATTAATAAAGGTATTTGAGTCGCATCAGGTTAAAGAAATTAACCCGCAACCGAAAGAAAAGCTAGATGCAAACTTACATCAGGCAATGAATGTAGTTGAAGAGCACGATCAGGAGTCAAATACGATTGTTGCGGTTATGCAAAAAGGCTATATGCTAAATGGACGGGTACTGCGCGCAGCTATGGTTAGCGTTGCAAAATAATTTTAAAAAAAGTAAAAATACTACTTGAAATATTGTTAATTAACCTTATTTTGATAATTAAGACAAAGCCAGTAATGGCAAAATAAATTCTAGAAAAGAGGAACTAAAATGGGTAAAATTATTGGGATTGATTTGGGAACAACCAACTCTTGTGTAGCGATTGTAGAAAATGGACAACCTAAAGTTATTGAAAATTCTGAAGGTGCGCGAACCACTCCATCAATTATTGCTTATACTGATGGCGAAACTTTGGTCGGTGCGCCAGCAAAACGTCAGGCGGTAACTAATCCAAAAAATACCATCTATGCATCTAAGCGTTTGATTGGTCGCCGTTTTGAAGAAAAAGAAGTACAAAAAGATATCGATTTAATGCCATACAGCATTGTAAAAGCAGCTAATGGTGATGCCTGGGTTAAAGTTAATGATAAAGAACTTGCTCCACCACAAATCTCAGCTGAAGTTTTGAAAAAAATGAAAAAAACCGCTGAAGATTATCTTGGTGAAGCGGTTACCGAAGCAGTAATTACCGTGCCAGCTTACTTCAATGATAGTCAGCGTCAGGCGACTAAAGATGCCGGACGTATTGCTGGTCTTGATGTAAAACGTATTATCAATGAGCCAACAGCAGCGGCATTAGCTTTCGGTCTAGCTAAAAAAGAAGGTAAAGATCGTAAAATCGCTGTTTATGATTTGGGTGGTGGTACTTTTGACGTATCAATCATTGAAATCGCTGATGTTGATGGTGAAAGCCAGTTTGAAGTATTATCAACTAATGGTGATACCTTCCTTGGTGGTGAGGATTTTGATCAACGCTTGATTGATCATATCATTACTGAATTTCAAAAAGAACAAGGAATTGATCTTAAAAAAGACGTAATGGCACTGCAACGGTTAAAAGAAGCTGCTGAGAAGGCAAAAATTGAGCTTTCTTCTAGCACACAAACAGAAATTAATCTGCCATATATTACTATGGATGCTGCTGGTCCTAAGCATTTGGTGATGAAAATTACTCGCGCTAAATTTGAATCACTAGTGGAAGAATTAGTTGAGCGTACAATTGAGCCTTGCCGCGTTGCACTTAAAGATGCTGGTTTATCAGCTAGCCAGATTGATGATGTAATCTTGGTTGGTGGACAAACTCGTATGCCACGCGTACAGGATAAAGTTAAAGAATTCTTCGGTAAAGAGCCACGTAAAGATGTGAACCCGGATGAAGCGGTTGCCGTTGGTGCAGCTATTCAGGGTGCTGTATTGGCTGGTGATCGTAAAGATGTATTGTTATTGGATGTTACGCCATTATCTCTGGGTATCGAAACCATGGGTGGTGTGATGACTAAATTAATTAACAAAAATACTACTATCCCAACCAAAGCATCACAAGTGTTCTCGACTGCTGCGGATAATCAGCCAGAAGTTACAATTCATGTGTTGCAAGGTGAGCGTCAGGTAGTCGCTGGTAATAAATCATTAGGTCAATTTAACCTTGGTGGAATTGCTCCAGCACCACGTGGAACACCACAAATTGAAGTAACTTTTGATATCGATGCAAATGGTATCTTACATGTATCAGCTAAAGATAAAGCTACTGGTAAAGAAAATAAAATCACTATTCAAGCTAGCTCTGGTTTATCTGAAGAAGAAATCCAAAAAATGGTTCAGGATGCTGAAGCTCACGCTGAAGAAGATAAAAAAGCCGCGGAACTGGTTACTGCGCGCAATCATGCTGATGCAATGGTTCACTCAGTTAAGAAATCATTGGCTGATTATGGTGATAAAGTGTCAGCAGAAGAGAAAGCTAAGATTGAAGCTGCGGTAGCTGCTGTTGAAGAAGCAGTTAAGACTGACGATAAAGAAAATATCGAAGCTAAAACTCAGGAATTGATGACTGCTTCACAAAAAATCGGTGAAATGATGTACGCTGATATGCAAAATCAACAAGGTGGCGCGGCTGGAGCTGAACAACAAGCAGCTGAAGGTGCAAAACCTAAAGATGATGTTATTGATGCTGAATATACTGAAGTTAATGATAAAAAATAATTATTAGCAGATGTTTTTATAGCTAGGCTATTATACTATGAATAGCCTACTTAGTTAAGTCTAGAGTTCTACACTCTAGACTTTTATTCTATATAAACTCACTTCCCTTGTAATTAACTCTCATTTACTAATCCAAAACCACTTCATCATAATTATCCGATAAATCAATTATTAGCTAGTCCTTAAAATGTATAATAATGTATTGACTAATAACCTCAATTTT
>WBZO01004630.1_pt1 | contig 14686 bp, 13 predicted proteins | sample 5204261 | NCBI WGS metagenome assembly WBZO01 (sample SAMN12412400, study PRJNA552823) | activated sludge metagenome | isolation source: activated sludge from anammox sidestream of wastewater treatment plant... | place: USA: North Carolina | collected 2017-09
CTTCCTCATCAAGGGCGGTCCCAACCCCGTGAATGCGAAGAAGTTCGCCGACTTCGTCCTCGCCACGCCGCAGGAGCAGGCGCTCGTCGACAACTTCTCCGGTCGGCGGCCCGCGAACACCACGGTCAAGTTCCCCGCCGGCATGCCCGCCGCGGCGGACCTCAAGGTGCTGCCGTATCCCGCCGACGAGGCCAAGTCGCAGCAGAAGGATTGGCTCGCCAAGTGGAAGGAAATCATGATCGCGACCCGCTGAGCGCGCAATGACCTCCGTAGCAACGGCGCCGACGACCGCCGCCGGTGTCGAGCTCGCCGGCGTCGGCATCCGCTTCGACGAAGTCGTCGCGGTACGCAATGCGACGCTCGACATCGCCGGTGGCGAGTTCTTCACGCTCCTCGGCCCGTCGGGCTGCGGCAAGACGACGCTGCTGCGTGCAATTGCCGGATTCAACCGGCAGACCGAAGGAACGATCCGCATCGGCGGCAGCGTCGTCGACGACATCCCCGCCTGGCAGCGCGACACGGGGATGGTGTTCCAGAACTACGCGATCTTTCCGCACCTCGACGTGTGGCACAACGTCGCGTATGGTCTCGCGAATCGCCGCGTGACTGGCGCCGCCGCGGCGCAGCGCGTCGCCGAAACACTCGCCATGGTCGACTTGACCGGCCTCGAGAAGCGCATGCCGAAGCAGCTCTCGGGCGGCCAGCAACAGCGCGTGGTCATCGCCCGTGCGCTCGCCGTGCGTCCGCGCGTGCTGCTCATGGACGAGCCGCTCGCCAACCTCGATGCCAAGCTGCGGGTGCGCCTGCGCAACGACCTGCGGCGCTTGCAGCGGCGCCTCGGCATCACCACGGTGTACGTCACGCACGACCAGGAGGAGGCGCTGAGCCTCTCCGATCGCATTGCCGTCATGAGCGGCGGCGAGATCCTGCAGGTCGGCACACCGGAAGCGGTCTACACGCAACCTTCAGCGTTGCGTGTCGCCGAATTCATCGGCGAAGGCAACTTCCTGCGCGGGCGCCTTGCCGACGGCGCCGTGGTGCTCGCCAACGGCGCGCGCCTGCCAGCGCAGGCGCCCGGCGCGGCGACGAGCGGTGAGGTCTGGATCGGCTTTCGGCCGCAGGACGTCGAACTGGTCGCGGTGCACGCGAACGGCAACGCCGTGACGACCCCTTCGTCCGCCGACTCGCGCGACGTGCTCATGGGTGTGGTGCGCGGCCGCACCTATCTGGGCTCGCAGGTCCGCTACGAGATCGACTGCGGACTCGATCGCGCGCTGGCCGCGCAGGTGGCAGCAACGGGTGGCGCCGGCCGGCTGCCCGAGGGCATCGCCGTGCGACTGTCGGTGGCGCCGGACGAGGTCATGCTCTTCCCGGGCGACGACACGAGCGCCGAGTTGTGACGGGCGCAAGCGGCGTCACGCCCGCCACGCGCCGGCCGCGCTGGCGCTTCGACTTTTGGGGCGTCGTCACCGTCGCCGCGCTGCTCGCGTTCCTCGTGCTCCTCGTCTATCCGCTGGCGCGGCTCCTCATTGCCAGCATGACCGGCGCCGAAGGTGGTGGCGCGGTCGTGCTGCGCACCTACACCGAGTTCTTCACGCGCCGCTACTACTACGAGACGCTCATCCACAGCATCGCGGTGAGCGCACTGGTCACGGTGATCGCCACCGTGCTCGGCGCGCCTCTCGCCTACCTCGTCGCGCGCTTCGACATTCCGGGCAAGCTCCTGATTCGTGCGCTGGTCGTACTGACCTTCGTCTCGCCTCCTTTCATCGGCGCGTACGCGTGGATCCTCCTCCTCGGCCGCAACGGGGTCATCACCGGATGGTTCGCCGATCTCGGGCTGCGCTTGCCGTCGATCTACGGGGTGACCGGCGTCGTGCTGGTCTTCACGCTGCAAGCGCTGCCGTTCGTCTTCTTGCTGGTCAGCGCCGGGTTGCGGACCGTCGACCAGAGCATCGAGGACGCGGCGATCAACTTGGGCAAGCGCCCGTCGGTGGTGGCGCTCACGGTGATCGCGCCGCTCATCGTGCCCTCGCTTGCCACCGGAGCGTTGCTGGTGTTCGTCACCTCGCTCTCCGATTTCGGCACGCCGATGATCATCGGTGAGAACTTCCGTGTGCTCGCGAGCCAGATCTACACCGAGTTCGTCAACGAACACGGCGGCAATCCGGCGGTGGCGAGCGCGCTGTCGCTCATCCTGCTCGTCATCACCGTCGGGGCGCTGCTCTGGCAGCGCGCCTGGGTCAAGAAGCGCGCGTATGGGCAGGAGACCGTGCGGCCGCTCGCCATGCGCAGCCTCTCGCCCCGGGCACGCTTTGCGGCGACCGCGTACGTCTACGCGATCGTCCTCGCGGCCAGCCTGCCCATCGTCACCATCGTCATCTCATCCTTCCTCCGGGCCAAGGGTCCGCTCATCACCGGCGAATTCACGCTCGACGGCTACGCCAACGCGCTGCGCCTGCCGCATGCGCTCCTCAATACCGTGGTCCTGTCGACCGTCTCGACGATCCTGTGCGTCGCCGCGGGTGCGCTCGTCGGATACGTCGTCGTGCGCCAGCGCGGGCGGCTCGCCGGCGCGATCGACGCGTTCTCGATGGTCCCGTACGCGGTGGCCGGCGTGGTCATGGGCATCGCGATCGCGGTGGCCTTCGGCGGCGCACCGTTCTACTTGGGCGGCACGGCGGCGATCCTCGTCATGGTCTACTTCATCCGTCGCCTGCCGTACTCGATCCGTTCGGTGTCGGGCATGCTGAGCCAGATCGGCATGCAGGTCGAGGAGGCGTCGGTCAATCTCGGGGTGCCGCCCGGTCGCACCTTCTGGCGGGTGACGGTGCCGATGCTCACGCCGGCGCTCTTGTCGGGCGCGCTGCTCACCTTCGCCACCATCGCGCGCGAATTCAATTCGACGGTGATCCTCTACAGCGGGGCGACGCGCACCTTGCCGGTGGAGGTCTTCGCGCAGGTGCTGCAGGGTAATTTCGCCAACGCCTCGGTGGTGGGCACGGTGCTCATCGCCGTGAGCCTCGTTCCCATCGTCGTCCTGTTTCGCTTCATGGCGCGCGACGACGACGTCCTGGTGTGAACCCAAGCCGGCGGGCGCCGGGCTTGCCTGCAGCATCGGTTTCGGGGCGTGGAGCGGGAGGCCGTGCGCCTCGCGCCCGTTCACGCAGCGTGCTTGACCTGGATCAAGCCCCCGGCCGATCCGGGACCGCAACTCTTGATGGAAGGCAGGCAATGCGGTGAAAATGCGCGTTGATGCCGGCGGCGAGCGGGCGTACGGCCGCGACCCGGGCCGGCGCGACGATTGCCCCGCGCGCCCCGCCCACCGGCCGATCCCGCCCCCCGTCCCTCCATGCAGCCCACGTATCCCAAGGAAACCTACAACGACCAGATCGTGCGGTTGTTCCTGCTCGCGGCAGCGGTGTGGGGCATCATCGGCATGTCGATCGGCGTCTACGCGGCAGCCGAGCTCGCATGGCCGGAACTGAACCTCGGGGTCCCGTGGCTGACGTTCAGCCGCATCCGGCCCAACCACACATTCGGCGTGATCTTCGCCTTCGGCGGCTCGGCGCTGATCGGCACCTGCTACTACGTCGTGCAGCGCACGGCGCACGCGCGCCTTGCATTCACCGCGCTTGCCAACGTCACGTTCTGGGGCTGGCAGCTGGGCTGCATCCTGGCGATGGCGACGATGCCCTTCGGCATCACGCAGAGCAAGGAATACGCCGAGCCGGAGTGGTTCATCGATATCGCGGTTGCCGCGGTGTGGGTGAGCTTCGGCGTCGTGTTCTTCGGCACGCTCGCGCGCCGGCGGATCCGCCACATCTACGTCGCCAACTGGTACTACGGCGCGTTCATCATCGCAGTCGGCCTCCTGCACATCGTCAACAACATCGCGCTGCCGGTGACGCTCGGCAAGTCGTACATGGTGTACTCGGGCACGGTCGATGCGATGGTGCAATGGTGGTATGGCCACAATGCGGTCGCCTTCTTCCTCACCGCGGGCTTCCTCGGGATGATGTACTACTTCGTCCCGCGCCAGGCGCAGCAGCCGCTGTGGAGCTATCGCTTCTCGATCGTCAACTTCTGGGCGCTGATCTCGATCTACATGTGGGCGGGGCCGCACCATCTCATGTTCACGGCGCTGCCCGACTGGGTGCAGTCGGTTGGCATGGCGTTCTCGCTCGTCCTCCTCATGCCGAGCTGGGGATCCGCCGCCAATGGTCTGCTCACCTTCAACGGATCGTGGCACCGGCTGCGCACCGATCCCGCTGCCAAGTTCATGGTGCTCTCGCTGGTGTTCTATGCCGCGTCGACCTTCGAGGGGTCGATGATGGCGATCAAGACGGTGAACGCGCTGTCGCACTACACGGACTGGACCGTCGCGCACGTGCACTCGGGTTCGCTCGGATGGGTCGCGATGATCACCATCGGATCGCTGTACGCGATGGCGCCGCGTGCGCTCGGCCGGCCGGCGATGCATTCCAACGGCGCGATGGAACTGCACTTCTGGCTGCACACGGTGGGCACGCTCTTGTACGTCGTCTCGATGTGGGCGGCCGGCGTCACTGCGGGCCTCATGTGGCGCGCCACCTACCCCGACGGCTCGCTCGTCTATCCGTTCATCGACAGCCTGATCGCGATCAAGCCGCTGTACGTGGTGCGCTGGTTTGGTGGCATCCTCATCCTGACCGGGATGGTGGTGATGGCGTGGAACCTGTGGCACACCGCCGCCGACGCGCGGGCGCGCCTCATCAAGCCGATTCCGGTGCCGATCCCCGAGCCGGAACCGCATCAGGTCCCGGCCCCGTTGCCGGCGCACGGCTGAGGAACCCGCGATGGCCCGTGGCTACAAGTATTTCGAGGCGATCGAGAAGAACGCCGCCCTGCTCGGGGTGCTGACGCTCGTCATGGTGTCGCTGGGCGGGCTCTCCGAGATCACGCCGATCTTCGTCGAGGCGCACAGCGTGGCAGCGCCGCAGGGGGTCAAGCCGTACGACGCGTTGCGCCTCGCGGGTCGCGACATCTACGTGCGCGACGGCTGCTATCTGTGCCACTCGCAGATGATCCGGTCGCTGCGCGCCGAGACGCAGCGCTACGGCGCGTACTCGGTGGCGAGCGAGTCGGTGTACGACCGGCCGTTCCAGTGGGGATCGAAGCGCACGGGACCCGACCTCGCGCGCGTCGGCGGCAAGTACTCCGACGAATGGCAGCGCCAGCACCTCATCGACCCGCGCCGCTTCGTTCCCGAGTCGAACATGCCGCCGTATCCGTGGCTCGTCGACGCGAAGATCGACGGGGCGACGATCACCGAGCGCATGCGCGCGCTGCGCGCGCTGGGCGATCCGTACACCGATGCCGACATCGCGGGAGCGGCCAAGGCAGTCGAAGGCAAGACCGAGATGGACGCGATCGTCGCGTACCTGCAGGGTTTGGGCGTCCTCAACGTCGCGAAGGCCGCCGAGGCCGCACCCGCCGCGGCCAGCGGGGCGGCGACGAGCGACACCAAGGCCGGCGAAGGCGGCAAGCGATGAATCCGCTCTGGGGGCACCTCGCCGGCGTCATCACCGTGATCCTGATGCTCGTCTTCATCGGCATCTGGATCTGGGCGTGGCTGCCGTACCACCGGCCCACGTTCGACGCCTTGGCCCGCCTGCCGATGGAAGACGAGGGCGAACAAACGCCATGACAACCTTCTGGTCCGCGTGGGTCATCGCACTCATCGTCATCAATCTGGGCATCACGTTCTTCCTGTTCCTGTGGGGTCCTCGCGTCGAGATCCCGACGCAGCCCGACGGCACGACGGGCCACGTCTGGGCGCACGGCGTGCTCCGCGAAGGGCTGCACCGGTTGCCCACGTGGTGGATCGTGATCTCCGCGCTGATGTTCGCGAGCGGCTTCGCCTACCTGGCGCTCTATCCCGGATTCGGCGCCTCCAAGGGCATCCTGGGATGGACGTCCGCCGGCGAGCATGCCGCAGACACGGCGGCCAACGCGGCGCTCGAGGCTCCGATCCGCGCTCGCGTCGCGAGTCAGCCGATCGAGACGCTCGCGACCGATGCCGAGGTGCGGCGCATCGGCGAGCGCATGTTCGTCGACAACTGCGCGTCGTGCCACGGCCGTCAGGGCCACGGCATCGCGGCGCTCGGCGCCCCCAACCTCACCGACGGCGACTGGCTCTATGGCGGCGACGGTAAGGCGATCCTGACCTCGATCCTCGACGGCCGGCAAGGCGGCATGCCGGCGTTTGCGGGTGTGCTGCCCGACGAGTCGATCGCGGATGTCATCCAGTACGTGCGCAGCCTGTCCGGGCGACCGCACGACGGCCTGCGCGCGCAGGTCGGCAAGCCGATCTTCAAGGCGAACTGCGCGGTCTGCCACGGCGCGGACGGCAAGGGGAGCACCGCGGTGGGTGCGCCGAACCTCACCGATGCGACCTGGCTCTACGGCGGCGAGCAGGCGCAACTCCTGCACACGGTCCGCGGGGGCCGCACGGGCGTCATGCCGGCGTGGCGTGGCCGGCTCTCGGACGACGACGCGCGGATGATCGCGGCGTACGTCTACTCCCTCTCGCACCCCAATGCCACGCGACGATGAGCGTGCCACGACACCGGCACGCACGCTTCGCGGTGCACCACCCTTGCTCGTCGGGCTCGGCGCGGCGATCCTCGTCGCCTCGCTCGCCGGCTGCGTCTGGCTGATCGTTCTCGCCACACGCCACGCCGACGTCGACGTCGCCCAGCAAAGCCCCCGCGTCCTCAAGGTCCCGCTCGAGCGCGCCGCCGCGGCGCCAGCGCCGGAGGGCGGAGTCGCCGCGCCGCGCTGAGCGGCGGCCGGCGTGGCGCGCAAGACGGTGAGCGGCAACGGCGACGGTTGCTGGCACTGCGGCGAGGCGCTGCCGCACGATCCTCCGCTCGCGCACGTCGCCGGCGAAGCGCACCCGGTGTGCTGCCCCGGTTGTCGTGCCGCCGCCGAATGGATCGGGGCGCTCGGGCTTGCCGACTACTACCGCCTGCGCGAACACGCGGCCGCGCGCCCGCCGGACGTGGACGAGACCGCGCGCGCCGCGCAGGCGTTCTCCCGCCCGGAGCTCGCGCGGCATCTCGTGCACGACCGCCCCGACGGCAGCGCTGAAACGCTCGTCGTGGTCGAGGGCCTGCGCTGCGCGGCGTGCTCGTGGCTCATCGAGCACGGCGTCGGTGCGCTGCCGGGAGTCGGGCAGGTCGCCGTCAACGGCAGCGCGCGACGCGCGCGCATCACGTTCGATCCCACCCGCGTCGCGTTGCCGGCGATCGTCGATGCCTTCGCCCGCCTGGGCTACCGCGCACTCCCGCTCGATGCCGCCGCGCTCGACGATGCGCGCGGCCGCGAAGCGCGCACCGCGATGAAGCGCCTGGCGGTGGCGGGCTTTGGCGCCATGCAGGCAATGATGTACGCGAGCGCGCTGTACTTCGGCGCGCTGGACGACCTCGATCCCGTCGCACGCGAACTCTTCCGCTGGCTGGGATTTGCCGTCGCCACGCCCGTCGTCGTCTACGCTGGGGTGCCGTTCTTCGCGGGGGCGTGGCGTCTCGTGCGTGCCCGGAGGCTCGGCATGGACGTGCCGGTCGCGCTCGCGATCATCCTCATCTACGCTGGCAGCATCGTCGAGGTGCTGCGCGGGACCGGCGAGGTGTACTTCGAGTCAGTGAGCATGTTCGTCTTCTTCCTGCTGATCGGGCGCTATCTCGAGATGCGGGCGCGACACCGCGCCGGCGACCTGACCGACGCGCTGGCGCGCTCGGTCCCGCAGGTCGCCCTGCGCCTTGCCGCCGACGGCTCGACCACGCGCGTGGGGGCCTTCGAGCTCGCGCCGGGCGATCGCGTGCTGGTTTCGGCGGGAACACTCGTGCCCGCGGATGGCGTGCTGGAGAGCGCGCCATGCCGCGTCGACGAGTCGCTGCTCACCGGCGAATCGACGCCGGTGAGCAAGCGAACGGGTGACGCGCTGTGCGCCGGCAGCAGCGTCGTCGATGCGGCGGCGGTCGTGCGCGTCGAGCGCACCGGCGCCGACACGGTCATCTCATCGATCGTCGCGCTCGCGGCACGTGCGGCAAGCGAGCGGCCGCGCATCGCGCAGGCGGGTGAGCGCGCAGCCGCGCGCTTCGTCGCGCGCGTGCTCACGCTCGCCGCGTTGACCGCGCTCGGCTGGCTCGCGATCGATCCGTCGCACGCCTTCACCGCGACCGTCGCCGTCCTGGTCGTGTCGTGCCCATGCGCGTTCGCCCTCGCCGCACCCGCGGCGGTGACGCGCGCGCTCGCGGTGCTCGCCGCGCGCGGCGTGCTCGTGGTCCGGCCCGATGCGCTCGAAGCGCTCGCCGGCGCCACGCACGTGGTGTTCGACAAGACGGGGACGCTCACCGAGCCCTGGCTCGAAGTCGACCGCGTGGAGACGGGCGAGGGCATCGCGCGCGGCGAGGCACTCGCGCTCGCCGCAGCACTCGCGCGCACGAGCACGCATCCGGTGGCACGCGCGATCGCGACCGCGCTGCCCGCGACCACGCTCGCCGTGCTCGAGGCGACGAGCGAGGCGGGCGCCGGAATCACGGGCCGCATCGGCGAGCGCGAATTGCGCCTCGGCCATGCCGGCTTTGCGCTGCGCGATCCCGCCGCCCGCGACGCGACGGCGTACGGCGACGACGCCGTCGTCCTCGCCGACGCGCGCGGCGTCGTCGCCGTGCTGCACGTCCGCGAGCGCATCCGCGAGGGTGCGCGCGCGGCCGTCACCTCCCTGCGCAGCGCGGGGCTCGAGGTGATGCTGGTCAGCGGTGACGCCACCACGAAAGTGGCGGCGCTCGCCCGTGCACTCGGCATCGAGGCGTGGCGCGCACGCGTCGATCCGGCCGGCAAGCTCGCGTGGCTCGATGCCTTGCGCGGCGAAGGGGCGCGCGTCGTCGCGGTCGGCGACGGCATCAACGATGCCCCGATCCTCGCCGGCGCCGACATCGGAGTGGCGATGGCATCCGGAGCAGCGATCGCGCAAGCGGCAAGCGACATCGTGCTCGCTCGCGACGACCCGCGCGCGCTCGCCTGCACGCACGCGCTCGCGAAGCGCACGCTCGCCACGCTCCTCGTCAACCAGCGCTGGGCGCTCGTCTACAACCTCACCGCGGTTCCGCTCGCGGCGCTGGGCTTCGTGCCGCCGTGGCTCGCGGCGCTCGGCATGTCGGCAAGCTCGCTCGTGGTCGTCCTCAACGCATTGCGCCTCGGCCGCGAGCCGCCGATCGCGGCGCCGCTGGTGCCGGTGCCGGCGCAGGCAACGCCGTGAGCATCCTCGTCTTCCTGATCGGCCTTTCGATCGCCGTCCTGATCGGCGCCGGCATCGTCCTCTTCTGGGCGGTCGATCACGGCCAGTTCGACGACATGGAGACGCCGGGACTGTTGCCGCTCGCGGACGCCGACGCGGTGGTACCGCCCGACCCGGCCCGCCCGACGGCCCCAGCGCGCGCGGCGCCGGACGAGGCGCGATGACCGGCAACCTGACGCTTCTCGCGGCGCTGCTCCTGGGGCTTGCGGCAGGCGGACACTGCGTCGTCATGTGCGGCGGCATCTCGGCGGCGCTCGGACTCGCCACCGAGCGCGCGGCGAACGGACGGCCGCGCTTGCGCTTCGTCGTCGGCTACCAGGTCGGGCGCGTGCTCGCGTACGTGCTCGTCGCGCTCGCGCTCGGCGGCGCACTGGGCGCGCTCGCCGACACGCTCGCGGCCGAAGCGGTGCGCCAGGCGCTGCGCGTCGTCGCCGCGGCCGCCCTCGCGGTCGCAGCGCTGGTCGCCTTCGGTCGCTTGCGCGACGTCGGCACGGGATTCGTCGGCCGCAGGATCTGGCCCAAGGTGGCGCCGCTCGGGCGTCGCTTCCTGCCCGTGACGACGCTACCGCGCGCGCTGGGCTTCGGCATGGTCTGGGGATTCATGCCGTGCGGCTTCGTCTACACGGTGCTCACGCTCGCCGCGCTGCAACTCGATGCGCTAGGCGCGGCGGCAACGATGCTCATGTTCGGTCTGGGCACGGTACCGGCGATGCTTGCCACCGCCTTCGGCGCGCGCTGGCTCGCGGCGCTGGGCTCACGCGCGACGCTGCGCCGGGGTGCCGGCGTCGTGCTCGTGGCCAGCGCCGCGCTGACGCTCACCGGTCCCTGGCTCGTCACGGCGGTCCCGGCGCTGCATCCCTTCATGCCGTACCTGTGCAGCGTTCCCCCGCCGTAGCACCGTGCGCTTCGGCCGCTATCCCGGCGCGGCACTTCCCGGCTCGGCACCGCCTGCCGGCGTGAACGCGTCGGAGTAGCACGCGTCCTCGTGCAGCCCTTGCGTCACGAAGGCCGGCCGTGCCGCCGCGACCATGCGCACCGAGCCACAGGCGTACACCGAGAAGCCGGACAGGTCGGGAAAGTCGGCGAGGATCGCCTCGTGCACGAGTCCCGTGCGCCCGGACCAGGCATCTTCCGGTGCGGCTTCGGAGAGCACCGGGACGAAGTGGAAATTGGGATGCTCACGCGCCCAGCGCTCGGGCAATTCAGTCAGGTACAGGTCGCGCCGCTGGCGCACCCCCCAGTACAGATAGAGCGGCCGCTCGATGCCCATGTGAAACGCCTGCTCGAGCAGGCTCTTCACCGGCGCAAAGCCGGTCGCGCCCGCGACGAAGATGAGCGGCTTCTCGCTCGGCTCGTGCAGGACGAACGAACCCACCGGCCCTTCCAGCGTGAGGCGATCGCCCACCTTCATCGAATCGAAGACGCGGGAGGTGAACAGCCCTCCCGGCATGCGTCGCACGTGCAGTTCGATGAGACCGGTCGTGCCCGATGGCGTCGTGAACGAATAGCTGCGGCGTGCGCCGCCTTCGAGCACGACGTTGACGTACTGCCCGGCCTCGAACGCGATCTCGCGCCCGTCGACGAGGCGCAGCGCCACGAGCATCACGTCGTGCGCGAGCGGGGCGAGCCGCTCGACCTGCGCCTCGTAGGTGTCGATCTGCGTGCCGCGAGCGGCCGCATCCTGCTCGTACTCGAATTCCACGTCGGACAGCGCGCGCGCGCAGCACAGCAGGATGCGACCCGCGCGACGCTCTTCGGCGGACAGCGCGCTCGGCTGATAGCCCGACATCTCGACCTCGCCGCCGATCATCGTCGCCTTGCACACGCCGCAGCCGCCCGAGCGGCATTCATACGGCAAGGGGATACCCGCACGCAGGCCGGCATCGAGCAGCGTCTCGCCGACGCGCACCGGCGCCCCCTGCCGACCCGGGTGCGCGGTCAGGTGATACGCGCGGCCCTTGCCGGTCCGCGCGGGCGGCAACCACGGCAGCGCGAGCAAGAGCGCGGTGACGCCGGCGCAGAGGATCCACAGCTTGAGCGGATCCCAGGCGTAGATGAGCGGGTAGACGAGGAGGTAGAACCAGTCGAAATCGAGGTTCGTCGGCACCGTGGAGAAGTCCGCGGGCGCCTGGCTCACCACCGGCTTGACGACGGACAGGGCGAGGAGCATCGCCACGAGCCCGTACGCGAGGCGCCGCGGCGGCATCTGCGCCGCACGCGGCACGCGCTGCGTGTGGATCCACAGCGCGAGCATCACGACGAGCGGGATGCCGATGTGCAGGAACGACAGGAGCGAGAAGAGGCGGTCGGTGATCGCGTCGGGCGTGATGAAGTTCCGCGTCAGGATCCCGTTGAAGACGGGCAGCGAGTCGAGCCATTCGGTGGTCCCGATCACGACGAACTGGGCGAGCTTGTCCCAGGGCAGCATGAAGCCGTTCACGCCCGATGCATAGACGAGCCAGAGCACCACGACGCCGGTGACCCAGGAGAAGGCGCGGAAGCTGCGATAGCGGTCGAACGCGAAATGCCGCAGCATGTGCAGCAGCATCGTGAGCACCATCGCGTCGGACGCGTAGCGATGGATGCTGCGCATGATGCCGCCGGCGAACCACTGCCCGTGCGTGATCGCCTCCATCGACGCGTACGTCTTGTTGACGCCGGTCTCGTAGAACGCGTAGACGTAAAGGCCGCTCGCGACGACGATCCAGAACATCCAATAGCTCGTCGCGCCGAGGTAGTACATCGGATTCAGCCGATCGCCGAACACCCGATTGCCGACGGCCTCCATCCGCAGGAAGAACCACTGCAGGAAGCCTTGGACGATCTTGAGCAACGTCAACCTCCGTGATGCCGAGCGTCCGACCCGGCCCGGCGCCGGTGGCACGCGACACGCGCTGCACGCAGCGCGCGAAAAGATGTGGAAACTAGCGACAACGCGCCATCATTGCAAGGCGGCGCGGCAAAACGATGCGAAAGCGACACTTCGGGCGGATGCCGTTGCGCCCTGTTCCATTGTGCATTGCCGCGGCACCACAACCGGGTTACCTTTGATGCAGGTCAAGGCGGGCATGGGCCGTGCCCAACCATGATGCCCGGTGTTGCCGATTCCGTTGCCAATCTTTCGACAAGAAGGGGGGAGCCGCCATGGCTGACCATACTCGAACGCAGCCCGAAAACCAAGAAGAGGACATCCCCGTGATGCAGCGGATCCTCGACAATCCTTTCCTGTTGCTATTCCTCGGCGTGGTAATCCCCACCGTGCTCTATATCCTCTGGGGCGTCATGGAAATCGCGACCGTGCCGGTCACGCCGCTCGCCAAGTGAACGATCCGCGAGCCATCAGGAGAGAACCGTGAGTGCCATACTGCCCCCGCAGCATCGTATCTGGTGGAAGCAGCCGGTCGACAAGATCGAGATCGTCTGGATCGTCATCGCCTTCGTGTGGTGCATGATCATGTTCTTCATGATGCCGTACTGGCACGTGTTCGGTAAGCAGAACCTCTCCACCGAGACGTACCGCGTCAAGCCCGAGCTCTTCGCGAAGGCCACGCAGGAGATGGTAGACAAGTACACCGTGCGTACCGAGGGTCCCAACAAGGTGCCGGTCGTGGCGCCGCCCGCGGGCAGCGACGTCTACCTCATCGCGCGCCTTTGGGACTGGTGGCCGATCCTCGAGCTCGAGAACGGCAAGAGCTACCGGCTCAATCTGACATCGATGGACTACCAGCACGGCTTCTCGCTGCAGCCGGAGAACATCAACATCCAGATCCTTCCGGGGTACCAGCACGTGGTGACGGTGACGCCAAACCGCACCGGCCAGTACGCCATCGTCTGTAACGAATTCTGCGGCATCGGCCATCACAAGATGGTGTCGCGGCTCTACGTCAAGTGATCGGGGGGACCATGGCAACCGCCGCTGCGCAGTATCGTATTTGCCCCCGCACGGGGCTGCAGTTCCACAAGTCGGCCGAGGCGCTCATCAAGGTCAACGCCGTCGCGGGCGTCGTTGCGCTGCTGCTAGGCGGCGTGCTCGCGCTCCTGATCACCCTCACCCGGTGGCAGGCAGTCCATCTCATCGACGCGAACGAGTTCTACCTGATCCTGACCGCGCACGGTCTCGACATGCTCGTGGTCTGGATCATCTTCTTCGAGATGGCGATCCTGTACTTCTGCTCGTCGACGCTGCTGCGGTGCCGGCTCGCGACGCCCAGGCTCGCGTGGTTCGCCTTCGCGCTGATGGTGATCGGCACGGTCACGTTCAACGTCGTGATCTTCACCGGCGATGCGACGGTGATGATGACCTCGTACCCGCCGATGCCCGCGCATCCGGCGTTCTACCTGGGCCTCATCCTGTTCGCAGTGGGCGCGCTCATCGGCTGCTTCATCTTCCTCGGCACGCTCGTCGTCGCCAAGGCCGAGAAGACGTACGAGGGCTCGGTGCCGCTCGTCACCTTCGGCGCGATCACGGCGTGCATCATCGCGATCTTCACGATCGCCTCGGGCGCCATCATCCTGATCCCGACCTTCCTGTGGTCCGCGGGCTACATCAGCCACATCGACCCGGCGATGTATCGCGTGATCTGGTGGGCGTTTGGCCACTCGGCGCAGCAGATCAACGTCGCGGCGCACATCGCGGTGTGGTACGCGATCGCGGCAATCGTCTTCGGCGCGAAGCCCATGTCCGAGCGCGTGAGCCGCTTCGCGTTCCTGCTCTACATCCTGTTCCTGCAGCTGGCCTCGGCGCACCACATCCTCGCCGATCCGGCGGTGGGAACCGAGTGGAAGGTGTTCAACACGAGCTACGCGATGTACCTCGCGGTGCTCGCGTCGATGCTGCACGGCCTCACCGTGCCGGGTGCCATCGAGGCCGCGCAGCGTGCCAAGGGCTACACCAAGGGCCTGTTCGAGTGGCTGCGCAAGGCGCCGTGGGGCAATCCCGTGTTCTCGGGAATGTTCATCTCGCTCATCGGCTTCGGCTTCCTGGGCGGCATCTCGGGCGTGATGATGGGCACCGAGCAGCTCAACATGATCATCCACAACACGATCTACGTTCCTGGCCACTTCCACGCCACGGTCGTGATCGGCACGACGCTCGCGTTCATGTCGCTCACGTACTTCCTGTTGCCGACGCTGTTCAACCGCGAACTGATCCTGCCCGGGTGGGCGAAGCTGCAACCCTACGTCTTCGGCCTCGGGATGGGCGCGTTCACGCTCGCGATGATGGGTGCGGGGACGCTCGGCGTGCCGCGCCGTCACTGGGACATCACGTTCGCCGGCGCGGCGCTGCCGTACGAGTTCCCGGGCACGGCGCTGCTCATGATCGCGATCTTCGGCGTCGCC
>WBZO01004632.1_pt1 | contig 14683 bp, 15 predicted proteins | sample 5204261 | NCBI WGS metagenome assembly WBZO01 (sample SAMN12412400, study PRJNA552823) | activated sludge metagenome | isolation source: activated sludge from anammox sidestream of wastewater treatment plant... | place: USA: North Carolina | collected 2017-09
CCCTCAGTGATGGTAACCCTGTACCAATTATTATTGATTGATGAGGCATAAAATTTAATGGACTTTATTTTACATAAACTTTTATCAATAATGACACCGTTTCTTAATTTTAAAATCTCTTCTTTGCCTAATCTGCCTTTAAATTTTACAAGATATTCTTTTTCGATACTAAATCTCGGATGCATCAATATATTTGCAAAATCTCCATCATTCGTAAACACAATGAGTCCTTCAGAGTTATAATCTAATCTGCCGACAGGAAAAATACTTGAATCAATTTCTATTAAATCGCGAGCCAACTTTCTACCTGAAGGATCATTTAGATCAGATAAATAACCAACAGGTTTATTCAGTGCAATATATAATAGTTTTTTATCTTCGTTTATTTGTTTTCCGTGTATTTTTATAATGTCGATATCTGGATCTATACTGAAGTATGGTTCTAATATCTTTATATCATTGACTATTACGTATCCTGACCTGATTATTTCTTCAGATTTTCTACGGGATGAAATGCCGCATTTGGCAATATATTTCGAAAGACGCACAAAATGACCTATTAAATTTCAGGTGAAACACATTTACTTCTTTTTTCCAGAAAAACCAGATCTTAGTGTGTCGCGTGCCCTACGTGATTCGGTATCAGTCCCAGAGTAGGATTTATTTATCAAGAAAGATTGAGTATCCCATCTATCCGCCTGCCTCCTATCCCATTCAATCGCTCTTTCGCCCCAATATGATCTTGTTGCAACAAGTGCTTTTTCTTCTTCAAAGGCAATACTATCTCTAAGCTTCCTGTATTTTGTATCTCTATCGTCTCTATAATCTATAAAAACTTTTTTCTGATCAGTCTTTCTCATGTCGATTAAAAAAGATTTATATTGCTTTGTCTCAAGATCATTCAATGTTCCTTGAGCCATCAAATTACAAGGTAAAAAAATCACAAAAGAAAAGATAAAATAAAGAAATATCATAAAACACCTCCGCCTAATCTCGGTAAACATCTATACGTTGTTTCTTTATAAACTCATTCATAATAGGCTTGATAACAAATTTTTCATCATAGATATTCTTTGTAATTTTTAAATCAATATGTTCCTTTTCATATGTAGCATCGAGCATTATATCTAAAAAAATGCTTTCTTCATCTTTTAAATCAAGAATAACCTCTTTTTTTATAACCCTTTTTAATTCAAATATTTCATTGTCGTTATCATATAGGGTTGGAACAAAAGACACCAGTAATCTTTTCATGCCCTTTTCAAACATCTTTTCATAAATATCTCCCTTTTGTATATCATTCAATGTAGTAGTATTTATCTTGATAGTTATATCACCAGGGCTAATCCTATTAAATTTTAGTTTTCCATCCATAAAATTATATTTGAAACTCAACTCTTTGTTTGATTCTGCCTTTATGATTTCATACTGTTCGTATTTTGATGGAAAGTAATCCTTTTGTTTATACACAATGCTATAATTGACAAATTCCTTTTCTTTAATTAGTTTGTAAGGTACCACTATTTGCTTGGCAATATTCGAAAAACCATTCAGATCTAACAAAAAATCCATTTTCTTTTCTAACCCACTGATTTTATTTATTAAATAGAGCTCTAACTTTATATTTTTATCTTCAATTTTATATGTACCCATCACTACAATATCAATCTGAACATCTTGCATTATATTTCTTATTTTATTGACCGTCTCTTTTTTCGATTTGGTTGTACCAATATAAAAATAATGATCAGGATAATTTAAGTATTTATTTAGACTTTCAGTATCAACGATTAACCTTTTCTTTTGATTAAAAACATTGATAATTTCATCTCTTAAGAGTTCAGAAAGCGCTGTTATATTGGATTTATCATCATAAATATTGTGAACATAAACCTTTACTCTTTTATGATTTTCAAATGGCTCTACAATTTCCTCATTCAATTTATAAATAAGCGGATAAAGTTGAGGGTTTTTATATTCAGGAATTTTTACTACTGCAAAATCACCCTTTCCAATTTCAGCTTTTGATTCTATTATATTACATATACCTGAAGTATCATCAATTTTGATTATGGCACATTTTCCGATTTCACCAATCATCGATAGTGTATCATCTTTCTTAATTATTGATAAAATATCTCCAAGGATGATTCCTTGTGTTTTATTTGCATCTAAAATTAGATTTTCTCCAGTTGCGACATATAACTTATCATTTGATGTTCCTATGATTGGACATTTTATGGTCTCACAAAATGCATTGGAAATAGGAAATATGATAAAAAGAATTGTAATAAAAAGATAAATCTTTTTCACATCTTACCCCCTCTTACTTGTATAAATTTTTAACTATTTTTGGGGTGACAAATATTAGTAGTTCAGATTTTGTATCTGTTCTCTTTTCCTTTTTAAATAGCCATCCTAAAATTGGTATTTTACTCAAGAATGGAACTCCAGACTCGGAATCCCCTTCTTCTATTTCATATATTCCGCCCAAAACTGCGGTTTCGCCATCCTGTACGATGAGTTCTGTTGATGCCTCTTTTTTATCAATCGGTATACCAGCGGCAACTGCTGGCAAAGGCCTATCCTTAGTTGCCTTAATCTTTAATTTCACATTTTTATCCTTAGTCACCTGAGGCGTTACTTCAAGCATCAACACAGCATCTTTTAATTCTGTTTGAGTCCCTGACATTGATACGGTTTGATAAGGTATCTGCTGACCCTGTTTTATTATGGCAGGCTTGTTGTCTGATGTAATGACCTTTGGATTTGATATTATTTTGCCTTTGCCAGAACTCTCAAGCGCAGAAAGTTGAACATCAAGCTGAAATGAGTTAAATACAGAACCTATATATATACCGAATGTTCCACCTGAACCAGGACCAATTGCTGCAGGGAGGTTGACATTATAAGGAAAATTGGATGTTGTAGCCCCGTCTGTCCTCATCCCCACTAATCCGGTCGGTGATGTATAGGCTGTCGCACCCGATGAAGCACCATAATTTCTGCTTGCTCCAACCTCAACTGCTTTATTCCCAAGTTCCTTGCTTGTCCATCCGTATGAAGCACCCCACTGAACACCCAGTTCTTTTGAGAAATCAGAAGATGCCTGGACAATTCGCGCCTCTATTTGAACCTGAGGAGGAGCAAAGTCGTGCTCTTTTATCATCTTTTTTATATTTTCCACATTATTTTTTGTATCTTTAACGATTATTGCATTGCTCCAGGTTACTGGAGTAACAGTACCATATTCTGAAAGGAGACCTTTCATCCCGCTCGCAGCACCGACACCGACTGCTGTTCCTGTTGTTTCACCTTTGATTACTTTGACTACATCATTCGCAGTTGTATAATTTAAAAAAATCGTTTCAGTTGAAAATTCTTCTCCTTGTTTTAATTTCTCGAGCTTTTCCTTTTGAATAAGCGCTTTTTCCTCAGCTTCACGTTTTTTTTCAATATTCAATTTATTCAAGGTAATAACCCTTATTACATTATCCTCTTCAAATTTTGCCAAATCCTTGCTCTTTATTATTAAATCCAATGCCTCTTGCATAGATACATTATCGAGCTTCATAGTAATTGTTTTATCCTTGAGTTCCTTGACATCATCTCCAATTATTATGTTCTTCCCCATTACATCAGACAGTCCCCTGAGGACATTACGCACATCAGCATCTACAAAATCAAAAGACATTTTCTGTATCTTTTTTGTAGGTGCTTGACTAAAACACAGCAAAGGGATCGCAAGAACCATAATAAACAATAATATTGATATTTTTTTGTCCATAATCACGTCCCTTCCTTTTTCCTTGGGATATCCAAGATAAATGTTTTAATCTCTCCCTTTATCTTATAGCCAAACTCTACTTTATCAACAAGTATATTGACAATCCAAAGGTTTTTATTCAAATAATCATTCTTCTTGAAAAGTATCCCTTTGCCCTGCATGTCTTCCATCATTACGATATTGTTGTTCCCTGCATTTATAATCCCTACAAGCCTTAACTCCTCAAGTTCATAACCCCTTTTTAATGAAGTTGTTTTGCCTAATTTTTTTGAATCACCTAATGACACTGCTTCAAATGGATCCCTCCTGTTGGCTGAAGTATATGTAAAATCGCCAACGTTGAATTTCGGAGGTGTCGGTTCTGTCTTTTTTGCCTCCTCCTGTTTTTTGGGATCCGCTTTATTTTGAGCAAAAGATACGCCCTGCCATTCGACAAAAAACATCAGCAGCATAGCGATAAAGACATAAGAGATAATCGACCACCTTGTTTCTCGATTATTCATATTACTACTTAGGTGCTCCACCCTTGCCATCCTTTTTCTCGTCTTTCTTTTCCTGTTTTTTCGGTTGCTGTTTCAGGTATACATACGTTGTTGCAGTACATTCACCGACAAGATTCAGTTTTCCAGACACCTTCGCCTGTTCCGGAGAAATAGAAAAACTCGTGATATTAATAATTCTTTCCAGCTTCCTTATTCCATCAAAAAAATATCCTACATTATGAAAAGGTCCGCTGAATTTTACACTGAATGGTAGCTCCGCGTAAAACTCCTTGTTTTGCACTGGCTTGGGTTCAAAATAAATAATTTTTAACCTTGTTTCATTGCCAACACTTGATACATTTCTGAGCAAATTCGGTATATCTTTAGTTTCCGGAAGTTGTTTGAGCATCTGTTGCAAGAGTTCCTGCAACTGCACATATTCCTTGCGGAATTTATCCATGTTATTTTTTATTGCTACCATATTTTCAAGTTGTTGCTTGAGTTTGGCATGCTCTTCATTGAGTTGTCTTTTTATTTCAAGCTGAGGCATAATGAGAAAATAAAACAATGCGGCGAATATAAGGCCATTAAAGAATAGGCAAAACAGTAGCTTATAAGTTTTGGGGATTTTAACAATCCTTTTTTTTGTATCTTCTGCGTCAAAAGATAGCTTCATCATAATGAAATATCACCGTAGATTGTAAAACTTTTTACTGTAATACCATCTTCTGTTGCCACATTGACTGACTTTAATTCCACATTTCTGATATATGGAATCTTTGATATGGCCTCCACTAAATCAGAAATTGATTCGTTTTCCAATGAACGTCCTTCTAATTCAAACTTATCGCTCATTTTTTTAAAACTTTTGATCCAGACATTATCTTTAACAATGCCAGAGATATCATATAGCGTTCTCGCTGCAAGCGCCCTACCCTCTTTTATGCTATCAATTGCCTTAATCCTTCTTTGTATCTCCTTTTTTTCCTGCTCCATCGCAAGATATTCTCTGTATATATGTTGTAAGCTCTGAATCTCTTTTTTTGTTTTTTCTATCATAGTGTTACGTTTTTTTATTTCTTGAACATTGTAATAATAGATCCCGGCAAAGACGAAAATTGCTAAGAGCAAAAGACAAAAAAACATATAGATATCATGCTTAAATAGATCTTTCTTGGGTTTTGATGGAAGAAGGTTTATTCTTATCATTCTAAGTCCATTAACCTTGAAGATAGTTGCAATGCAATACCATTGAATTCTTTAAATTCGTCATAATCTCTCATCTGGTCAATATCTTCTTTAACAAAATGTGGATTATCTATTAGCAAGGCAAAGGGATTTAAATGTTCAACCTCGATATTGGTATACTCATAAATCTTTTCGTTCATCCCAGAAAGCAAAGATGTACCGCCCGAAAGATAGATCTTGCTTATCGTTTCGTTTGGATTGGTGGACATATAAAAATTGATCGTTTTATTAATCTCTGACGCAATGTTGAAAATAAAATCCTCAAAAAGATAAATGACTTCAGCATCTCCTTTTATCTTTTTTTCTTCAGCCTTTTCGAAAGAAAATTTTAATGATTTCACTATTTGGCTTGTCAAATAACTGCCGCCAAGGAGTATCTCCCTTGTGAAACCAATATCTTCCCCTTTGATGATTGCCATATTTGTCACTGCTGCACCAATATCAACAACCATAACAGAGGAATCCACAGGTTTATGAATTTGCTCCACAAGATTTGTAAGAGAAAAGATGTCGACGTCAAGAACTAATAGATTTAAGCCTGCCAACTGAAATACATTAACAAATCCTTCGACAATCTCTTTTTTTGCAGCCACAATTACAATATTAACTGTATTTTCATCTTCTTTTCCAAGACCCATTAGTTGGTAGCTGTAATTTATCTCTTTTAATGGAAAAGGGATTATATTTTCGACTTCTGACTCAATGATTTTTTCATCTTCAAAAGTCGTTGGTAAAGGTCTTTTTTCGGCGGTTTTTTTTGCCTCTTTACCTTTTACTGATTTTTGAGGTGTGCTCGCTTCTAAAAACGGCATAACAACCTTTTTAGTAATAACACAATAGCTTGATAATGCACAGGCAGCGTATCTTGTCTTAATATTGTTCTCAATAAGTAGATTTGCCAGCTCACTTGCAACCATATCACTATCAATAATATGGCCATCACTTAAAAGTTCTTCGCTAAAGGTTTTCTTGGCGAGATGTGATAATACAAGACCCTTCTTTGTCTTTTTTAGAACGCAAACCTTAATTGAAGTAGTTCCAATATCAACCCCAATAATCTCATCGATGGTCTTCAAACCTACTTTTTCGACCAATTTGCTAAAAGCTGCTGATATATTAATTCCTCGCATATTAGAAGAACATTAACAAAAAGGCAAATTTATGTCAATTTATAAATATAATATAATCCCTTTATTTACTATTTTTTTGTTTTAATAAGTTTTCAAAATAATATACTCGGTTCTTTAAGTAGAATACCAATTGTTCTTTTGTAACATGTTCCCTTGCCCTTGAATGAGCTATGTTGAATTTATCGTTTTCAGCATCTTTTAAGTTGCTCATTGCTATTTTTAAAGCATTTGCATAATTTCCCTTAGAGTATTCTATCAAAGATTCCAAATCTCTAATTTTATGAATATACAAGCCGTGCATAACATATCCGTTTTTTAAGTATTGCGGCATATAAACATCGATTGATCTTATTGTTTTTTCAGCCTGTTGTATTTGGGCACAATTAAAATAAAATTTCGAAGTTTCAAATGCATAGTAAGCAGATGCCGGGTAATAAGATCTTGCCATTTCCAAGTATCGACCCGCCTTATCAGTATTGCCCAGAATACTATAGATAATACCTGTTGCGAACATCAACTCCGAGTCCTTCTCTTTTATGTTTTCAAGGGCATTTACATATATGTTAAGATGGTTTTCTAATTTCGTTTTTTTATCATTATCCGTTTCAATACTACGCAATTTTATTAAAATTGCCGCTGCCCTTATATAGCTGTCATTTCTGATTGGCATCGTGTGAATTGCGTCATGGTATGAATTATAGGCTTCAAAAAGAAAATTGTTTTCCTCAGCAATCATGCCATTCTGGATTGATTTGTCTGCCAAACCTGCCCTTGACGTAAAGAAAAAGGAACTTGCCAAAAGTATAATTAAAACAAAATACAATATAAGAAACCGGCTTGTTAGCACTTTTAAGTTTTTCTTTCTCTACATCAGTTATAAAAACAGATGTAAATATGAAAAAAATTATGAGATAAGATGGAACTTCAAAAGAGATATTTAAAATACTGAAAATAAAGCTTGACACAAATGATATGGCAAAAAATGTATAAATTCCATTATTTACTAAAAGTTTTCTTAACCCCAATGTTACACCATATAGATAGAACAAAAACGATAATAAGCCAATTACCCCTGTTTCAACGATAATTTTCAGTATACTGCTGTGGGCATGTTGCGAATAAAGGCCACCGGAATAAAATTTTCTATAAGCATTATCGTAAGCTCCAGGTCCATACCCGACTAAAGGTTTTAAAGAAAACGCATCAATGCCTACCCCCCAAAGACTTGTCCTGCTATCAAGTGTGGATAAATGCTCAGGGAAATATTTTATTCTATGCATCATTCGCTCATGTATCCTTTGTAAGGACTTATTTTGTTTTCCTTCTCCCCAAGCGCCATATAAGGGCAATATCAACAGAACATATGTTAAAATAGTGACAAAAAACAGTGTTAAAATTTTTCGTTTGTTCTTCCCGGTGCTTTTTACTGACTTTATTGAAAGATTCAGTTTTTTCTTGGCAATCAAAAAAGCGAGAACAACAAAATAGATGAAAGAAATAATAATTGCTATCCTTGACATTGAAAATAAAAGGCCGAAAAAAATTAATAATGATGCCATTACAGACAAAATATTTTTCTTAAGTAGAGCAAAGTATAGAGCTATGGGTAAAAGCGTGACAAAAAATCCTCCAAGTGGCGATTCATTTATAAATGAAGAAAATGGAACAACTCTTTCACTCAAAGCTATGGCGTCACTTCCCGTCAGCGAAGATTTAAATAAATTCGGAAACAATAAATATGTCTGTGCAATCATGCAGAATACAGATAATACAGCACCAGCTAAAAGTGCTTTGAGTAATGTTTCTCTTTTTTCTGAAATTGAAAAAAGAAAGACCACCCCTACAACCCAAGATAGAACATTTAAATTGTTTATGGTGTAAAATCTATTCCATGTGTAAAATATGCTGATAACTCCAACTGCTGCAAACGGAAGAAAAAACATGAGAAACCTCATAAAACAGACTTTCCACACCCTATAACGGTCAATTTCCATCAATTTCTCCCAAGTTTTATGGTGTGATAAAGACATCGGGGGATACACCTAGGGCCTGAAGAAACTCTTTTTGCTCCTGTCGTAGTGGCCTCGCAAGTTGTCTTCGATCCCCTAAACGGGCCACAAGTATGGACAAGAATTTGGTAGTCATCATGAAGGATGTCGGTCTTTTGGTTGGCTTTCTTTTCCATCCCGTTATCTGTTTGCCTGTGGTTTCGATATACTTTCGCATGCACTTTTCCATCAGCCGCCAAATCAAAAGTGCGATCAACAGCACCAGGCCCAGTACTTCAATGCGGTGTGGTTTTTTCAAAAAGATGCTGTTTACAATCACCGGGTCCTTAAGAAAGCTGAAGTTTTGCTCGATACCACCCTGGTCCTTGTACAGGAGTAACAGCTCCCTGGCCGGCCATTGGTCGTAATCATGAGGATCGGTTAGATTGCTCAAAAGCACAAAGCAGCCTGCTTCAAAGCGCAAAGTGGCAAGGGCCGCCTGGTCCTCTTCGATTGTCACTTCAAGGATATACTCCTTACCGATGGGGATGCGTGGTTTGCAAAGAGATGGTCTGCCGCGCGGGTACTTGTCCACCTGGCTGATCCGGTATTGTAAGCGGTGGTAATTGCCTTTTGCCGCAGAAGATAGTTGTTCGGCAACTTTACGCGCATCGGTTTCACAGAAAAAGGGGCCGGCGTTGAGTTTTTTGCATGTGTTTTCAAGCTCCTTGCGCTTTTGGGCAAGCATGCGATCGATACGTTTGTGACGGCGTTTATCATGGGCCGATGAGTGCACAACCAGGGCGCGGTAGGTTCTGCCGTACAGGTTAACAGAGGTTTCATGGGCACGGTAGACCGCTGCCGGGCGCTTTACGGTTGCTTCGGTAGTGTTGAGCGTTCCTATATCAATCCATTGATCGGCGTTAACAGCCGTTTCGATAGCCCGGGAGCACTCTTTATAGGTGGCGGGAAGGCGCGTAAGAAACTTGATCCCGTTATCTGCGCTTTTGGCCAGATTGTCAGCGGTGACAAACGCCGAATCGGCAACGTAAACGAAGGCGCCCGGTGCAAGGCCGTGTCTTGCCATGTGTTTTGAGATGCCACCGAGAAGCTCATTGTTCAGGGTTTTGTCCGAGGCGTTGCCGTCCCTGCAGGCACCGATAATCGGGATATTGCGGTCCACACAGAGCATTGAAACAAGAAACTGTTTTAGGTCCGGGCGTTTGTCCTTGCTGTAGCCGTAGTCGATTTTAAACGGATTCTCATCGCCTTCGTAATCGCCGAAAACTGTGATCGAGGTCGTGTCAAAGTGAACCCGTTGCGGATCGATATCGAAAACGTCGATGGCGTTTTGCGCTATTTTGGAAAAGATCTTATGCGTTCCGGTATCAAATATTTTATCCAGAACGCGGGCCACGTTATGGTCTGCAAAGGTCGCAGGGGCGACCTCGCGCCCCAACAGCAGCTCGATGTCTTTTTCATGAAAGAACGTCTTGAGTCGGTAAAGCGGTGTTCTGCCCGAAAGCGTGTCCAGCACCATGGCCAGAACGCACGTTCCCGCCGATAGGTTCATCTGGCTGTCGACCATGGCATCGAATGTCTCAACGAGTTTGATCCTTTGCGCAAAGGCCTTGACGATCGGCAAATGGCCAACTTCCGAAAATGTCATATCTGCTGGAATGATAGACTTCATGACGCCCCTCCGATGCTTGAGTTTGACTGTGGGGTGTAGTGTATCAAAAAGTATACATAAAGTCTAGATTTATTATTTCTATTAATATTAATAGGTTATAGCATCTGACCCTTTGTTGTCGAAGAAAAATTAATTCCCTTGTGAATCGCCCTTGGGGTGTGGAAAGTGTGCCCAATCATATCTATGGGCAAAGAAGCCAGGGGCATCTTGTCATTACAGACAAAACGCCTCCTGGCTATTAACTATGATAGAGTCTTAGAATTGTTTCCAGTCCTAATAATATTTATTTCTTTTTAGGCGCTGGGGTTTTGGCGGGAGCTGGAAGCTCTTTAAAAGCTGTATCCCACTTGTCAATCATTGTCTTTAATTCAGTTGATTTTACCTTTGCACCTATCGGATCGGATGCGATCATATCCTTAGTTGCCTTCAAACCTTCTTCTATTGCTTTAGCGTCTGCACTCCATTCATCCTTTTTGCCCTTCAGGCTTTTCTCCATCTTTTTAGCGGTTTCCTCGAGGCTTTTCCAGCTTTCTTCAAGAGATGAAACAACTGCATTTACCTCATCCACCACAGCCTTTTTCCCTGCCTCGACAGCGGCTTTAGCCTTTTCAAATGCCGTTTTAGCATCGATGTAAACCTGTTTTGCTTCCTTGTATTTTTTTTCGTTCAACAGAGATTCTGCCTTGTCCCACAGACTCTTGGCAGCGCCAAAATCGTTTGCAGCGTACTTATCAGCCCCAGCAGTCGCCGCTGCATCATATGAGGCCTTTGCAGCAGTCTTTTCTGCATCAGGAGGCGTTGCACAACCGGTAAACATAAAAGCAAACGACAAAACAACCAACAACAATACTGCATACTTAAGATGTTTCATAATACCACTCCTCCATGTTTTTATTTAATGATTATCTAAAAAAGCCTTTATGAAACGGATTAGTTTGTATTGCATTCACCTATCGAACCCTCTTTGCATATACTCGCATTGTGCCATATCGCACCGCTTAAATCCGCCCCCTTGAGGTTTGCCCCGCTCGTATTCGCTTTTAACAGGCTTACCCCTCTGAGGTTTGCCCCACTTAGGTTTGCCCCACCAAGATTCGCCTTCAGAAAACTCGCCCCGCTAAGATCTGCACCGCTAAGATCTGTTCCACTCAAATTAGCACCACTTAAATCACAATTTCTGCAAACCCTTTCTGCCCTTAGTTGTTTAAGCTGCTCTGAATCAAACGTATTCCCCACTACAGGGAGCACTATCATTCCTAAAATCATAGATACACAAATTATAACAAAAATACCTTTATCCTTCATAACCCCAGCTCCTTTTTTTATTAAGTTAATTTTAAGAGCTAATTCACAAAAATAATCTGTGCAGTTTTTAATAATATAATATAATAATTGATTTGTAAACCCCAATGTTTCACCCTAAACCACATTGTTTTTATCATCATCTGCTTTTAGGTTACGAAGAAATTTGCGCACTTCTTCGGCTCTACCACAGGAAAACCTGCCCTCAGGACATTTGCCGTTTATACACGGGGGACCAGCATGAATAAAAATATACGGCGCAACCTTTTTAACAAGCCTGAGCATCTCAATTGCCATTTCTCGGATCTCCCACTGTGCACGCATACACAGGCGTTGTTTAAAAAAATGCAACAATTCACGGGCATTCATTGAAACAATGATCTTTGTTTCCGCAGCATTTGGCAACACAAATCGTGCATCCTCGCATGCCTCTTCTTTACTGCGACCTTTTTCCATAAGCCTCTTTACAAAATGTTGGTAAGCGCCACCGATCATCTCCATCAGGTCTATATAATAAGTCTTCAGGTCAACATTATCCCTGATCGCGGGTGGTACAATATAATCAAACCCTTCTTCCTTGCCGACGTATCTTTGCGATTGCTGACTATAAGAGGCAAGCCGGTGACGTACAAGCTGGTGCGAACATGCCCTCGATATACCCTCTATAGCAAATGTAAACGAAGCATGCTCAAGCGGACTCATGTGCCCCATTGAAATAATCTTCTCGAGGAAGTCATTTGCTCTTCCATCTCTCATTTTTGAAACAACGTTTTCAACGTTAGCAGAACTATAGCACAATCTCGCTGCAGCGCTGACCGTCGACTCCGGCTCTGGCGTATAACCCACGAGTATAACATTCAGGCATGTTTTCATTGATAATCCTCTTATTATTTAGCATATCAGACTGATATACCTCGTTTACGCAGTTCTTCAGTTTTTCTGATTGAACATTCTTCACATCGAAACTGCGGCTTTTTGTCTGTGCTTTTATCATAATTGGCAGCTTTTACTATCCTGTATCCACGTGATATTTTGCCACAGTCCACGCAAATAATATCTTCTTGAATTTCCCACTCTACATCAAACCTTCTGGACGTAAAAATAAAAATATCCACCCAAAAGAATATAAGTCCACCAATCAGATTGGCTATGACAGTTGCAGTAAGCTTATCCATGCTCGAAAGCACGAAAAGTACACCCGCAAGTATCGGTGTCGAAAGTTGCCAGCGAACAAGATACAGGACATATCGTTTCAGATTCACTTTAGGCATATCATCCTCCCTTTTTCTGAATGTATCACAATGAGCACATGAAAATCATTTATCTATATAACCTCGTAAAGGTTGAGCTTTTGCTCTATAAGGTCTATCTCTACATCCTTTTTGAGGACAGTATTGTATGTATTTTTTATCTTCATTATTACTGACTCTGTCACAACAATGCCAGAAGGACAATTGCCCGACATCCAGTTAAGCACAAGAAAGGCGCGATTCACTGTAGCCCCAACTATATCCTTTGTGGCATAATTCGGATGTCCGATAAGACCAAGATATATTTCACCTGTATTGATAGAAATCATCAAATCCCTCTGGTAAATCACCTTTTTTGCATGTCTTGCCGCTTCGATCGCCCTATCCGCATGGTCAGCACCAGAAAAAAAGCACAGAAAACCATCGCCTACACACTTGACAGGAATACCGTCGAATTTCATTGCTGATTCAGTAAGCTGGTAAAAGACACCGTTTATATATTCCGCCACATCTTTTGAGTTAGTGGTCAAATATCTTTTTGCAAAACCTGTGATGCCGGTACAGAGCACAGTCGCCTCAAATAACCCATTTTGGACATCCACAACACCCAATAGATAATCGGTGCTTACATTGAAAAGTTCGGCAAGCTTTTTAATGATTTCAATATCGGGATAGTTTGCACATCGTTCCCACTTTGATACCGCCTGTGAGCTAACCTGTAGGGCATTTGCAAGATTGATCTGTTTCAGGCCGTGTTTTTCTCTTAATAAACGTATGGTTTTACCAATATCCATAATATATAGCTTTTTATATTACATTGTTGCTGAAATATCAACTAATATGATGTTTAATTAATTCAACCTTAGGTTGCATGATAAGACACCCTTGGTCTTTTTCACAATCGGAGACCTTTTTTAACTGTTTTTTTATATTATTACACAAAAAGGCCATGGAGATGAGCATCGGCGTTGACCTTCACAAACATTTCCATCTTTCGTTTAAACGAGGATTGAAAGGCGAGGTGTCCGATAAAGCAATACTATCAATTTTAAAATTGGAGTTTTTATTCGATTTTGTCCTTATCCATAGTGAATCGCCACTTGCAGAACAGCTCTTTAGGGTGTGGATCAGGAGGGGCAAATAGGCATTCTACCTTAATGTTACTGTCGAGTTCCTCGATGATGTTCTTAAATTCACCTAAGTGCATATCCTTGCAATCGTATTCTCCCACCCCTTTTTTCAGCCGAGCCTCTTGAGAAGCACAATGGGGAATTGAAACTATGATTTCTTCGTCTTTAACTTCAATTTCATATTTTGATATCATTGTCCACGGATAATACCGAAAAACCTTGACAAGAGCTTTAAGCCCCTTTTCCTCGATGGAGAATTTCTTTTTTATTTCCCTGGTCATAATCTTCCCCATTCGGTGCCATACTTTTTCATTCATCTTGATAGCAGCATCGTAGCCAAAGGTGTGTTCTACCCCGAGAAACCAGAACCCATCAGCTCTTCTGAACAAATCCACCATATACTCAATAAATGGTCTAAGCTCTTCGTTTTCGAATTGTGGTATCTCCATGTTAAATTTTCCTCCTTTGACATAAAAGCTGTAAAAAGTGTGTAGGAAAAGATTGGATGTTTGCTATCCTACACCAATTTATTGTAACACTTTCAGAATGTTTTCTCAACATTGTGACAATTGACACCCCTTCCTTGCATAATATATCAGGAGATGACACTCTCACAAAGGTAAAATAAATTCCGTAGCCTGCGGTACTGAAAATTCCATGGTATGTTGTGGTG
>WBZO01004633.1_pt1 | contig 14683 bp, 11 predicted proteins | sample 5204261 | NCBI WGS metagenome assembly WBZO01 (sample SAMN12412400, study PRJNA552823) | activated sludge metagenome | isolation source: activated sludge from anammox sidestream of wastewater treatment plant... | place: USA: North Carolina | collected 2017-09
CAGGCTATCACCAGGACGCGCCGCCCCCTGCTGATGGCCGGTGTGGCCCTGCTCCCCTTCGGAACCTGGCTGTACGCGGGCATCGCTGAGGGGGTGTTTCTCCTGTTTTCAGCCATCCTCCTGTGGTTCGCTCTACATCCAGCCAGCCAACGGCGGCGATACAACGCTGTCTGGAGTCTGGCCAGTCTCGTAATGGGCATCCTGGTCGGGTTGACCAAGCCCAACTCTATCGCTCTACTGCCGGGCTTCCTGGTGCTGGCGCTAGCCCGGAGCCTGCAACACGTCCGCCAGATCGTACCAGATGAAGGCCGCCCCCCGTTCCGAATCGCGTTAATCGCTATGCTCAGCGACGCCAACCCGGCCTGGGCCGCCACACTGGGCCTGATCGGGATACTCATCGGGTTGGGCCTGTGGCTTGTTCAGACCAGCGGCTTTTATCCCTTCTATGTCATGATGGCCCAGCGCACGTTGTGGTACAAGGAATTTGACGGAGGCAATCCGCTGGCCCTGCTCAGCTACCTGACGACTGGCTGGCGCACCTTTCTGAGCGGCGGCGGGCTTCCCCACCCTACGCCGTGGAACATGATGGAGTTTGCTGCGATCACGCTGATGCTGATTCTGGTGGTGCGCGATTTGCGTCCGCGCTGGCCGCGTCCGATTCCGCTCAGGCCAACGCCGCTGTATGCCACGGTCAGTATGCTGACGGTTTTCTGGCTGATGTTCACCACCGGCCAGAGCCACTCCATCCAGCGCTACTATGTTGGCAACATCTTCTTTGTACTGACCTTCCTGATCTATGTTCACGGCACCGAAGACGAGCCGCCGCTGACGGCGCTGCCGGGTATCATCCGGCGGGGAGATCCCGGTGCGCTGCGCGCCGCCCTGCGGTTGATCATGCTGGTCTGCGGGCTGGCTTTGCTGATACAGGAAGCCGTTATCATGGTTATACATGGAATCTGAGCGATGAAGCACACACCGGAGTCGCATTTTCTCCTGGCCGGCCTGGCTCTGGCTGCCGGACTGGTCGCCGTCGTACTCTGGCTCGGCGCTTTGCAGCCGGCCTTCACCCACTTCACCAGCAACGTACACACGGACTGTGGCGCGCCGGTCACCATGCGAGCAGAAGGGTACAACTTGCTCGGCGGCACGCGCTACGGCCGTGACTACGGCGATCCCGGTGACGACGTGGATCTGGCGCTGGTAGACTTCTGTCATGCCGCCGTACAGCGCCTGCCGAACGGAGAAGAGCGGCTGTGGTTCTGGCTGGATATACAGGCGGTTGGCAAAACTTTTCCCTACTACACCTGGGGTATCCCGGAACTCGATATCGAGAATCCCAACGCCAACGACTGGCGCGATCCAGTCGATCCGCTGTGGGCTTTCAACAGCATAGTTATCACCAACTACGCCGCGGATAGCACCTACTGGACAACCGCCTATGGACAGCTTTGCCCTCGCGACACCAGTTTGCCCGGCATCGCCATATTCTTTGACAGCGAGAATGCGTTTCGCATCCCGCAGGGCGGACGGCGGACCGGATGGGTGTGTGTGAGAATGAGCGAAGGTCAGCCCCTGCCAGATACAACGATGATCAGCCTGCGCCCCGGGCTCGCCCGTCTGACACGATGGGTGGATAAAATTTTCGCGGTGAAAGGGGAAGCGCAGGATGCCGCGACTGGTGCGCTCGTGCAGGATTACCTGCTGCCAACGCTCTCCACCGCCGAAGATGTGTGCGATATGGCCCGCCACGCTCATCCGGAAAGCATCATCCTCAATGGCGGCTGTCCATACAGCGGGCAATAACCTGAACAAAAACGCCCTCCCCGGGCTGTGGGAAGGGCGTCTCTCTGTTCGTCAGCGATCTCAGTCAGTCGAAGTCTTGAATTCCGGCGAGCCTGCCCAGTCAGGGATCGGCACGCAGCACAGGACCAACTGCTTGGCGGCCAGGACATCATCCACGCGCCCCACCGGTGTGATGTGAGGCGCTTCAAGCAGAAGCTCCGGATTCTCGTGGGCTTCTCTGGCGATGTTCTTCATCGCTTCGATGAATGCATCGAGCGTCTCTTTCGACTCCGTCTCGGTCGGCTCGATCATCAGGGCTTCTGGCACAATCAGCGGGAAGTAGTTTGTCGGCGGGTGGAAGTTGTAATCCATCAGGCGCTTGGAGATATCCAGCGCATGTATCCCCGGCACATCCTTCCAGTGCCCCTCCAGCACGACCTCGTGCCCACAGGTGCGGTCGTGAGGCACAACATAGTGATCGCGCAGCGCCGTCCGCACGTAGTTGGCGTTGAGAACGGCGTACCGCGACACATCGTGCAGCCCGCTGCCGCCGTTCATACGCATATAGGTGAACGCCCGGACGATGATCCCGAAGTTGCCGTGGAACGCCTTCAGCCGTCCAATGCTCTGCTCCGGCATAACCCAGCCGAAGAGCGGCACGTCGTCCAGAGAGCCAGCATCTTCCAGGATGCCCACGATTGGGCCGGGCAGGAACGGCAGGAGCTTCTCATTGACGGCCACCGGTCCGCTGCCCGGCCCGCCGCCGCCGTGCGGCGTTGAGAAGGTCTTGTGAAGGTTGTAGTGCATCACGTCAAATCCAAGCTCGCCCGGCTTGAGGACGCCCATCATGGCGTTCATGTTCGCGCCATCCATGTACATCAGGCCGCCGCAATCATGGACCGCCTTGATCACATCCGGCAGGCGCGCCTCAAACAGACCCAGCGTGCTCGGCACGGTGATCATCATCCCCGCGACGGTGTCATCGCACGCTGCCAGCAGAGCATCCAGATCGACATCCCCGTTTTCGTCAGATGGCAGCTCAACCGCCTCATATCCGGCCATTGAAACAGTGGCCGGATTGGTGCCGTGGGCGCTGTTGGGGACCAGAATGCGCGTGCGTTTCGTGTCCCCCCGCGAGAGGTGGTACTTGCGGATCATGAGGATGCCGGCAAATTCTCCCTGTGCTCCAGCGGCGGGCTGTAAGCTGACGCCCTTCATGCCGCTAAGCTCCGCCAGCCACTCCTGAGTGTGATACATCAGCATCAGCGCGCCCTGCGCATCCTCAATGTCCAGGAGCGGGTGCAGCGCGGCGAAGCCGGGCAGTCGCGCAGCGTCTTCGTTCACCTTGGGGTTGTACTTCATGGTGCAGGAGCCGAGCGGATAGAAGCCCTTGTCGATGCCGTAATTGAGCTGGCTGAGCCGCAGGTAGTGGCGGATGACATCCACCTCGCTGACTTCCGGCAGATCAAGCTCGGTCCGCAGCAAGGCTGCCGGCAGCTCCGACGCCGGCACGTCCAGCCCGGGCAGGTGAACGCCGCAGCGACCCGGTGAGCTTAGTTCGTAGATCAACGGTTCAAGCGCCATCGACGATCTCCTTCAGCACCGCGACCAGCGCATCAATTTCGGCGCGGGTATTCATCTCGGTCACCGCGATCAGCATGGTATTCTCCCGGTCGGGGTAGTCCTGACCCAGGTCATAGCCGCCCACGATGCCGTACTCCTCCAGCAGCACAGCGTTAATTTCATCCACTGGCAGTGGACATTTGACCATGAACTCCTTGAAGAACGGTTTGTCCGTGTCCACGCTGAAGTTCCGGAGTTTGCCGATCTCGCTGGCAGCGTAATGAGCCTTGTGATAGCACAGCTCTGCCACCGTCTTCAGGCCGCTCTTGCCCATCAGCGACAGGTAAACGCCGGCGGCCAGGGCCATCAATCCCTGATTGGTGCAGATATTGCTGGTGGCCTTCTCCCGGCGGATATCCTGTTCGCGCGGGCGGAGGGTCATGACAAATGCTCGCTGCCCCCGGTTATCCTTTGTTTCGCCCACGATACGGCCCGATATCTTGCGGACGAGCTTCTTGGTACAGGCGAAATAGCCCAGATACGGGCCGCCAAAGCTCAGGGGGATGCCCAGTGGCTGGCCCTCACCAACAACCATATCCGCGCCCAGTTCCCCCGGACTCTTGAACAGCGCCAGCATGATCGGATCGGCCACCACAGTGAGCAGCGCGCCCCCGGCATGAACCTTTTCCGCCAGCCCGGTGAGATCTTCGATCTGCCCGAAGAAGTTAGGGTAGCCGACAGCCAGCATCGCCGTTTCATCATCTATCAGGGCGGCCAGCTCGTTTACGTCGCGAACCTTATCGTCGCCGACGACAGTGATGTCCTGGCCCTGCATATAGGTCCGGACCACATCCCGATACTGGGGATTGATGCCGGCGCTCAGGATGATCTTGCGCCGCTTGCCGCGCGTCTCATTGACGGCGACAATGACGGCCTCGGCCAGGCTGGTCGCGCCGTCGTAATGGCTGGCGTTGGCGGCTTCCATCCCGGTGAGGGCGCAGAGCATACTCTGATATTCGTAAATCGCCTGGAGCGTGCCCTGGCTTACTTCCGGCTGGTAAGGCGTGTAGGCGGTATAGAACTCCCCGCGCAACAGAATATGGTTCGCCGCGCTGGGGATGAAGTGGTTGTAAGCGCCAGCCCCCAGAAAGATGGCAAAGTTCTGCGCATGTGTGTTGGCATCCTGCAAGCCGTACAGCTCGGCCAGCACTTCCATCTCGCTGAGCGGCCCCGGCAGCTCCAGAGTCGGGAAACGGTGCTCCCCCGGCACAGCGTCAAACAGCGCCTCGATCGAGTCGACGCCGATAGCGGCCAGCATAGCCTGGCGATCGGCATCGGTATGAGGGATGTAGGTCATAGCGATGTCCTAGTCGCGTCCCGCGCAGTATTCCGCATAGGCGGCGGCATCCATGAGGTCGTCAAGTTCCGCCGGATTGCTGAGGGTGATCTTGATGAACCACCCGGCGCCGTACGGATCGCTGTTAACAATTTCTGGCTCGGATTCCAGCGCCTCATTCACAGCCGTTACCGTGCCGCCGGCCGGCATATGCATCTCAGAAGCCGCCTTGACCGATTCCACTGTGCCGAACGCCCCATCCCTGGCGAGGACAGCCCCGACGCTGGGCAGCTCCACGTAGACGATATCGTTCAGGGCATTCTGCGCATAATCGGTCAACCCGATTGTCCCGACGTTGCCTTCGACGCGAATCCACTCATCGCCCTTCGTATATTTGAGACCTTCGACAACATTGCTCATCGATCAGACAGCCCTTTCTTCAGGAAAAACCGGACAGTGTAAAATGGGTTGCAAGCAAAACACACAGCAACCCTGCGCTGTGTGTCCCTGTCACCATACCTGAGAGATTCACCGGAGACTTTCCGGCTTGCCCCATCGGCGCGCCGGGCAGAATGCCGCTGGCGCTTTCCAGGAGATTAAGACCCGAGGGTTCGGGTGCCTGAGAGTTTCACCGGCAGCCCAGCACTGCCGCCAGCTTGCCCCTTCGGCGCTCCCCACCGGGGGGGGAGACTCTCCCCTGCGGATCTGTTTATATCGTATCGCTGACGATGAAGATTGTACATGATGCCTGAGACACAGGCAACAGGGGGCGGCGGACAGTAATAAGCGGGGTCCCGCGCCCGGAGCAGCCAGAAAATTTGCGCCAGCTACAGATGTGTACGGCGCGGCAAAATAGAGGCGAGCACTTCGCGGACCCCGCACTTCAGCCAGTCGGCGACCTCTTCCACCGGGATGGCGCTTTCGCCCTGCTGGCCGATGAGGACCACCTCATCCCCCGCCCGGGCTGCCGGGACCAGGTTAAGGCTCAACGCCGCCTCGTGCAAGCCAACACGCCCCACTACCGGGACTCGCTTGCCATGCACGAGCACCTCGCGCCACCCTTGCGGCGCCGCGCGAAAGCCGTCCGCGTAGCCTACGCCAATCACGGCAATTCGCTCTTCGCCCGGGGTGCGGTAGGTGCGATCTTCGCCCACATAACTGCCCCGTGGGAGGACGCGTACCTGGGCGATAGTGGTTTTCCAGGACAGGCTGGGGCGGAAGCCCGGCGGTAACGGGATATCGGGCGATGGCGTCAGCCCCTGTAAGATCAAGCCGGCCCTGACCATCGAAAAGCGGCTTTCGGGCAGCGAGAGGAGAGCGGCAGTATCCGCCATATGGAGATAACGGACAGTGATCCCCGTCGCCAGCAGCGGATTGATCTGGGCGTTGAACATGGCAAGCTGCTCGCGCGTATAAATGGGATCAGAGTCAGAGGCGACCAGCTCTGTGAAGACGCCTTCCAGTTCCAGCCGGGGCAGGCTCTTGAGGCCGCGGAAGAAGTCCATCACCTGCTCCGGCGGCAGCCCCAGGCGCCCCATGCCTGTATCCACATGCAGGTGTACTTTCAGCGTATGGCTCATGTCCGTGGCGATGCGGTTAGCCATGCGGGCGGTATCCAGATCGGCGAGCGACACGCTCAGATCATAATGAATCGCATCTCGCAGCGCCCAGTCGGGCACATATCCGGTAACCAGAATCGGCGCTTCCAGGCCGGCGTCGCGCAGGATAATCGCTTCCTCCAGGCTGCCCACGCCCAGGTAAGCGGCGCCATTGAGGACAGCCGTAGACCCCACCGCGACCGCCCCGTGCCCATAGGCGTCTGCCGGGACCATAGCCATAACCGCCACATCAGGCCCGATCAACTGGCGCAGCCGGCGCATATTGCTGGCAACAGCGCCCAGATCGACTTCCACCCACGAAGCCTGCACACGCTGGCCCAGCCAGCCCAGATCGGCCGCGATCTCGGTCCGATCCAGCAGGTTTTCATCGCCGGGGTCATTGAGCAGCATTCGCACGACTTCACCCATGCCGCAGGCCCGGCTGCCCTTCACCAGAACCACATCGTGCGGGCCAACCATCTCCTGAAGCATGGCCGCGGTGTCGTGGTAGCTGTAGGAGGTCAGCACCTGGCTGCGCGACATCCCGAAGTCCACTGCGGCGCGGCCCGCAATGGCTGCCAGATTGCCCTGGGTGATCACGGTATCGGCCACGCCAGCAATCTGTTCCCCCAGATAGCGGTGTGCCCGCTGGGCATAATTCCCCAGGCTGCCGAGGTCTCCCATAACGAAGATAAGCCGGCTGTCCGGCTCCCGGACAGATCCCAGCCACTCCAGCGCCGCCTGTGTTGACTGTGGCGAGACTGTAAAGGTGTCGTCAGCCACCAGGCATCCGTTCCGCCCGTTCAGCGGCCGCAGCCGGCCCGGCAGCGGCTCCAGTTGTGTCAGCGCGCGGAAGCCGTCCTCCAGCGAAATTTGATAACTCAGCCCGATGGAGAGAGCGATCATGGCCGCGTAAACCTGGTGCCGCCCCAGCAGGGGTATCCACCGCCCGGCGAATCGCTCCGGCCCGTAGCGCAGATCAAAGCCTGTTTTATAGCGCCCGACGACGATATTGAAGGCCAGCATATCCGCTTCGAAGCTGTCAACCCCGACCGAAAACACCGTCGCCGCGGTCACTTTGGCCATCGCCCGCGCCCGGGGATCATCGTAGTTCAGCAGGGCCAGGCCGCCCTCCGGCAGGCTGCGAATCAGCAGCTCCATCTCACCGGCGAGTATCGCTGTCTCCCCATCCTGATCGATATGCGAGCGGCTGACATTGGTCACGACCGCAACCAGCGGCTGGGTTATCTCAACCAGCTCTTCCATCTCGCCGGGCTGCGTAGGCCCCATTTCCAGGACAGCGAGCTGATGCTGGGCGGACAGCCTGCCCAGAGCCAACGGAAGGCTCAGCCGTCCTTCCTGCCCGGCTGCGCTGCGATAGACGCTGTAGCGAGTCTGGAGGACAGCGGTAATGGCTTCCACAGTAGTTGATTTACCCGCCGAGCCGGTGACCGCGATCACAGTCGTGCCGAGCTTCTGCATGATGATGCGCGCCCAGTTCATCAGCGCCTGTTCGACGCTGCGCACGATCACGACCGTGACGCCGTCCGTATCAAAGCCCGGCGGCTGGGTACATACAACGCCCAGCGCGCCCTTATCCACGGCCTCCTGGATATACTGGTGCCCATCTCCGTGTCCAGTCCGCAGCGCGACGTACAGACAGCCCGCATCGACACGGTCAATATCCGTGGCAAAATCGGTGAATATCTGGGCAGCAGGCTCGCCAAAGAGCTGCCCATCGGCGGCTTCGAGGATGTCGTACAGGCTGATCATAGCCGGCAGTATAGCATGTCCGATTTTTGACCGCCATTGTACACACGGCTATAATGGGCCATTATATTTCTGGAGAACGGCTATTATGACGTTTCAGTACACCCTGGAAGCGCAGGACGGGCTGGCGAGAGCAGGCCGCTTCAGCACCCCTCATGGCATCCTGAATACACCGGTATTCGCCCCCGTTGGAACGCAAGCCACGGTTAAAGCAGCCAGCCCGCAGGTCCTGAAAGAGCTGGGGGTGACGCTGGTACTTTCCAATACCTATCATCTTTATCTGCGGCCCGGTGACGAGCTTATTCGCGATATGGGCGGGCTGCACCGCTTCATGGCCTGGGACGGGCCGATCCTGACCGACTCCGGCGGATTCCAGATCTTCAGCCTGGCCGAAACTCGCCGGATCACGGACGACGGCGTACATTTCATCTCGCACATTGACGGCAGCCGGCATTATTTCACGCCTGAGAAATCGATCAGCATTCAGGAAAACCTGGGGGCGGACATCATCATGGCTTTTGATGAGTGTCCGGTTCCGGATGATCGCCCCGCCGTGGAGGCGGCGCTGCGCCGGACACACGCCTGGGCCGTCCGCTGCCAGGCGGCAAAGACGCGCCCCGATCAGGCCCTGTTCGGCATCGTCCAGGGCGGTATTTTCCCCGATCTGCGTGCTCAGTCCGCGGCATTCCTGGCTGAACTCGATTGCCCGGGATACGCTGTCGGTGGGCTGGCGGTAGGGGAGACCAAGCCGCAGATGGTCGAAACTCTGGAGCATACGACGGCGCTCCTGCCAGCAGATAAGCCGCGCTATCTGATGGGCGTTGGCAGCCCGGAAGATCTGGTGCACGGCGTGGCGCGCGGCGTTGATATCTTCGACTGTGTGCTGCCAACCCGCGTTGCCCGTAACGGAGCCGCCCTGACCCGGAAGGGCCGCATCAACATGCGCAAGGCTCAGTTTGCCCGCGATTCCCGGCCGGTCGAGCCGGGCTGCACCTGTTACACCTGTTCCAACTTCAGCCGGGCCTACATCCGTCACCTGATTAAGGCGGATGAAATCCTGTCGCACATGCTGCTGACCCTGCACAATATCCACCTGTTACAAACTATGATGCGCGAGATGCGCGCCGCTATCCTGGCCGGCACCTTCCAGGAATATGCCCGGACATTCCTGAGCCAGTATGTAGCAGTCGGCAGTCCCACACTTCTGCAACTGCCCATAGTCGCCTCCGCGGTGTAAGATGTATCCAGTACACCCGCTGAAAGGACCCGATTTTGGACCTGTTTTCTGCCATGGTGATCGGCATCGTTCAGGGCTTTACGGAATTCCTGCCGATCTCCAGTTCTGCACATCTGGTGCTTGTGCCCTGGTGGCTGGGCTGGTCAGAAGCCACCACCCTGACTTTCGCCGTCGCAGTACACCTCGGCACACTGGTTGCCGTGCTGATCTATTTTCGTCAGGACTGGATCAGGATACTCGAGGGAGGGCTGGAGTGGCTGCGCAGCCGATCGCTGGCCGATCCCTACAGCCGGCTCTTCATACTGCTGCTCATCGCCACTGTTCCCGCCGCCCTCGCCGGAGTTCTGCTGGCCGATCCGCTGGAGCAGATTTTCAGCTCTCCGCAAGGGATCGCGCTGCTAATGCTCGTGACGGCGGCGCTGCTGGCCTTCAGTGAGCGCTACAGCAAGAGACATAGTGCCGGCCGTCAGATCGGGGACATGACCGCTAAAGAGGCATTCGTGACCGGTGTGGCCCAGATGTTCGCCCTCCTGCCCGGCATCTCCCGCTCCGGCAGCACCATTGCGGCGGGGCTTTTTCAAGGAATCAGCCGGGCAGAAGCAGCCCGCTTCAGCTTCCTGATGAGCGCGCCTGTTATCGCAGGTGCGGCGTTTGTGACCATCCTGGACCTGCTGAAGTCCCGGGCGCTGGACGACCAGGCGGGCATCATGCTTATCGGGGCGCTCAGCGCCGGCATCACCGGCTATCTGACAATTGCTCTTCTGCTTAACTTCCTGCGCCGGAGAACGCTCCACATCTTCGCCGCCTACTGCGTGGCAGCCAGCGTGATTACGCTGCTGGCTGCTGCACTCGGACGGTAAGCGATGCGCGGCGGGGGGGGCAGACGTTTGCTGGTTATCACGCTGGCTCTGGCCCTGTCCGCCTGCCAGCCGCCGGCCCTCGCCATCCCCACCCCTCCGGAAACGGTCGAGATCAGCCTGGAAAGCACCTACGACACCAGCCGGTTGCTGCACGATCTGGCGGCCGGGTTTGAGGCGGCGCATCCTGAACTTCGCCTGGCCTGGTGCCTGTCAACTGGCGATCTCGAAACGCTAACGGAGGCGGAGCACGCCCCGGATGAAATGCCGCGTTACTGGATCACCCACTATCCGCCAGCGACGACATCGCTCTGGGTCGCCCCGATCGCCTTCGACCAGATCGCCCTCATCACCCACCCCGGCAACCCGATTTCAAGCCTGAGCAGCGAGCAGTTGAGGGCCATCTTTGAAGGGCGGATCACTCACTGGAGCGAGATCGGGGGGGGCGAGCAGCCTATCACGGTAGTCAGCCGTGAATCCGGCTCAGGCACGCGGGAAGCCTTCGAAGCGCTCGCCCTGGGCGGGCGCACTGTTACCCGGAGTGCCATCCTGGCGCCGGGAAGCGATGCGATGCGCCGCATTGTGCAGTCTACCCCGGGGGCGATTGGCTATACGACGCTCGGCCTCGCCGAAGCCAATATGCGGGTGCTGGCTATTGACGGCATCCAGCCCTCGAATCAGGTCCGCAACGCCTATCCTTTCGTGGTCCCGATACTCATCGTCGGCACGCAGGAGCCGCAGGACTTCTTCCGTTCCTTCATCGCCTGGATACAGGCTCCGGCGGGCCAGGCTATCGTTGCCCGGCGCTATCTGCCGCTGGATGATTAACCCCCACCGGCTTTGATCGGCGAAGTCTGCTTGCACAACAGCCAAAAGGCGGCATAATTGCGGACGGCCTCCCGCCGGCCAGTGTTTGCCGCCGCCGGAAGGCCAGATCGACATAAGTGATGGAGAAGCGCTGTGAAGAAGACTCCCCTCTTGCTGATTATGGCGTTGCTTCTGATGCTGACGACGCTCCCGGTTGCGGCGCAGGGCGGCGAACCGGTTTCCGCTACCGCGGTATTCGGCGCGGCCATCCTTCGCCAGGGGCCTGATCTGTATTATCCGGAAGCCGGGCGCGCCGCGCAGGGTGAGGCGTTGATCCTCTCCGGGCGCCTTGAAGACGGCTCCTGGTACCAGGTCCTGCTCGACACCGGCCTGACGGCGTGGCTGCCGGCTTATTCGGTGACGGTCAACGGCGATCCATCCCGGCTGCCAGTGGTTGTATTCGAGCCGCCCCAGAGCAATGAGTTATACGTCCCTCCGGGCTGCAATTACTTCGGCATCGGGCCATTCCTGGGGCATTCTGGCCAGTCGATCATCCTGACGCAGGGGTGGGAAGCGGCGAGCGAAGAGCTTATCAAAGACTATCTGAACAATGTCATCCAGGTGGTCAGCTTCGACGGGCGACTGATCAGCACTTACAATGCTTACCGGAGCGATATCTTCTTCAATCAGATGCGCGGGACCTGGCGCGTATTCTGGAGCTTCGACATGGGGCCAGTGGCTATCGGCGAGCACATCACCGAGTGGACGCAGATGTTCAGCCAGCAGATCACCGACGGCCTTGATGCCAACGGTGACGGCCAGATGGATACCTACGGCCCGGACAGCACGACAGCCGGCTGCACAATCATTATTCAGTAACAGCTGCAGCCCCGATAATCTGCAAAATAAACGCCGGAGTTCAGTTCTCTCCGGCGTTTGCTTTTTCGGGGCCGCCTATTGGCCGACGGGGGTTGCGTTCGGGTCAGGCGTTGGTGTCCACAGGAGTGGCGCGGCAACTGTCCCGGTCGCCTGCATATCGCCCAGCTGATCGCTGACGATCACGCCCGGCATCCCCTCCCGCACAACCTCGAACCAGGTTGTGCCCGGGTGGAGCGGAATCGGGCTGTTGTCGCCCCACGTTAGCTGGAGCGGCGTCTCATCGCGACCGCGGCGCTGCCACCAGCCCTGGTAGAGCTGCCCATCGCGAAAAACATAAGCATACCCCGTATCCCAGAGCTGAATATCCAGCGAGCTGGTCTTGCTCTCCGGCTCAAACAGATCGGGGCGCTCCACGTGAGGGACTGCCAGCACAACTACGTTATTAGCCGTAATCTGCTGGCCGGTCAGAGCGTCGATATGAGGCACGCCAGAGTTCCAGCGATAATACAGGCCGTCCCCGGCGTTGTACTGCCAGGTAGCGTCGGTATTGCCCCACCAGTTGATAAATACCTGATTGGCCGGCGTGCCTCCTGTTGGCGGCACTTCCTGAAAAGCCAGCCCGCGCACCAGCATCCCGGTATTCACCCCTCGCGCATCTGCCGCCGCCCAGATTTCCTGCAGGTTGGCGAACATCGTATGTTCGTAAGCCAGACCTTCCCGGGGGAAGCGATCGAACATCGGGTCGTTGTCGCCCAGGTGGGGCGAGAAGACGCGCCAGCGCCAGTCCGCGCTCAGGATCATCTGCCGAATCGGATCGCTGGAGCCGGAGTAAGCGAACAGCGCCTTGAACATGGGGATCAGCTCCAGATCAATCAGGCGCCCGCTGCGGACAGAGCCGACATGGGTCGGCGCATTGTTGCGGAAGATAGCCGCGAAACGGGTCACCCCGCCTTCCGCCTCGTACTCAAAGACGATATCGGCCAGGCTGAGGCCGCTCTGCGGGCGCACCACAGGCGGAAAGTTCGAGATCTTCACAATCAGCGGGCGGCGATGCATGGCTTCTTCGCTCGGGTAAGGCAGCCCGGTCAGCGGATTGATCCCCTCCGGATATTCTCGCGGGCCAATTGGAGTGGGCGTCGGCGTGGCCGTATCGGTCGGCGTATAGCTCGCTGTGGGTGTGCTGGTCGCTGTTGGCGTATCGGATGGTGTAAAGGTGATCGTCGGCGTCGCCGTGTTGGTCGGCGTGTCAGAAGCGGTCGGCGTATCCGACGGGGTGAAGGTCGCCGACGGCGTGAACGTATTCGTAGCCGTGAAGGTCGCCGTGGCGGTGTCCGTAGCGGTCGCTGTCGGCGTCGCACTGGGCGTGTTGGTCAACGGAGGGGTGCCGGTGATGATCGGGCCGTTGAGCGGGCCGGCCTCCGTCGGGCCAACACTTGCCGCGAACAGAGTCATCAGAACGGCCACAGCCATGATGATCAGCAGTGCAGAACGTCTCATGCCAGACTCACCCTTTATAGCCCCCCGCTGAATGCAATCTGCCGGTAGCGGCATGCTCCGAACGTCCGGAACACGCACGGCGCACAACTATACCGGAAATAGCCGGGACAATCCAGCGTCATCTGGTGGAGCGGAGGTCAATAGCAGGACAATGCCCAGCGCGCATGTTCCTGCACCAGCTCTGAACGATCGTCGGCCAGCCGTTCCAGCAGAGGCAGGGCGGCGTCGCCGCGCCAGTTGCCGGCAGCAATGCAGGCGTTACGCACCAGCCGGTCGCGCCCGATACGCTTGATGGGGGACCCGGCAAATCGGACGGCAAAAGCAGCCTCAGTGAGCGCCAGCAGATCGACGAGGGGTGGCGCGGCGCGATCTGGCGCAGGCAGGAAGAAAGCAGATTCCTCCGCTTCAGGCGCGAAGCGGTTGAACGGACACACATCCTGACACACATCACAGCCGTAAACCCGGTTGCCCATCAGAGACCGCAGATCGGGCGGGATGCTGCCCTTATGCTCGATAGTTAACATGCTGATGCAGCGCCGGGCGTCAAGTACATGCGGAGCCGGGAATGCATCCGTCGGGCAGGCCCGCAGGCAGCGCGTACAGCCCCCACAGCCGACCCCGCCCTCTTCCGGCAGCGGATATGGCTGATCATATTCCGAGAATTCCGCCGTCGTGATAATCTCGCCCAGAAAGAAGAAGGAACCCCGGCGGGGGTGGATCAGCATCGCGTTCTTGCCCGTGAAGCCCAGTCCGGCCTGCCCGGCATGGCTGCGCTCCAGAAGAGCGCCGGTATCCACATAGACGCGGCTGGCAACATCCTGGCGCGCCTCGCGCTGCAGCCAGTCCGCCAGCGCCTGCAGACGCGAGATCATCACATCGTGATAATCGACACCCCAGGCGTACCCGGAAATGCGCCCCCTTGCCGGGTCTTCGAGAATCTCCCGCGGGACCAGCCGATGATAATCCAGCCCAACCACGAGTAATGATCGCGCGCCGGGCAAAATTACCTGCAGATCGCGCCGCCGCGCCACTCGATCGGGGCGGGCCATATAGCCCATCGAGCCGTGATAGCCCGCTTCTATCCAGCGCAGGTAGGCGTCAAGCTGCGGAGACGGCACAGCAGGGGTCAGACCAACCAGGTTGAACCCCTGCTCCAGGGCCCTGGCCCGCGCTGCCTCGGCGGTGATGGCCATATCCTCAGCCGATATAGACAGGGATGATCAGGTTGAGAATCAACCCCAGCACGAAGAGCATACCCGCCCGGCGCGTATGAACAAACGCCAGCGACACAAACCACAGCGGCCAGACCGGATAGTTAGGCGGCGGCTCGGCCGGTCGAGGTTGCGAGAACGCCTTG
>WBZO01004118.1_pt2 | contig 14678 bp, 13 predicted proteins | sample 5204261 | NCBI WGS metagenome assembly WBZO01 (sample SAMN12412400, study PRJNA552823) | activated sludge metagenome | isolation source: activated sludge from anammox sidestream of wastewater treatment plant... | place: USA: North Carolina | collected 2017-09
AGAAATGGAAACTCCGGCGATGGATCGGGCATTCGCCGAAGCGCTCGATCGCCCGGCGATGCGCCGCAGTGCCATAACCTTTATGGGCTGAAAAACCGTACTCGGGATATTCGAGCGCGAGTTCGCACATCAGGGCGTCGCGGGCGGTCTTTGCCAGGATGGCGGCCGCGGCGATGCTTAGCGAACGCGCATCGCCTTTCACCAGCGAGGTCTGGGGGATTGCAACCCCGGGCAGGCCCAGGTAATCGACCAGCAGGTGCTGAGGCTGGTTCCGCAGCCCCTCGAGAGCGCGCGCGACGGCAAGGCGCGTCGCATCGACGATCCCCAGCTCGTCGATCTCCTGGCTGCTGGCGAACCCCACGCTTGCATCGACTGCGATGACCTGAAGCTTTTCCCGCCAGGCGGCGCGTTCTTCGGGGCGGAGGAGTTTGGAATCTTTGAGGCCGTTGAGCGCCGCGGCAGCCCGCGGGCTGGCAGGGAGAACCGCCACCCCCGCAGCCACCGGCCCGGCGAGGGCGCCCCGGCCGGCCTCGTCCACACCGGCGACCCACTCCAGGCCCGCCTCCCAAAGAGCCGCTTCAAAGCTTAAATCGGGGAACTCGGGTATCAGCGCCCGGTCGAATTTTCTCATCGGCTTGAACTCGCGCCTCTCACCCGCTCATTCCCGCCGGGCATACGCCCCGCGGCGCGCGTTTTGGCGGATCGTCAGCACATCCCGCCACATCTTGAGGGTATCCTGAACCAGCGCGAGCTTGCTTTCGGGGTTGAAATACCAGGAAATCGGGACCTCTTTGATGACGTAGCCGCGCAGGCGCGCAATGTATAAGACCTCGATGTCGAATGACCAGCCGGTCAGCGTCAGGCGCTGGAACAGGTCCTCGGCTACTTCTGCCCGAAAACATTTGAACCCGCACTGGGTGTCGTAAAGGCCCGGCAGCGCCAACACACGGATCATCAAGTTGATCGCCCTTCCGCCCAGATGGCGGTGGAGCGGCTCGTTGAACCGGCGGGCTCCGGGAGCCTCGCGCGAGCCGATTGCGACAGCGTAACCGTCTAAAACGGGCGGCAGGAACTCGAGCGTCTCATCGATGGGCATCGAGAGGTCGGCATCGCACATAAAACGATACGTCCCCTGCGCGGCGAGCATGCCGCGTTGGACTGCCAGACCCTTGCCGCGCCGCTCTTCATGAATCGCCGCAAAGCACGCGGTCTGGCTGGCGAATTCGCGCGCCACCTCGTATGTGCGATCCTGGCTTCCGTTCTCGACAACCAGCACCTCGGTTGAGAAGGGCTGGCGCTGGATAAAGTCTTTTACCTGAATAAGTGTGGTGGGGAGCCGGTTTTCTTCGTTGTAAGCCGGGATAATTATCGACAGAAACGGATTGGACAAGATGAGGGGGGCTCCTTCAAGTGATGATCAGAACCACGACCACAATCCCAACCAGGATGACAATATTGACCACAAGTAAGACGCCGAGCATGATCCACTGCCGGCGTGAAAAAGGAAAGCGCTGTGCGATGCGCCGGATGAGGGCCGGTTCTTCGCGCGCCATCAGCGAGAGCTTAGAAGGCTCGGCTGGTTTTTTGGGCGCCGGCGGCTCCCGCATGCTGTAAATGTCGTCGATTTCTTCCAACGCGCCGGTCTCGGTTTCATCGCCTTCGGGCGCCAACTCGTTGACAATGATTTGAACTTCATCTTCATCGAAGACCACCGGTGAACGCCAGACCGTGATCAAGAACCGTTGTAAGGCATCCACCGGGATGATCCGCGCAGCCGGCTTGGTGGATTCGATGTGCGCCCCAGGGTCGGAAAAGAACACGGCCGGCTCGATCGTCGGCACTTTGATCCCCCGGCTCAGCAGATAGTCCAGTAACTCCTGTGTCTTTTCCAAAACGACGGTCATCGGGCTTGGATAAACCGTCTTGTAGCCGCCGCGCCTGGACTGCAGTTCCTCCCAGGTGGTCTCGCTGATTCGGAAAACGCCCTTCGCATCGTCGGTCAGGATGACCCAGACCCCAGTCGGGCCCAGCAGGATGAGCGGCAGGGCGCCCTTTCCTTCGTCCAGACATACGTCGCAAATCATATGAAAACGATTATCGAGCGCTTTGCGTAGATTTTGGATGAGGAAATCTTTCGCGCTCGACTTACGCCCGGCTGACGCCTGGCGGCTTTCCAGGGTTTTTCCCCCACATTCATGGACTTTCAATGTGCGCGCCTCGCATTAGTAGAGCGGTACGTTTTCAAGGCAGTCCTGTTGAACATCCTTACCACCGATGACCAAAATCGGATGCCCATTTCTTTCCACCAGCCGCACAGGCTCACCCACTTCAAAGGTGCTGGCCATTTGAGGGATGCGCTTACCGGCATAGAACTTCTTGCCCGCCCGAATTTTCTCGACCAGGTCCTGGCGCTTCACCAAGACGTTATCGGTATAAGTCGCCCCGCGGCGGAGGTATGCGCGGACCCATTGTATCTGTCCATCTGGACCGTAGTGCACGGTATCAATTACGCCGTCGTATTTCTGTCTTGCCATGCGTCCCCTCCGAAACCTGCTCCCGATATATGTAAATTTGCGTAGCACGCATATTCCAGCCAACGATGCGCCTACGCAACCCGTCGTAGTCGGGGCGGGCGGACTCGAACCGCCGACCCCCGCGTCCCAAACGCGGTGCGCTACCGAACTGCGCCACACCCCGGTGCAAATGAGTATAATGCGAATTGCCATTTAAAGTCAAGGAAAACCCTTTTACAATATGTTCCCCCTCTTGTATCACACCCATCACAGCCTCCACAACGATGACCTGCGGTTCTGGCTGGAGCTTGCCAGCCATTCGGCGGGACCGATGCTGGAATTAGGCTGCGGGACGGGGCGGGTGCTGGTTCCCCTGCTCCGCGCCGGGCACGCGGTGGTGGGCATCGACCATGATCGCGAGATGCTCGCCTTGCTCCGGGCCAGCCTGCCCTCAGACATGCTCCCCTCCTTACAGGTGTTCCAGGCTGATTTCTGCGCCTTTCACCTCCAGCGCAAGTTCAGCCTGATCCTGCTGCCATGCAACACCTACAGCACCCTGGACGCCGACCAGCGCCTGCAACTCTTGCGATGTGTTCGAACGCACCTGCTTCCGGGAGGTCTCTTTGCCGCCAGCCTTCCCAACCCCCGGCTCTTGAAAAGCCTCTCGCCGCATGCGGAGGCCGAGCTTGAAGAGATATTTGACCACCCCCTGGACGGCGAACCGGTGCAGGTCTACAGCGCGTGGGAGAAAACCGCCCAGGCCCTGCGCCTGCACTGGCATTACGACCACCTGCTGCCGGATGGGGGCGTCGAAAGAACCAGCGAGACGATCACCCACTACCTGACACCGGCAGAGGAATACCTGTCTGAAATTCGATCCGCGGGGTTTTCTAGCACGAAAACGCTCGGGGACTTCGACGGGACGCCTTACTCTGCAGATGCGCCTCAGTTAATTTTGTTGGTTTCAAGGTAGAGGAAAACGCTGGGGCTGCCAGCGCGATCGCCAGATCGCTGGCAGCCCCAGATTGTTCACCGCGTCAATAGCGCAAGATCGCGCCGATCTGATCGAAGCCCTTGATCTTCCGGTCCGCCCGGAGCACCTCGACTTCTCCGCCATTCGTCATCACAGTTTGCACGGCGAGTTCCACCGCGTCCGCGATCTGTTCCATCTTCGCGCCGCAATAGGGGCAGGCCTCGACCGGTTTGATCGAAATATACCCGCAGCCAGTGCAGCGCAAACCAGGGTCACGAAACCCATCACGGATGACAAGGGTCTGCAGCCTCCCCTCACGGATCGCGTCCAGCGTCTCTTGCAGGCCCAGCACGCCCCCACGACCCTTGGCTGAGTCGGTGACGAGCGCCTTGACCAGGTCGTTCTCACGCCGCCTTTCAGCCTGGGTGCCGATTTCCATCGCTTTTGCCAGCACTTCATTCTGGCTCGCCACCATGCTGATCGGGAACGCGCCCACGACCAGGCTCTGCCAGGCCTTGGGCAGCAAACTGCGGAACATGGCAACGTTGTCATCGGTGCCGCCAATCAGAATCCGGCGCACGTTTTTCTCTGCGAAGAAGCGGATGGCAGAATCCGCCGCCTCGCGCATGTTTCGCTCGGTCGCCTCGGCTTCATGTCTGGTTTGACCGGCGCTCCCGCCGCGCCGCCCGGGAGACTGGGAGCCCCCTCCCCGCTTGGTATGCCGGATCGATTCTCCAACCACGCCCTCTTGTTCCTGCAATTCTCCCAGATGAAAATGGAAGTACCGGGCGCCCTGTTTATCCACAACCACCACGCCATAGCCGCCGTAAGAATCCAGTAGATCCGCCAGCGGCTTGACATAAGGGCGCTCGCTCACCCGCACCCGGCTGCGCAGCGGGATCGCAAGGGGGTAAGCACGAAAAAAACCGTCCTTTGCGCAGGAAAAAACCGCCAGGCTTTTACCCGACCAATCATGTTCATGTTCGATGAATTCAATGACTTTTTCGACATCTTCGGCTAAATCGACCTCTTTAAGCATGCTGCGCAATTGGCGGCGATGAAAATCGGCGTTTCCTTCAGCAGGGTCCGTGTTGAGATACACGCTCAACACCGGCTGACCAGGCTGATAATGCAACAGTTCTTGTTTGCTTTGATCTGTTATCATATTAGCCTCCTCAAGTCTCTTTTTCGACCGACCCCCTCAAACTTTCCTCAGTCATATTGTATATAGATAGGCGGGCTAGAGTCAAGCATTCGCTCGAAAACTCAGGAAATCTTAAGCCTTTCAACCCACATTCTTTACAGGCCGAGTTGCGCCTCCCAGCCCTGGCCGCGCGGACGCCTGACGTTTACCCTCCACTTTTCAAACAACCGTGCTATTATTAAAGAACATGAAAACCTCGCGCGACCGCATATTGATCATCGAGAGCGACCCTGAAATCAGCGACCTGGTTGCCAGGCAAACCCTCCAGGCGATGGGATATCAGGTCCAAACCGCCCGCTCGGCCTCTGCGGGCCTGCAAGAAGTGAACCGCTTCCTCCCGGACGTGATCATCGCCGATCTGGTCCTGCCGGACCTGAGCGGCAAAGACTTGCTGGTCGCCTTCTCTTCTCAGGGCATCGAAGTCCCGGTCATCGCCATTTCACAAAAAGGTATGGAGAGCGACCTGATCCAGGCCTTCCGCCTGGGCGCGACGGACTACCTCATCTGGCCGGTGCGCGAAGCGGAGGTCGTATCGGCGGTAGAACGCGTGCTTAAACAGGTCCGCTCTCGGAGGGAACGCGAGACGCTCGCCAGGCAGCTAAAACAGACCAACAACGAACTCCAGCAGCGCGTCCGCGAACTCACCACCATCTTTGCCATCGGAAAAGCGGTCATCTCGATCACAAACCAGCGCGAGCTGCTCGAGAAAATCGTCGAAGGCGCAGTCTATGTCACCGAGGCGGATTGCGGCTGGCTGCTGCTGCGGGAAGAGCGCAACAAGACCTTCAACCTGGTCGCCCAGCGCAACCTGCCCAAGACGCTGGCGGCAAAGATCAACCAGCCCTGGGATGACGGGATCAGCTCTCTGGTCGCGCTTTCAGGTGAGACGCTCTCCATTTCCGGCGAGCCGCTGGCGCGCTTCAAAGTGTCTCAACTGGGACAGTCCACGTTGGTGGTGCCGATCAAGCTCAAAAAGGAAGTCGTCGGCCTGCTGATCGTCGTGCGCAAAGCCCCCGAGCCGTTCAGCTCCAGCAACAGGACGCTGCTCGAAGCCGTGGCGGATTACGCCTCGGTCTCCCTCGTGAACGCCAGCCTGTTCCGGGCGCTCGAGGAAAGAGCGCGCGCAATGCAGCGCGCCGCCGAACAGGCCACCGCCAGCGACCGAAAAAAAGACGAAATCATGCTGAATTTCAAAAGAGAAATTCAGCCAAAACTAGAAAAGACTATCAAGGAAATTGAGGCGTTCCTGACCGGCGAGGATGCCCGGTTGAACGCGGCCCAAAAATCGGGAATGCGTAAATCTCTGGATAATCTGCACAGCGTTGCAGATACCGTCGAGACGCTCAAACCGTCCGAAAACTGAACCGTAGCGCCGGCGGCGGCTCGAGGGGAACGCCCACTCGCTCGCCAGGCAAGAGGTCAAGCCCTTGCAAAAAAGACGCAACTAGATCGAGTCAATCGAACATTTCGGTCGCAAGATCACCGCAACACTCGAAATGGAGCGCGTGCTTGCCGGGATCGTCGAGGCGGCGGTCGAGATATCCGGAGCGGAAGAAGGGCGCCTGCTCTTGCCCGATGAAACCACGGGCGAGCTTTTTGTTTGCGCCAGCCGGGGTTTTCAGGAAGGCTCCGTCAACACCGTTCGCACACCCGTCCAGGACCCCCTGGCCGGGGAGGTGTTTAAAACCGGCAAACCAATAATACGAGGCGAGAAGACCCCCCGAAAAGTGGGGACCGATCACGCCGTTCACGCTTTTATCGGCACGCCGATCATCGCGGGAGGGCGGGTGATGGGCGTCCTGGAGGTCGGCAACTGTCAACCCGGCCGGTCTTTCCAGGAAGACCACGTAGCTTTGCTCTCGGCGCTCTCAGATTACGCCGCGATCGCGCTCGAGAACGCGCAGCGTTTTACCCAGGCAAAGGCCGAGCGATCTAAGCTTGAGGCGATTCTCTCCGAAGTCGAAAACGGCGTCATCGTTGCGGATTATGACGGGCGACTGATCCTGATCAACCGCAAAGCCTGCGAAGCCTTCGGGGTCCACGAGGATCAAGCGGCTGGTAAACGCGTGCGCGATCTGATCCAGCATCAAGACCTGCTGGAGGTGCTGCGTGACGAGGAGCTGGTTGCGCCCACCCGGATCGAAATTACCCTCAAGGATGGCCGCGTGATGAACACCGAGATCACCCCGATCCCAGACCTGGGATTGGTGGTGATCATGCAAGACATCACCCATCTAAAGGAACTGGACCGCATCAAGACGGAATTTGTCAGCACTGTTTCACACGACCTGCGCTCGCCGCTCACAGCCATCCTGGGTTACATCGAATTAATGGATCGGGTTGGGCCGGTGAACGCGCAGCAACAAGAATATGTCCGCCGGGTGCAGGCCAGCGTTCACGCGATCACTTCGCTGATCAACGACCTGCTCGACCTGGGTCGCATTGAATCGGGTTTTGACGCACGTAAAGAAATCCTGCCTTTCAATTCGATCCTGGAATTTGCAGTAGAACAGCTTAGAAACAAGGCAGCCGAGAAATCTCAAAACCTGGTTGTGGACATTTCGGAAAACCTGCCGTACGTGCTGGGGAACCCGACCCGGCTGCGCCAACTCGTCACCAACTTGCTTGCGAATGCCATCAAATATACCCAGGAAAGTGGCGAGATCCGCCTGCGAGCCATTGCAGAAGAAAGCCAGGTCATCCTGCAAGTCGCCGACAACGGCCCCGGCATCCCCGCCGCGGACCAGCCCTATATCTTCGACAAGTTCTACCGGGCCAGCAACGTAGCGGAAAACTCCCATGGCACCGGTTTGGGCCTGGCGATCGTGAAGTCGATTGTAGAGAACCACCTGGGCCGCATTTGGGTCGAATCAACCGCGGGCCAGGGAGCCGTGTTTACCGTAGTGCTGCCCAGCGTTGATTCCAAACTGTGACCCTGTAGCGCCCCGACCCGGTTTCCCTCGGTGATTTCCGCCCGGTTACCGGTGGTTGCAGCCCGGTCGGGCTGGCGCCAGGATAAACAAGCCCCCGCCTGGGTAATGATGGACGCCAGGCGGGGGCTTTCGCCAAAGGAGGAAACAGCGATGAGCAATTTTTGTCTTGAAACCCCCGTTCCGTTCAATTGTCATCATACAGGATAATCAAGGTTTGGGGCATTGTCGAAGGTCACATGTAAAGCATGATCTTATTCTGGTATTATGTGACAGTTATCACAAGCCCTGGCTGCTGGCCCGACTTCAGGTCCGGGCGGCGCGCTGGCGGGTTCCCTGGTGTTGAAGCCAGGCGCCGTGCAGCGAATCGAATTCTGTGCTGAGCTTCATCCAGTCCTTGACCATCAAGACGAAACCAGCCGAGCGGGGCGAGAACATTTGCGCAGGTAAAAACAGGCGCAGCAGGATCGGGTTCATCGGGTAGTCGCGCAGCTCAACAACCAGCGCCGTCAAACCATAAAACGGCTCCAGAAAAGTCCGCTGAGACCAGCGGGACTTATCGGGCGGGAACAGTTGTTGCAGAAGCACCGGATGGACGCTGCGGATGCGACGATACGAGATCTTGAGGCGCAAGAAGGGGGTGTAGAGCATCAACGCGTTTTCCCGAGCCTGCACATAGGCCATATAGCGCGATAAAAAGGCAAATCCGCAGACGATCAAGGAGAGCAGCGCGGCCGCCATGATCCAGATACTGCTGCTCCACCCGAAGATATCGCGCTCGCGCAACAGAGGCCAACGGGTTGCCGCGGCCAACAGGACCCCTAAGACCAGGGTGTATTTCCAGACCCGATCCATCATGCGGCGGTACATCAACAAAGGATGCCGCGTTCCCTTGCGCAAAGGTCTGGGCGCGCCTTTCACTTCTTGCCTCCCGCGGAATGATTATCTTCGGAGCGCGGACCTTCAATTGGCAGCCAGAACCAGAACGTGCTGCCGCTGCCAGGCGTGCTGGAAAAACCCATCTCGCCGCCCATGAGGCCCACCAACAACTTCGAGACGTTCAAGCTCAGGCCCCAACCCGGCTCTTCGCGCACCACCGGGTCGTCCGAGCGAAAGAACTGCGTAAACAGCCGCGCCTGGTCTTCAGGTCTGATGCCGATGCCGTTGTCGACCACCTCAAACCGCACCCCGTCTCCCTCCCCCGCCGCTCGAACCTGTATCTCTCCGCCGACCGGCGTGTAGCTGCAGGCGTTGCTGATCAGGTTCGCCAGAACCTGCGCCAGCCGGTTGGGGTCGGTCCTGATTTCGGGCAAGTCAGCCGGGATTTCGAGCGTAAACTGGTGCTCTTTCTCCTCGAATTTATCCCGCTGGTTCGTCAGAGTGTCTTCTACGAGGTTGCCAGGCGATACGGTCGAAAACTCCAGCCGCAGGCGGCCCGTCTCAGCGCGCGAGATATCGGACATGTTGGAGACCAGGTTCGACATACGCTCGACATTGTTGCGAATGATATCGATGAAGTCGGTCTGTTGTTCGGTCAGCGACCCCACCATGCCCTGCCGCAGCAAATCGGCGTAACCTTTGATCGAGGTCATCGGGACGCGCAGCTCATGCGTGACCACCGAAACAAAGCGAGATTTGGCCAGGATTGCGTCCTGCACAGCCTGGGAAAGCCGAACGTTTTCGAGCGCGGCGGCTGTCCGGCTGCAAAGATAGCCCAAGAAACGTATCTCTGCGGCGCTGAAGCCCTCCCCCCGGTCCAGGACGACCGCCCCCAACGGCCCGCCGTTGTAAAGAATTGGCACGACCAGGCGGCAGCCCGGGTTCAGAGGGTTGTCAGCCTGCTGCGGGACGAGATCATTCAGCGCAACCCGCACTGGCGGAGCCTCCAAATCGACAAAGCCGGCTGGAAAACTCTCCAGCCGGCATCCGGCTTCTCCATCGTTGCGATAAAGCAGCACCCAGGCCTGGTCGGCCGCGCTTGCCTCCAAAGCCCAGCGATGGGCGATTTCGACCACACGCTCCGGCTCCAGGCGATGGTTAAAGTCTTGATCGAGTCTTGCAAGCAGTTCCAGCGCTTCCACGCGGGGGGCGGGCGCCTCGGGCGCGCGAGGCTGCCTGTGAACATAACCATCTAATTCGTCCAGCAGCCCGTGCAGCATCTCTTGGTCCTCAAGGCTAAGCGGCTGGCGGCCCAATTCCCTGAGAGTGGATTGAACGGCGTTGAATTTGTCATCAAAGTTGTTTGACATTTGTGAAATCCTCGACGTCCTGCCTGCCAAGACTGATCCAATTCGGGCTACGCCGCAGAGCAGTTGCCTGTATCACGGCGGGCTCGAACCCTCCGACTGGTTCTCTTTCAAAAACACATCGACGTAATAGTCGCAAAGCTCTTGAAGCGGGCAAATTGCGCAATTGGGCTTGCGCGCCTGGCATATTTCTCTTCCCAGGCGGATCAAATTGAGGTGGGCGGCGTAATAAGTTTCAGGCGGGAACAGCTCGGCAAGGAGCTCGTGCGTGCGTTCGACGCTCATGGAGGCCGGCCGGAGGCCGAGCCTGCCGCTCACCCGGTATATGTGCGTATCGACCGGAAAAGCCGGGCGGGAAAGCGAAAACTGGAGCACGATCGCGGCAGTCTTGGGTCCCACCCCGTTGAACTGCATCAACCAGTCGCGGGCTTCATCGACAGGCAAATCCGCCAGGAAACTCAGGTCGAACGAGCCGCGCAGCGCCGTGATCTCCCGCAGCACCTCCTGGATGCGCGGTCCTTTTTGATTTGCCAGGCCCGCCGGGCGGATAGCCTCGATCACTTCAAGCGGGTCAGCGTCACGAACGGCTTCCCAGTTTGGAAAACGTTCCCTGAGCGCCGTGAAGGCGCGGTCGCGGTTCGTGTCGTTGGTGTTTTGAGACAGGATCGTCGAGACAAGCACATCGATAGGCTTGAGGTCGCTGTGCCACACCGGATAATCGTAATACTCCAGAAGCTTCTCGTGAACTGCAACAGCCCGTTCTTTAAGGTCCATGCGCATCCATCTCCGCAGCGTTATGCCGGCGAGCTCACAGCCTGTACCAGCCGGAAGGTGGGATAAGCGTGCCCGACCACAATGCCACGCAAATTCCTCAGCGTATCCTGCGGGCCAAAGTCCGCCAGGGCTGCCAGCTCGTCATCTGAGAGCGCTCCAAGCTGGCGCAGCACTTCCATCGCGGTTGCAGCGCTTGCTTTTTTACGGTCATCTCCATCCGAGATCTTGAGGGCGATCCCAACCGCCGGCGAACCCTGCCCGAGGGCTCCGGGCATCAGCCCGATCCCTTGAAAGGCTTCGGCGCCCCCCTTAGAGACGATCCTCCCGCGGGTAACCTTCATAAGCATCGTGTCAAACCGTCCCGGCCCGCCCACCATCTCTGGGTGAGAGGTCATCGCATGGGTGATCTCGCGGCAGGCTCTTGCGCGCGCCTCGGGCTGCACCTTCCCGCCGACCGGATCACACAACCGGGCATAAGCCAGGGCCGCGTTGCGCAGCGGGATGGCAAAGTTCGGGGCCGAACAGCCGTCAATGCCCAGGCCGATCTGCCCGACCGGCACCCCGCACATCTCGGAAAACGTCCGCAGGATCTCTTGTTGAAGAGGGTGGGCGGGGTCAATATAGTTTAGCTCGCCCGGCAAGGCGCGATTTTGCTGGGTTTGCAGTTTAATGTATGCCAGCATGCCGCTGTGCTTTCCGGAGCAGTTATGACGGTTGGGCCTCCACCCTTCCTTTCGTTCGCGCATCTGCTCGATCGTCAGGCGGTCATAAGGCTCATGCACGCCGCAAAGCAGATCCGCCTCGCTGATCCCCACCTTTTCCTGGATCGACAAGATGGTTGCCAGGTGCTCATCCGTGCCCGAATGAGAGGCGCAAATGATGGCTTGTTCGGCGGCGTTCAGCCCGAACACCTGCGGACCGTTATTCTCGAAAAAAGGCAGCGCCTGGAATGGTTTGGCGGTTGAGCGCAGGAACGTGGTCGCATCTGGGTCGCCATACCAGGCCAGCAAATTGCCTGCCACGTCCACCACTGCGGCCGCGCCGTAGTGGATCGACTCGACTGTGTTGCCGCGGGTAAGTTCATAAACGGGCAGATAGGGGGCGTTTGTCATGTGTTTTCCTTGTCCAAAATACAGGTTTCCTTAAAAATGAGCCGCGGTACGCTCACTGTTCTTCTTCGCCGTTCTCGGGCTGTCCGAGAACCTGCGCCGGGTGGAACCGGCGTGCGTAGTATTGGAAAAGCCCATAGCGCAACCGCGTGAGGAAAAGATCGCGCTGTTTCCCCGAGGCGGGAAACCTGGCGAGCAGCTTGTTGGCCAGATCGCCCGTAGCCTCGGGAGCGGCGTTTTTTGCGCCGAGCTTTTCGATGGCGTTCGAGACGTCTTTGAGAAATTTGATCATCGACTTCAGGTCTTCCGGGTTGGCCAGCCCGGCGCGCCCGCTCACGATCTGGTAGCCTTTGTACTGGTGGAGCAGCAGGTTTACGCTTTCGATCCAGACCGGGATGTCGGCCTGCATCAGAAACGGCGGCTGGCCGGGCGTGACGGCGTCTCCCACAAAGACCGTCTTGTGCTCCGGTATAACGACCCAAATCGAGCCCTGATTCGGGCCCGGATGGTATTCCAGGCGCACCTCCGGCCCGCCCCAGTGAAGGTACATCTGGTCGCTGAAAGTGATGTCTGGCGAGGCCCAGCGCATGCCAATCGCATCGTTAAAGGTCTCCCAAACTGCGCCGGTCTCCACGTTCAACCCTTTGAAGACCGTCGGCCGGTTGCGAAAGACATGCGCAGCTTTTTGATGGGCAACCACGGTACATTCGAGGGCGCGCGTCCCCAGGGTGCGGTCGGGATGAGCGTCCAGGCTGACCAGCAAACGGTTCGAACCGCCGCGATAATTGTTGATTGCCGCCCGAAAAGAGCGCGCGTCTTCGCTTCTCAATGGCGCGTCGATCACAATCACCCCGTAGGAGAAGATCAACGCCCCGACCGTGACGCCCAGATAAGCGTCTTCGAAATAGATTCCCTGGTCAATTTGCTGCATAATTCACTCTGCTTGCCTGATTGAAATCCGCTCAACTCGCTTGCGGGATTGTGAACTTAAATCTTGCGCCCTGTCCGGGCTTGCTCTCTACCCAGATCTTGCCGCCATGAGCCTGCACTGCCAGCTTACAGTACGCCAACCCCAGACCCATCCCTCGCGGGCCTTCTTTCGGCGCAAGGCGGGTGAATTTTTCGAAAATGCGGTCTTGATCTCCGTTTGGGATGCCGGCCCCGCTATCACTCACGCCGAATTCGACCATATCCTGCCTGGCTTTCGCGGTGACGCGGATCTTGCCGTCCACGGGTGTAAATTTGATCGCGTTCTCGATCAAGTTGATCAACACCCTTCGCAGCATATCCGGGTCTGCGAGGATTTCGGGCAGGTCGGGGCTGGCGGTCCAGGCGATATCCAGAGGGCGGTTCAAAGCGGTTGGAAGCGCCACGTCAATGGCTTCCTGGATCAAGGCGCCTGGTGAAACGGGCTGAGGGTTTCCAAGCGGTTGACCGGCTTCGAGGTGGTTGATATCCAGCAATGAATTTGTCAGCCGTTGGATGCGCTCGGTTGAGCGGCGGGCGATCGTGAGCAGCGAGCGAACGTTCTCGTCCTCATCACTCGGAAACAGGGTCGCCAGGACCTCCAGGCTGGAGACGATGTTCGCCAAAGGCGACCTCAGGTCGTGATACACCATAGCGATCAGGTCCTCACGCATGTGGTCAAGGTCTTTTCGCTCGGTAATATCGCGCAGAATCCATTGCAGGTTCGAAGCGCCCCCATCTTCGATGCTGCGTGCATATGCCTGAACGGGGATCTTCTGCCCGCCGCCAGCGTGCAGCCACGATTCGTAGCTGACCGTCTCACCTGTAGACAGCTTCTTAAATTCAAACCCGGTTTTGCCAAAATCGACATCATGCAGTTCGCAGATGTCCATCTGTAGAATCTGGTCGTAATTCATCCCGATCGTCATCTCGGCTTGGCGATTGACTTCAATAATTTTTCCCTCGCGGTCGCTGATCAAGATCGGGTCGATGCTGTCCTGAAACAGCTCACGGTAGCGGCGGTGGGCCGCCTGCAGCCGTTCGTACAACTGGGCGTTGCGGATCGCGGACCCGGCCTGGTCGCCGATTGCCTTGACCAGATCGAGGTGCTCCGGCGTAAAAAAGCCCAGCTCAGGGTGAACCAGCGTGATCACTCCGACCAGCCTTTCCTGAGCCAGGATGGGCACGCTAACCGCCGATTTCGGGCCAGTGCGGTCTTTTGCGTCGTCGGGACGGCGGAGCCAGCGGTCGTCCTTGCTGGTGTCGGGGATCAGCACGGCTTCTTTATTTCTCGCCACCCAGCCAGCCATGCCGCGTTCGTAGGTGACCCGCAACTGCAACGCAGTCCGGTCGTGGGGCTGTCCTACCATTAAGAAGGCCGATTCGCCCGGCTGGCCGTTTTCATCGATGACGATAATGCTCCCGCTCACTGCCCCGACATATTTCATCGACAGGAACAGGATTCGTTGGAGCACCGTCCGCAAATCCAGGTCTGCCGCAATCTCACGACCGACCTCGTAGAGCAGTTCCAGCGAAGCGCGAGCGCTTTCGAAACCCTTCTTCTGCTTCACCATTTCAACTCCGCTCAGCTGTTCCCCAACCTGATCAACCCGGCGCATAAAATCATGGTCTTGAGTATAGCACAGCGGGCCTGCGGGCGAGTTTTCAAAACAGCAAACCTCATGCTTGAGCGGCTTCCAACGAGATGCGCGGCAAGTCGAACATCAGCGCTTCCACCAACAGGCGGGGGTTCACATTGCGGTCCAGCAGCCGGACCGAACGCTCGATCTGCCTGGTCATCTCAGCCGACCTTGCCAGGCCCAGCGCATTTGCGGCCTGAGCGATGGGCGCCTGCCAGTCGAGGTTTGCGACCGGCGCCTGGGCGCCGGCTGCGGAGAGGGTGACGTCGCGCCAGAAGGAGAGCCACAATTCAAGCACATCCCGCAGTTTTTCTTTGTCCTTC
>WBZO01003762.1_pt1 | contig 14672 bp, 11 predicted proteins | sample 5204261 | NCBI WGS metagenome assembly WBZO01 (sample SAMN12412400, study PRJNA552823) | activated sludge metagenome | isolation source: activated sludge from anammox sidestream of wastewater treatment plant... | place: USA: North Carolina | collected 2017-09
CAAGAATAAGAAAGTTGCGGAATTGTTCCAGAACCTCCGCAAGAATGCCAAAGTGGATGTGTCTATGCCGGATTACAAAGCATTCTTCAAGAACTACTGGTTACAGATGCAAAAAACAGCCCCTGGAGTTGGCGGTATCACAACTGCGGGAACACCCGCTCAACCTGGCACAACCGGAACCCAAACACCGGGCGGAACGCAATAAAATCCATTCAGGCATAAGCTAATTTTAACGGCAGCCCCGACGAGAATTCATCGGGGCTGTTTTATGCACCTGTTATTAATATCTATCCTTTAGAGGTACCGGAATTTACTCCGGTGTAAACGATATTTTGTATTTTCCGCCCTCTGGAAAGTTTAGTGGTAAACGCCCGAGAACAGGAGCGCCAACCGTTATTTTTTTGCTCGGCTTTTTCCCATTGATAGTTAGTTTTCCGAGCTGCCCTCCAAACATTGGGAGCAGTATCTTTGACTTCATGTGTTTCGGAATATCTACCGTGAGTGTGAAATTGTTGTTTTCTGAGACCCATGAAACAAGAATATCTCCCTGTTGGGTAGGTACACAGCCTCTTGCCCAGGGTAAGCCGCCGGTCTGGGGGGAAATGGTCACGGTTTTGAATCCTGGTTTGGCGGGTTGTACACCAAGTAACCAGGCTCCGAAATCATGCGTCGGGGAAGATGACCACCCATGACAAAGACTGCTGCCGGGATTCCAGTTTTCCCAGGCTGTGGTAGCGCCTGCGTCCAGCATATCTCCCCACATTCGGTGAATGTAGTTCAATGCGTCAAGGTCTTTTCCGTTTTTCCAAAGCGCTTGCAACAGATAGAAGGAGAAATAAGGCGACCCCGCCTTTACAACCTGATTTTTGTCGTTGTGAATGTAAGTTAGAATATCATCAATCTTATCTTTCGGGGCAAGACCGAAGAGTATGGCTGTGGAGTTGGCTTGCTGGCTAATGGTTTGGCTGCGTGAACCGTCTTCCCTAATGCAGTCTACATAAACGCCTTTTTCCGAGTCCCAAAGAAGCGTGTTGGTGGCTTGGGTAATCCGAGCCTTTTGCTCAGTGTAATACTTTGCGGTTGCTTTATCTCCCGCCAAGACAGCCATTTGTGCTCCCGCATCCAGTGCGCCTGCCAAAAAAGCTGATGTTAATGTGTTAGGTCCGGACACATCGATATCCGCCCAATCGTAGAAATTCCACTCAGGACCATTGGCGATCAATGCATCAGGACGCTGTCTTTTTATGAACCAATCAATCGCTCTCTTGACATTATCGTAAAGGCTTAAAACTGTTTTCGCATCCCCTGTCCATTGATAGTAGTCCCAGATGGAAATGATCCATATAAGCGTGAAACCGGGGATGGTCCTATCGAATACCCCTGGATAAAAACACTGGGTGATCCCATCCGGATGCTGCGATTGCGCAATTTGTTTCAAGCCTTGCCGAATTAGCTTAGTGTCTCCGAACGCATAGTAGTTTGCTAATGCTTCAATGCGCGCATCACCCCACCACTGCGTCCGTTCTCGCCATGGGCAATCGGTGAAAGCGTCTTCCATGTTTAGCTGTACGGTGTATGCGCAAACTTTCCAGGTCTCATTTAGGGTCTCATCAGGGGTCTCCACCCAGCCGCGCCATTGTACAGGGTAAGTAGTAAAAATAGCGCTAATGGTCTCGATTATGACAGGCCCTGGACAATCCCGGAAGTCAACCTGCATGTAACGGAACGCTCTTTTATCAAACGCCTGCCATTCCTCGGGCCCACCTGTAAGATAAACTCGGTCGGCGTATTTTACACCATTGCGGTTGGGTACAACCCGACCGTCTTGCAGTGTCTCGCTGTAGCCGATGTCAACCGTGCCTCCCTGGCTGCTGGCTATTTTTATCTTTGGGAACCCTACAATCTCCCGCCCAAAGTCCAGTGTTAGATAAACACCTTTGCCGTGCCCTCGTTCAGAAGCCCGAAGGCTTCGGACCGCACATAAGGTTCCGACGTCTGCCTGAGAGTCGATCTCCTTGCCCAATGCTTTTGCGCCTTGGCCTTGTGGGTTGAATTGCTTTGAACGAAACAGGTCTTCGATGTTTGGTCTCCGTATCAGGGCTTCGGCATGAATCAAGTGCCCGCGTACCTCTGGTGTCAGCACCTCATTTTGCATAATGTTTGCAATATTCTTAAGGTCGTTTTCGGGTGGCTTAACCCCGGATGCATCGCAGATGCCGGAGCCAAGCACCTTTGTGGCGAATATCTCACTCTCCAGTAAAAAAGGTATCTCTCTTGGGACAAGGCTCTTCCACGGCCCTTCCCCCACATTGTGAATGATGATTGCAGGTTGCCAGGCCGCCTCCTGCTTGATGTCGTCGAATCCTGGAAGTTTCCATCCCTTTGGTTCGCGGCTGGGGGTGGCTATTTCACTGAAAGCAAGCTGGATGTCCATTCGGCCAAATTCGCCATCCCAAGCCTGGGATGACATCATACGCCAAGAGCTGTCTGACGATATATCTATCTTTTTCTTGCCGCTTTCAACCGTGCAGTCAAACAGCAATGCAGCGCGCCCAAGATGATAACTGAAAGTATCTTCTCCATAAAAATGAACCAGCACCGCGGCCACGTTGTCTCCTCGCTTGAGGAATTTACTGATGTCTACCTCATCAAAATACTGCCATCTCGGATCGCTCCTTACCGGGCCGCGTGAGACAAACCGCCCGTTCACCCATAGTATGTAACGGCTATCGGCACAAATCCGTGCGATTGCCTTTGATGGTTTTGTCCCAAGCGAGAAAGTTTTCCGTGCGTATGCATAAGAATTTTTAGGTGCCGGTTTATTGTCCAGCCATATCCACGAGCCCTTCCATTTCATGAGGGTTGTTTTCTCCGTTTCCTGATTATATGAAGCAGCAACTGGTCTGCAAACGAGCAGAATTATTATCGCGAGGGCAGAAAAACAATTACGTAAGAGAAAATAAAAGGAAGCCAATTCTTAAAGTCCTTCTATTCCGGTGAGCACCATCCCGGGCGAGATATTGAAAAGCGTGAACCCATAAAAAGTCCTGCCGCGCAGTAGTTCAGCGCGTAACGCGGCGTTCTTGCTTACCGGAATCTCCAGCCCATAGTTGAGCTTTCTGCTGTCATGCTCCAGCAGCAGTTTTGCCTTCCACTTTGTACCGATTTCCACATTTGCGAACGGGCCGCGAATCCTGCCAAGTCCCAGGCCAACGTTGACCGACACTGAATCGGCAACGCGCCTTAACGGTCCGGGAGGAGTCATACTTTTACCTACAACCGCGAAAGCGGCCCTTCCTTGCTTTGTGCGAGCGGTCACATCCCGAAAACCAATGCTTACAGAAGGGAGAAAACTGAACTCACTCACAACCTCAACTTGCGCGCCAAAACCATAAGCTGTTGTACCCCCCCTTGACCTTTCCCGCAGAATTTGCAATTCGACTTGCGGCGTGCCTACTTGAAGCCACTGATAGTCGCCCTGAGCTTTACCAGGATGCCAGGCCAATTCGTATCTTACGTCGGCTGTTTTCAACGCAGCTGCTCGAGGTGTCAGCAGTGCTCGATCTGCGTGCACGTGAGAACCTGCGGCGAATGCTATCATAACGGCTAGACCAGGGTTAATCTTCAATTGCTCAAGTCTCCTTCTCGAAAAAGTTGTGATTGCCGATGTATATCATCACAAGTGAACAGTATTTCATCTCTTGCGCGTACGTTACGTGTGGCGCCTGCCTTAACAACTAATACAAACTCCAGGTTGTGCCCGCGGGCAGATGGCCGCTGACTGGAAACCCTGTACCGCTTGTATGGCCTGTGCACCCAACTCAGGCTTCCTGCCGCATCCAGTATCTCTATCATCCGAGACATGGGTATCACCCCGTCGGTTGAATAGCTTACGAGTATCCATTTTGCACGGAGGTTGTTCACGATGGCTTGAAATTCTTCGCATGCCAGTGATTTATGGCAAAACGCGCTGTTGCGCTTGGTACGCCAGTCCAATCGGATAGCGGCTTTTATCCCCCGTATTTCCTGCGAAAACCGTGGTGGGATCACGGGCTTATCCCATAGTGCCATAGTGTTCAATAAATGATAGTTTGCGCCGTATTGATGCTGATTGTACGGCGGATCAAGATATGCGATATCACAAACTATTTCATTGGCCAGCGCGAGTGCGTCTTCCTGATATGTCAGATTGATGTTTCCGTTGTCATGAAGAATTGGCTTGCGAATCATGACTGGCTTTCGGATACGGTACCAGGCTGTTTGGGTTGCGCCGCCCCAGCCCCTGTGAAAACCCTTGAACACGCCAGAAGTGTTAGAGCACCAACTTGAGCCAAACACAAGCGCTGCTACCAATACATCGTATTCATCGGCGGTGATCTGCCTTCTAGCTCGCAAACACTCCACTTCTTCCCGCATTGCATCCAGACGCTGCCCGTTCTCCTGGGTAAAAAACATGCGCTCCGCATTATAGTCGGGGTTTTCATCGTCAGCGGGGCAATAATGCCGTGAGATATAACCGGATTGCCCTGGTAGATGGTTCAAATGATTGAATGCTGCTTCGACGCCGCCAAACGCTGCAAATTGTGGAAGATGGTTTTGGGAAATATATGTCCGGTTGATGAATCCTGTATAAGGCTCCCAATCGTTGGCGATTGTTGTGAACCCATGCAGCTTGGCGAATCGTGCAACCACACCGCTTCCGGAAAACGCATCGAAGAAAACTCCCGACTTAACACCTGTCAGGTTCAACGCCTGTTTAATCAAGCCTAACAGCTTCCGCTTGTTACCGATATACGCAATAAGCTGGTCTGTGAGATAAGGTGCGCGGCATTCATCTGACGGGTGAACATCACTATGGAGCGGGCGCACAGTTGTCATTTCCCACTAAGTACGGGCGACCAGGTTGGGTAACGGTTTAGGCCTTGCCCTTTGGTCAGATTGAGTACTTTACCCGACTTCAGATCATACCGTAGAAGATCGGGACCGGCCTGGTACAACAGGAACCGGCCATCTGGGCTGAACAGTGGCGCTTGAGCGTCTCCTCTGATTATCTGCTTTGGCGACCCTCCCGAGGTGGACACTGTCCATATACCATCCGGTTCGCGTGAACCATCGGGTAAAGACTTCAATTTCTCGAACGCGATAGTTCTGCCGTCAACTGCCCAAGCTGGGTGGCGCAGCCCGAATGCATCCTTCCTGCTCTCAAGCAATACCATTGAAGGAGCAAACATTGGGACAATGTCGACTTGTACGCTTTCTGTCGGGGCGTAAATAGCCAGTAAAGCGCCGCTCACGGCGCCATTTGCCGCCAAGGCAAGTTGCTTACCATCGGGCGACCAGGAAAATGTGCACTCTTCAGATGATATCGGCTGCCCCGTGGTGTCCAGAAGTGTCGCCGTTACCTTGTCGGGCCCCAACGAAATGTACGCGTGTTGAGTGTCGGCTCCAAGTGATGCAGCAGCCAGCCAGTTAGCTTTCGGGCTCAATAGAGCCATGGAATATCGCCGTGTTGGTGGAGCGTCGGAAGCGGAGCCTGCCAAGTCCGGGATTTGCAGCGATTCATCGGCGTGTGACGGCAGGCGTTTGTCTGGGCTACCTCCATTTATATCGCATATAAATACCTGCGAATTGCTTATAAACGCCAGCGCCCTGCCTCCCTTGGAGACAGACACACTGGACTGCGATTCCTTGGTGGCCAAGAATTTCCCTGCTGATCGGCCATTAGGGCGCATGCGCCCAAGTTGCAGTTCTTCGGTGCCGAATTCAGCAGTGAAGTATATCCACTCCGCATCAGGAGAAAACACTGCCTCGCGCTCCTGCCCCGGTAGTACAGCAAGCCTGTGCGCCTCCGAGCCGTCTTCATTCATAAGCCAGATGTCTGAATCGCCGCCCGATCTGTCACTAATAAACGCAATCTGACCGGGCGCTGCCTTAGAGCGGCTTGGCCCACCCAGTGACAACCAGCGCCCAGCCCACAAGGCGATAGTCACAAGGACAACAGCCACGACGAGAAAACCTATAAGGCTTTTGCGTTCTTTATTCAATCCAGTGTTTCCTTTCAGGTGGTTTTTCAAGTACTCCGGATAACTTGTCCAGGGAGCGCTCCAGTGATTTTGCCGTTCCTTACAGCATAATCGCCATTCACCAGGACATGGGATATGCCCACTGAAAGTTGTTTGGGATCAGAGAAAGTGGCTGTGTCACGAACGGTGTCGGGATTAAACACCACAATATCCGCCCAAAACCCAGCGGCAATACGGCCTCTGTCCATGATGCCTAGCCTCTCGGCTGCGAGGGAAGTCATTTTTTTGATTGCTAATTCAAGACTGATGACTTTATTGTCCCTGACGTAGTGCGACAGTATCCGTGGGAACGTCCCAAACGCCCTTGGATGCGGCTTGCCGCTTGCCAAGGGGCCTGATACCGCCCGCGCGGTAGCATCTGAGCCAAACAACGTATAAGGGGCCTTCATTACCGCATGTACATCCGTTTCCGATAGACAGAAATGTACCATTCCCACACCGAAATCTTCTTCCAGAAGAAAATCTATTAGCGCGTCTACCCTGTCCTCATTTTTCTTCTTGGCAATCTCAGTCATGCTGAGACCTTCCGTCCAACGGTTTTCATCTGTCGTCACGCCTGTGATAACCACGGTATCGAAGCCGCCGCTGTCCATAAGGTATCCCCCGGGGGAAAGCTCTGCTTCAATTTCCGATTTGACTTTCGCGCGAATTGTCGGGTCTTCAAGCCTTTCCCGCATAGCTTTCACGCCACCGGAATGAGCCCAGGCAGGAATCATGGTGTCAAGCCCCGTGCATGTAGCAATGTATGGATATTGATCGGCTGTGACATCCACGCCTCGGCAGCGGGCTTCTTCAATAAGCTCCAGTGCTTGCACAGCTTTACCATAGTTAGATTTTCCACATGCTTTGAGATGTGATATCTGAACCTTGCACCCAGAGCGTTCACCAACCTCTATTGATTCGCGCACGCTGTCCAGTATCTTCGCGCTCTCGCTTCGCATGTGTGTGGCATAGATGCCGCCGCGCTTACCAACAGGCGTTGCTATTCGAGCAATCTCGTCAATGGAGCCGTAACAGCTCGGGGGGTAGATCAATCCCGTCGAAAGCCCGACAGCGCCCTCGTCCATAGCTTGAGCGGCCATGTTCTGCATACGCTGGATTTCCTCGTCAGACGCAGGCCTGTCTTGCTTTCCAGCCACATCACGCCGAAGGTTGGCATGTCCCACCAGCGTACAAAAGTTTACTGCCGTCCCGGCAGATTCCAGGCTTGCCAGCATCTCCCCCATGCTGCTCCAGTTGAATTCCGCTCCCCATTTGGCAAAAGATTTTTGAGCTTGCTGGCGTGCATCGGAGTCAAGCACCGGCGCGTCGGAGAATCCGCAGTTACCGTTAACTTCCAGAGTTACCCCTTGTGATATTTTGCTTTCGCAGGTGGGATTGACTAGTAGTGACATATCTGTATGCGCATGGAAGTCTATGAACCCAGGCGCTATTATCTCTCCGGCGGCATCCACGAAATCTGCGCCGTCTCGAGGGCCATCGCCTACCCAGGCAATTTTGCCATCGGTGACACGTATATCCCCTGTAAAGCGGGCCGCGCCCGTGCCGTCGATGATTGTTCCATTTGAAAAAACAGTGTCCATAAGTCCTCTTTATCATCCCCCCTGTTTTTTTAGCCGCGTGCCTCGCGCATTCCTTTGCGTTAAGTTCTATTAGTTGCCTGGGTAGGAATTCTGCTGCCAAAATGGAACCCTGAAGTATAGTATTATACGGAATTGGAGAAAAATATTGAAAACACATACTGAGTATCTCTGGTTTCAGACATCGAAGCAAAAAGAGTTCGTAAACATCACTTCCGAATGTGCCCGCATCCTGCAAAATTCAGGCATCCAGGAGGGGATGATGCTTGTATCGGCTATGCACATTACTGCGGGAATCTGGGTGAACGATAACGAACAGGGCATTTTGGCGGATGCTATGGAGTTTCTGGAAGAGCTAGCCCCGTTCAAAAGCGATTACCGTCACCACAGGACAGGGGAAGACAACGGCGATGCGCATCTTAAAAACCTGTTGATTCACCATCAGGTGATTATTCCAATCACGAAAGGAGAGATGGACTTCGGGCCATGGCAGACTATCTTTTACGCAGAGTTCGACGGTCGACGGCGCAAACGTGTTGTGGTGAAGATAATGGGAGAGTAGATTAGTTGCCGATTGTCTTACCATTTCGCTAATCTCTCTAATCGAAGTCTAAAATATTGTTTACATAAAGGAATTTTATCTCATGCCTCTACCCCCGATAGTCCCGCGTGAAGTGTTGTTCGGCAATCCCGAGCGGATGTCAGTACGCTTGTCTCCGGATGGTTGCAAGATCGGTTATATCGCTCCACTGGACGGGGTGTTGAATGTCTGGGTCAGATCGGTGGATTCAGATGATGACCACCCTGTTACCCATGACGCACATCGCGGCATCCGGTTTTTCTTGTGGGCGTACGATGATAAGCATCTTATATACCTGCAGGACAAAGATGGTGACGAAAACTGGCATGTGTATGCGGTAAACCTGGAAAATCAGCAGGTCTGCGATCTGACCCCGTACGACGGCATTCAAGCACAGCCATTATCTCTAGAACCCGAAATTCCGGATTTCATGCTAATTGCGTTAAACAAAGAGGACCCTCATCTCCATGATGTTTATAAGGTAAACATAAACACCGGACTGGGCGAGCTTATTGTTAAGAATCCGGGTGACGTTATCGGTTGGGATACGGATTGGCATCTCCAAATTCGGGGGGCTTCTGCGCAGCGTGAAGATGGCGGCACAGATCTGCGGATCTACAATCCAGAAAACGAGACTTGGACCAACCTACTCAGCGCGCCTTTTGGGGAAACTGTCTATGTGTTCGGAATTACTCCGGATGAAAGAAATGTTTATGTCTCAAGCACGCTGGATTCTAATACAAGCCGAGTCCTTGCTGTGGATATGACCACCGGTAAACAAAAGACGCTTGCCGAACGCACGGATGTGGATTTTGATGGCGACCATGTCATACACCCCACGCGCCACCATCTTGAAGCGGTTTCGTTTACGAAGGCACGCCAGGAATGGATGTTTCTGGATAAAGAGTTTGAGTCCAGCTTCAAAGAGGCAGCGAAACTGGATAACGGTGAAGTGAATGTTATCTCACGGGACCTGTCCGACCAGCTTTGGATCATTGCCTTTGCTTCGGATGTTGCGCCCGTGAAGTACTATCTCTTTGACCGCAAGACCGGAGATGGTAGATACCTTTTCAGCCAGAATACGAAACTGGAGAATGTCACGCTTGCCCCTATGAAACCCGTAGAAATTCCAACGCGTGATGGGTTGGCAATGATTTGTTATCTCAGCCTTCCAGTGGGTATGGAGCCTCGCGGGCTGCCGATGGTTCTAAACGTTCATGGGGGCCCTTGGGCGCGTGATACATGGGGGCTTCGACCTGAACCTCAGTGGTTGGCTAATCGGGGGTACGCTGTGCTGCAGGTTAATTACAGGGGCTCAACCGGTTTTGGCAAGGCTTTTGTTAATGCCGCCAACAAGGAATGGGGCGGCAAAATGCATGATGATCTTGTTGATGCCGTCAATTGGGCTGTTACTCAAGGCATTGCCGATCCCCAAAAGATTGGAATTCTGGGTTGGTCGTACGGTGGATATGCCACGTTTGTGGGAATGACGTTCACCCCCGATGTTTTTGCCGTTGGTGTCGCGGGGGTTGGCATTAGCAACCTTATCTCTTGGTATTTCACTCTTCCTCCATATTGGGAGCCTTTTCGGGAACAGATCAACCTGCGGGTGGGTAACGCCAACACCGAGGAAGAGTTCATGCGAAGCCGTTCACCGCTGTTTAAGGTGGATCAGATCAAGAATCCACTTATGATAGCACAGGGGGCTAATGACCCTCGGGTGCCGCAGGCGGAAAGCGACCAAATCGTGGAAGCCTTGAGGGCATCGGGGCGGGAGGTGGAATATCTGCTGTTTGATGACGAAGGGCATGGCTTTGCGCGTCCTGAGAACCGGCTTACCTTCTATGCCGCTGCTGAGAAGTTCCTTGCCAAAGTTCTTGGGGGAAGAACTGAAGAATAGCTATGAAGGGTCATCCCATTTCGCTCACAACGACAAGATGAGGTAATACACGGCTCTTGTGAAAAACCAGATGAAGCGTCCGGTCGAGAATTCCCTTCACGGAATAGCGCCTCCAATTGACACGCACAGCGCACGGGCGTATACTCCTTTTCGCTATTTCGTTGACAAACGGGGTGACCCGCGAAATTGTGGGGTCATTCCGGGTGCTGATGTGCGTATCAACCAGGGAAGTCCGGCGGTGGGAGATATGCTGGTACTGACCAAATTATTATTTAGCAAGCGAGGATCCACAGCTTCTTAATGGAAAACGCAATCGAAATCCGCGACTTGTGCAAATCCTTCCGCAACGTGCTTACGCGGGAAGATGTGCTGGCAGTTGATCATCTTTCACTGGATATTCACCGCGGTGAAATTTTTGGGTTTCTCGGGCCTAACGGAGCCGGGAAGACCACCACAATAAAAATGCTGCTTGGATTGATATTCCCAACAGATGGGACGGCGTCGGTATTAGGGCAACCTCCTGGTGACATCGATGTTAAACGGAAATTATCCTACCTCCCTGAAAGCCCGTACTTCTATGAACATTTAAGCGGATATGAGGTGCTGGATTTCTACGCAAGGCTATTTGGGATTCCGACGGACGTTCGTCACAAACGAGTTGAGGAACTGCTTTCTCAGGTAGGTCTTGGCGCACAGATGCATAAAAGGCTTAGGCATTATTCCAAGGGGATGCTGCAAAGAGTAGGCTTAGCACAGTCGCTCATTAACAATCCAGATCTTCTCATTCTCGATGAACCCACGTCCGGTCTCGATCCCATTGCTCATTTGGATATCAGGGACCTGATTCTTAAGACGCGCGACGAGGGGAGGACGGTATTCCTCAGTTCGCATCAGCTTTCCGATGTGGAAATGGTTTGTGATCGCGTATCCATACTGAACCATGGGAAACTTATGCGTGTCGGGGTACTGAAAGAACTTCTATCCGGGCAAGCAACGGAAATCCATGCCCAGTCCGTCTCCGACACTGCATTTCATAAAATAAAGGAAGTCGCTCCTGACTCGTTCGTTGAAAGCGGTGTTCTGCATGCACGTACAGAACCTGAAGACGTGAATGCCCTTATCGATTTAATACGGCAGCAGGGTGGGACTGTTATTGCTGTCAGTCCATCACAGCGCACGCTGGAAGATATTTTCATTGAGACCGTACGGGGAGGGCAGAGCTAATGACCATTTGGGTTATTGCCAAAAACACATTCGGAGAAGCTATGCGCAGGAAGATTCTCAACGTATTCCTGATTCTGGCGCTCGGTGCTGTGCTCATATCGCTTACGTTCCCGTTTTTTGATTTTCGTCAGCAGGTAACTATCCTGAAAAGTTTCGGGCTGGGGATGATTCAGTTTTGGGGCATCTTTATAGCCATTATTATGGGTATCTCACTTATTCCGTCCGACGTTGATCAGCGAACTATTTACACTATTCTGTCCAAGCCGGTGAAGCGTTATGAATATGTTGTGGGGCGTTTCCTCGGAGCCGCTATTACGCTGGGCGCCAACATTTTGCTGATGGGTATCGCCTTTGTGCTGGTGTTTGCGCTGAAAACCAACCAAAATGCGCTTGAGGGTTTATTTCGAGGAGACATAAAGGCGTTCTGGGGAGAGTGGCATTGGTCGACCGAGATCCCCGGCCTGATTGGCGGTGTGGGGATGGTTTATATGAAACTGCTGCTTTTTGCGGCGGTTGCGATCTTCTTCTCTGTGTTCATTACCGTAACCATAAACTTTTTCTTGTCATCCGCGGTGTTTATTGTTGGCAACTTGTCTAGTGTCACGGAGTCCATGGCCAAGAACCCCGGCACGATGCCACCTCTAAAAGTTCTTTATAATGTCCTGCATTATCTTATCCCCAACTTCGGAAACTATGATGTCCAGAACCCCCTTATCCACCCCGATGTCCCACAGGCCGATCTGGGGATGTACATGATAAAGGCGGTGCTGTACGGTCTTGCATACACCATCATTTTGGTGGTGCTGGCGGTTTTGGTTTTCGAGCGGCGCGAGGTGTAGCTGGATGAACACCAGAAGAGCCGGCCTGATTGCACTCGTACTTGCCTTGGCTGTTGTGATAGTGGGTATGCAGTACCACCTCGATCCATTGCGCCAGCGATATCAACCCGGGAAGATAACAAATGTTGAAATAGGTGCAGAGTTCATTGCCGCGACGCTGATCGGACTAAAAGAGGTTGTGGCGGGACTGCTGTGGGTAAGAACTGATGAGTTTTTCCATACGGGCAATTACGACGCTATTATCCCCATGGTGCGTATTATTACCTGGCTGGACCCACATATGATCGATGTCTACGACACAGGCGCATGGCACCTGGCCTATAACTTTACTGATTCCCAAGAGCGTTCCGATCGCCGTTATATACCGGCGGCACGTGCGCTCCTCAGAGAGGGGATCAGGAACAATCCCAACACCTTCGATCTGTATTTTAGCCTGGGATGGATGAACTTCAACAAGGCGCAGGACTATCCGCTGGCCATCACCTGGTTTGGTGAAGCCAACAAAAAGAAAGCGGTTGATTCCGCCACGGGTAAAACAAAGAATCGGCCACAGTTTGTGGGGCACAGCCTGGCACATGCATATGAAAAAGCCGGAGACCCGGATAAAGCTATTCGCCAGTGGCAGCGTAATATCGTCTCAAACCAGGGCGACCTTAAGGCTGATCCTAAGGACCCGGGAAACATGGTGATGGTTATAGTCGCCAAAAATAATCTGAAACAGGTTATGCAGCAGAAAGCGGTGCGCGATAAGTTGATGCCCGTACTGAATCCTGGTTTTGAAGCGAATTGGCAGCTTATTTCAGCACGCAAGTTCCGTGTATGGGGAACCCTCAACCTTCCAGTTGGGTGCAGGATACGATTGCGCTTGGTGGACAAGGGTTTCAAGGAACATGTATTCGATCGGTTTTCTTGGGACATAGATCAGGATCAGACCATTCTTCAGGACGATCTGTACGTTCGAGACGGCAAGTTTAATCGGGTGATTGACATCGAACGGGACGCGGCTATTTATCCACTGAAGTCCGATAATTACGTATTGACCATGACTTTCAACCCCCTTAACGCACCGGATGAAGCGCGTGATTTGGTGGGGTGGAAAGGGGAAGGGTTAGCCCCACAGAAATATTTAGTGGTTGAAAGCGGTGTGCGCATGCTGGAGAAAAGGTTCGAGATCAAACGCTCCCAGCTTCTGTAGCTTTGGAAACTAGAATAATGCCTGATTTTACATCAGCTTCATGGCGCTGCGGACTTCCTTCATGGTAACTTCGGCGACTTCGCGTGCTTTTTCCGCCCCTTGCTCCAGTACCTTCTCAATTTCTGGTGGATCATTGGCTAGTGCAGCCCTGCGTGCGCGTATGCCCGACAGCGATTCATTCATTGCAGCGATTAGCTTATCTTTACATTCTACGCATCCAAGAGCGCCGGATCTGCAGTTTTCGGCAATTGATGGTGCCTCCGCTTTATTGTAAATCTCATGCAACGCGAACACCGGGCAGATCTCGGGACGCCCAGGGTCTCCCCTATGTAGTTTTTGGGGGTCAGTAAACATCTTACGGATTTTCTTTCGAGTCTCCTCGGGGGAGTCGGCGATAAAGATTGCATTGCCGTAAGACTTGCTCATCTTGCGGCCATCTATGCCGGGCAGCACGGCGGCTTCTGTAAGAATGGCTTCACATTCTGGGAACACCTCACCGTATAGATGGTTGAACCGCCTTACAATCTCTCGAGTCAGTTCAAGATGCGGAAGTTGATCTTTACCCACAGGCACCCCGTTTGCCTTATAAATGGATATATCCGCAGCCTGCAGCACTGGATAACCAAGCAGGCCGTACGAAGCAGTATCAAGGTGAAGCTGCTCTTTTTTTTCCTTGTAAGTAGGCACACGCTCCAGCCAAGGCACGGGCGTAATCATTGAAAAAAGCAGGTGAAGCTCGGCGTGTTGAGGCACCCATGATTGTATGAAAATGGCACATTTGTCTGGGTCGAGACCCGCCGCCAGGTAATCTATTGCCACCTCTCGCGCTTGCTCGCGAATTTTACTGGTATCTTCGGCCATGGTCGTCAGCGCGTGCCAATCCACAATGCAGAAGAAAGAATCATATTCCTCCTGAAGTCGCACCCAATTGCGTAACGCGCCTTCAAGATTACCGAGATGAAGGGCCCCGGTGGGCTGCATTCCAGATAGCATTCTCTTTCGCACGATAATCATGTACCTCTTTTCATAAGTTTTTAAAGATTTATATGCCTAGAAGTTTTGTTACAATAAACCTGATTGGCGGGCCGATAAACTGCCCCAGAATTGTGCTGTTCCCCAACGGTACCACAAGGATAATCAAAAGCGCCGCCATGCCGTATTGTGCCGTAAATTGCCCATATTTCCGAGCTTGTTCTGGTGGTAGGAGCCCGGCCAACACATGTGATCCATCCAAAGGTGGCAGGGGAATAAGGTTAAACACTGCAAGCGAC
>WBZO01004634.1_pt1 | contig 14668 bp, 15 predicted proteins | sample 5204261 | NCBI WGS metagenome assembly WBZO01 (sample SAMN12412400, study PRJNA552823) | activated sludge metagenome | isolation source: activated sludge from anammox sidestream of wastewater treatment plant... | place: USA: North Carolina | collected 2017-09
TTCCTCCTTTACAGGGAGTTTTATGATGCGAGTGCTGCACCCTGTATGCTTCGATCACTTCAATGCTTCCGTCATCCCTTTTGATGGGGAATCTCATTTGATAAACTGCATTGCAAATTTTTATTTGTTCCAGAATGCCGGATTCCCATTTGGTGAATTCGGCTGCTTTGTTAAAGCTTTTTTCAACGGCGCCAAAGAAGCTGTAATTTTTGTCTGCCATATTTTAGAATTTTATTTAAGCAATCGTTTTTTAAAAGTAGGAAGCAACCTGTTTTCAATAAGCTGCTCCGGTCATTTACTGTTTTGTTTCTTTTTCCAGCTTACTGATCTTCCGGTCCACACGCATCATATACAGCAACAGACCAATGAGGATGGTCAGCATCACCGCTACTACAACATAAATACGGCCGTTGCTGCGCATGGTATCTTCCAAATTCACCGCCTTGTTTCCGTCTTGTCCTAAAACAGCAATACTGACAGAGAAGAAAAATAAAAAGGAAAATATCTTTTTGTAAAGTTTCATTGCATCATCTTTTTTTCTTTCAAAATGTTGATCCTGATCTTCAGTGTTGTAATCCATACTCCCAACAAAGTCCAGCCAACTACCGCAGGATAAAAGACCATCAGCATCCGTGGATCAATATCTCTGGTGTCGAGGGCAGGATTTCCGGATTGTCCTCCCGGATGGAGACTGGGCAATAGCCTGGGCACGATCCATATCGTTGGAAACAGCATGGCAAATGCAAAAATATTATACACCGCACTGATCCTTGCTCTTTTGTCTATGTCAGTAATGGAATCTCTGAGTATCAGGTAAGCAAAGTAAATAAGAAGTGCTATGGCAGTACCGATAAGCTTTGGCTCTCTGGCCACGGCGCTGAATGACTGGAAAGAAGGGTTGTTGGGATCAGCCCAGGTATAACTCATCCAGATGGCGCCGGTAAAATATCCTAACAGCCCGAATATGATCCCGACCGTAGCATATTGTCGGGCATATATATCATATTTAAGATTGAAATTCCTCAGGTAGCGGATGGAGTTTACCAGAGAGATGATGAAAAGAGTCATCATGCAAAACCACATACCTACATGAAAGTATAGATTTCTTATGGTCTCCTCTAATGCCGGAAGATGAGGAACATCCAGTAAGAGGCCGCAAACAAAGGTGTAGATCAGTAACAAAGCGCTTGCGATCTTCCACCAGGACCTTCGCATATAATTTTTTTCGCCGGTTATCATATCCTAAAACGAAACATCTGCACTCAACTAAAGTGGTGCAAAGTTAGGGGAGGTGCGGATAGTAAAAAAATTAAGCAATGAACGGCTAATCTTTCCACAGGAACGGAAACAATATCACCGCAAGCAGAATTACCATCAGATCCAGTGCAATTAACAACAGTATTGTATCTGCGGGAATTGCAAGCGATGGGTCAAAAGCAGCATTGGACAAGCGCATCAATAACAGCAGTTGTGGTATTATAAGCGGAAAACCTAATATTGCCATTATCGCTGCGTTTTGCTGAGCTTTGGCTGCAATGGCTGCCAGGAATGTGAACACCAGGCTCAGGCTCCAGCCCCCCAGCAACACCAGGCCTATGAAAGCTCCAGTCTTTTGAACCGGGTTCCTTAAAAATAAAATAAATAACACCAGGCTCAGAAGGCTCATGATCAGCATCAATAATGAATTGAATAAGAGTTTTGACAAAACAAAATCCCTCGGTCCTGCTATGGAATAAAAATAGAGCATCCGGTGCCGGCTCTCCTGTAAAAAACTTTTTGCCACTGCATTGATGCAAATGAATAATTGAATGATCCAGAACAAACCATTCCACACCTTAGGCTCCGGCTCTTCAATGGCCAGGTATAATACAAAGGTGGTTGCTACTATATATAAGAGTACCCCGTAAAAGTTGTACTGCTGCCGTAACTCCAGCAGGAGATCCTTTTTCAGTAACGTATAAATATGATTGAGCGATCTCACAATTTTCCTTCGTTATAGCATTTTCTGCATCTGGGTTCGTATGAATCTTTGGCGCCCAGCATCACCTGCCCGGGGTTGGCCACTTTGCGGTAAGAGTAATTCGCAATGTTGCCGCACTTGACGCAGATCGCATGCACTTTGGTCACATAATCTGCTTTTGCCATGATGGTGGGCATGGGCCCGAAAGGGTTTCCAAGGTAATCCATGTCCAACCCGGCCACGATCACCCTGATGCCCCTGAGCGCCAGCTGGTCACACACATAGGGAAGCTGATCATCAAAAAACTGAGCTTCATCAATACCGATCACATCCACATCCTGGGCCATCAGCAAAATGTTTTGAGAATTGTCCACGGGAGTGGATTGTATGGCGTTGGTGTCATGAGAAACGATTTTGGTCTCATCATAGCGAACGTCTATTGATGGTTTGAATATCTCCGCTTTCAGATTGGCGATTTTCACTCTTTTTAGCCTTCTGATCAGTTCTTCTGTCTTGCCGCTGAACATGGAACCACAGATCACTTCGATCCACCCGCGGCGTTCTCCTCTGTAATTGGGTTCGATAAACATTGTTAAGATTTATATTTTCGGTTGGCCTGCCTGATATAATTTCAAAACAGTTTGTAATTTTAAGCTTTCCGTCAAAAATACCATAATGGAACGAATCGGAGCTCTAATAGATAAATTAAAAGAACAATTTGACGCAAAAGCTGAAGCTGCCCGGATGTTGATGACCCTGCAATTATTGCAACAAGAATTGAATCAGCTTCAACCTCAGAATACGAGGACGTTAGGTACATCAAAAGTAGCTGTTGTATTGCCTGCTGCCAATCCTTCAATTGCGCCACAATATGAAAAGTATGCACCAAAGCCGGCGGACAACCCGGTAGTTCAGGGAGTGAAAGAAACGGTGCTGGTGGATAATGGTTCTGTGTCGGTGGTACAGAAAAACAAACAACTGGATATGGTCTTTGATCCCATGATGGAGATCCCGACATTATATAACCAGCCCAGAGGCAAAGAGATCAATGAAGTGAATGCGGCACAACCCGAATCATTGAACGACAAATTAAGGGAAGGAAAGACAGAATTGTTTGAGGTATTGAAAGAAACTCCGGTGAAAGACCTTCGAAAAGCGATAGGGATCAATGACCGTTATGTGTTCATCAGTGAATTATTCAGGGGAGATGAAGCCATGTATGAACGTTGCATTAAGACTATAAACAACTTCAATATCTATCCCGAAGCCGAATTCTGGATCAACAGGGAGTTAAAGACTAAGTTATGCTGGGATATACAAAGTGAAACGGTCAAGTTGTTTGATCAGTTAATCAAGAGGCGTTTTTCGTGAATGAACCGGATGATACTTTCCGTAGCCCCTTTTTTGCTTTTCACATATTCTTCCGAAGCTTTGCAGGCAAGCTGATATTCATCATCATTTTTGAGTAGTGAACTAACCCTTTCATTCATTTCTGTTGCATTGGAAAAACTGATCCCACCGCCGGTTTGTATCAGTTCGACGGCTTCATTGAATTTTTGATAGTTGGGGCCAAAGAGTACCGGCTTCCCATATACCGCTGCTTCAAGTGTGTTATGGATACCGGATGATTTGAAGCCACCGCCGATATAAGTTATCGTGGCATAATGATATAAACGGGACAACAGCCCAATGGTGTCAATGATCAAAGTATTATGAGCGCCGGTTAAAGTTTTACCTGCTCCTATTTCCGAATAAAGTATGGAACCCGGAAATATCTTCTTTGTATCTGATATATGACTTTCGCTTATTTCATGTGGTGCAAGGATCAACCTGAAGCCTTTATTTCCATGATCAAGTTTTGAAAGAGCTTTTTCATCTTCTTTCCAGGTGCTGCCGGCCACAATACATTTTTCGCCTTTCAGAAAGTTTTCGATTTCGGCAATCGGTTCAAATTTTTCTGCGATCTCAATAACCCTGTCAAAACGGGTATCACCTGATATACTGCATTTTTCATGCAGTCCTAACCCTGATAAATGGTTCTTTGAATCTTCCGTTTGTACAAAGATGTGGTCAAAAAAAGCCAGCATTTTTCTGTAAAGACTGCCATACCATTTAAAGAAAACGGATCCTTTCCTGAATATTGCAGAGATCAGCAGCAAAGGGATCTTTCTTTCATGAATCGTTTTCAGATAATAGTACCAGTATTCATATTTTACAAAAATGACCAACGAGGGATGCACGATGTCTAAAAACTTTTGAGCATTGGAATGACTGTCCATCGGCAGGTAAAAGACCCAGTCAGCTCCCGGATAATCTTTTCTTATTTCGTAGCCGGAAGGGGAAAAAAAGGTCAGGAGTATCTTATGTTCTTTGTATTGCGCTTTCAGCTTTTCCAGCACCGGCCTTCCCTGTTCAAATTCACCCAACGAAGAGCAATGCATCCAGATGATCTTTGCATTTTGGGGAATAGCTTTTTTCAACCTGGTGAAAATATCCTTCCTTCCGCTGATCCATTTTGCAGCTTTTGGGTTAAAGGATGATGAAACCCTGACTGACAGTCTGAATAAGAATAAAAAGATATTGTAAAATAGAATCGCCAATTTTTCGTTTTTAACTCAGCAAAATAAGCCAATCGGGTAAAACTACCTGTATTTTAGTACTTTTGCGGCACTTTTAAAATTAACCTGTTCCGATGCGTCCTATCCAGATGGTGGATACCCACACCCAGTACCATAAGATAAAATCCGAAGTGGACAAGGCAGTGATTGACGTGATGGAAAGCTCAGCTTTCATAAACGGAGAGCCTGTACGGAAATTTGCCGCCAACCTCTCCAATTACCTCGGAGTAAAACATACCATTCCTTGCGGCAATGGAACTGATGCGCTGCAGATCGCAATGATGGCTCTTGGCTTTCAGCCGGGAGATGAAGTGATCACTCCTTCTTTTACATATATAGCCACCACTGAAGTTATCGCTTTACTGAAACTGACACCCGTATTTGTGGAAGTGGACCCTAAGACGTTTTGCATCGATCCTTCAGAGATCGAAAAAGCGATAACTCCGAAAACTAAAGCTATTGTCCCGGTCCATTTATACGGCCAGGCAGCTCCCATGGAAGAGATCATGGAGATTGCACGGAAGCATAAACTTTTTGTTATAGAAGATAATGCCCAGGCCACAGGATGTGATTATTTTTTTAAAGATGGATCTAAGAAGAAAACTGGAACCATAGGACATATCGGAGCTACTTCTTTTTACCCGTCAAAAAACCTGGGTGCATTCGGTGATGGCGGCGCCATTTTTACCAATGATGATGATTGGGCGGTAAAACTAAGAATGATCGCCAATCACGGGCAGAGCAAGAGATATTATCATGATGTGGTGGGATGTAACAGCCGGCTGGACACGATCCAGGCAGCAATCCTTGATATTAAATTGAAACACCTGGATGAATATGCAGCAGCAAGAAGGAAAGCTGCCGATCATTATGATAAAGCATTTGCCGGAAATCCAAAAATCAGAACTCCATTCCGTGCTCCGTACACCAATCATGTTTTTCATCAATACACAGTGATACTGGAAGGAGTGGACAGGGATGGATTGAATAAATTTCTTGCAGAAAGAAATATTCCTTCAATGATCTATTACCCGGTGCCGGGACACAGGCAAAAGATGTTTGAGCATTTCAATACTGCCTCAAAAGAAATGCCGGTGACTGACTGGCTTACGGAGCGGGTCATCTCTTTGCCGATCCATACTGAAATGGATGAAGAGCAATTGAATTTTATAGAAAACAATGTTTTGGAATTTGTAAATAAATAAAGCCTTAATGAAAATTGCAGTAATCGGTACCGGATATGTCGGCCTGGTTTCGGGAACTTGTTTTGCCGAAACAGGTAATGAAGTCACCTGTGTTGATATTGATATCAATAAAGTGAACCGTCTTAAAAATGGTGAGATCACGATCTATGAACCGGGCCTGGAAAATTTATTTCTACGAAATTTAAAAGATGGCCGCCTGAAGTTCACTACGGACATTGCCGAAGGGATCGAAGACGCTTTGGTGGTTTGTTTTGCATTGCCTACACCTCCGGGTGAAAACGGGGCTGCCGATCTGAAGGCTGTATTGCAAGTGGCGGATCAGGTCGGGAAATTACTTAAAGATTATAAGGTTATTGTAAATAAAAGTACAGTTCCTGTGGGTACCGGTGAAAAAGTTCATGCCGCAATTGCCAAAAACTATAAAGGGGAATTTGATGTAGTGTCCAACCCGGAATTTCTGAGAGAAGGAGTGGCGGTGGAAGACTTTATGAAACCTGAAAGGGTAATTATCGGCGCTTCATCGGAAAGAGCAAGGAAAGTGATCAGTGACTTGTACGCTCCCTTTGTTCGCCAGGGAAATCCAATGATCTACATGGATGTGAAATCTGCTGAGCTTACGAAATATGCTGCCAATACTTTTCTGGCCACTAAGATCACTTTTATGAACGAGATCGCTCAATTGTGTGAGCGCCTGGGCGCTGATGTGGATATGGTGCGCAGGGGCATCGGGAGTGACGGTAGGATAGGTAAGCGCTTCTTATTCCCGGGGATCGGATTTGGCGGAAGTTGTTTTCCTAAAGATGTCAGCGCTCTGAAAAGATCGGCACATGAGGCGGGATATGAATTCAAAATTCTGAATGCCGTGCTGGAGGTCAATGAAAAACAAAAACTTCATTTGATCACCGGCATAAAAAAATATTTTGGCGATGATCTGAAAGGAAAAAGGTTTGCTTTATGGGGTCTTGCTTTTAAACCTAACACCGACGACATCCGTGAAGCGCCGGCTTTGGAGATCATTGATGAATTGTTGAGGGACGGGGCAACCGTTTGTGCCTTTGACCCTGAAGCAATGAAAAACGTGAAGGCAAAACTGGGTGATAAAATTGAATATGCCGCCAATCAATACGAATGTTTGACCGGAGCAGATGCTTTGATCATTGCAACGGAATGGAATGAATTCCGCAATCCCGATTTTCAGAGGATCGCAGGCAGTCTGAAGAATAAAGTGATCTTTGACGGCCGTAATCTTTTTGATCTGGATGATATGCGTGAGCATGGTTTTCATTATGAAAGTATCGGCAGATCAATTGTGAACTAACCAACTTATGGAACGAAAAAGAGTTTTAATTACAGGAGCTGCAGGCTTTTTGGGATCGCATTTATGCGACCGCTTTATAAAAGAAGGATATCATGTGATCGGGATGGATAATCTCATTACGGGTGACCTGGCTAATATCCATCATCTTTTTAAACTGGAACAGTTTGAATTTTATCATTATGACGTGACCAAATTCATTCACGTTCCGGGCCACCTGGATTATATTTTGCATTTCGCTTCACCAGCCAGTCCCATTGATTATCTGAAAATTCCCATTCAGACACTGAAAGTAGGAGCCATGGGTACTCATAACTGCCTGGGCCTTGCAAAGTCAAAGAAAGCCAGGATGTTGGTGGCTTCAACGAGTGAAGTATATGGTGATCCTTTGGTACACCCGCAACATGAAGAATATTGGGGCAATGTAAATCCCGTAGGGCCGAGAGGAGTTTATGATGAAGCAAAGCGTTACATGGAGGCGATCACCATGGCGTACCATAATTTCCATGGACTGGACACAAGGATAGTGAGGATATTCAACACCTATGGCCCCAGAATGCGATTGAATGACGGGAGGGCATTGCCTGCTTTTATCGGCCAGGCGCTTCGTGGGGAAGACCTTACCGTATTTGGCGACGGCTCGCAGACAAGAAGTTTTTGTTTTGTGGATGATCTCGTTGAAGGTATTTATAGATTACTACTCAGCGATTATCATTTGCCCGTTAACATCGGAAACCCTGATGAAATTTCTTTGCTTGATTTTGCCCATGAAATATTGGAACTGACAGGCAGAAAAGTAAAAATTGTTTTTAAACCATTACCGGTGGATGATCCCAAACAGCGGGAGCCTGATATTACAAAAGCCAAAGAGTTGCTGGGGTGGGAGCCTAAAGTAAAGCGAAGCGAAGGGCTAAAAATAACTTATGACTATTTCAAATCACTTCCCCCTGATGAATGGAATAAACAGCCTAAGAAATTCGTTAGTAATAAATAAACCATTTTGACCAGCGTATGATATATGAAGATTTAATCAGCAAAAAATCAAAGTTAGCGGTGATCGGGCTTGGCTATGTGGGGCTGCCGATCGCACTGGAATTTGCCAAAAAGATCTCTGTGATCGGTTTCGATATCAATGAAAAACGTATCGGAATGATGAAGCAGGGTATTGATCCGAGCAATGAATTGGGTAAAGAGGATTTTCAGAATTCTGATATAGTTTTTACCAACTCTTTGGATATTCTGCGTGAGGCAAGATTTTTTATTGTGGCTGTTCCCACTCCGGTAGATGATTCAAATGTTCCCGACCTGGTCCCTGTGAAGAAAGCTTCAGAGACGGTTGGCAAAGTGATCAAAAAAGGAGATTATGTTGTATTTGAATCCACGGTGTATCCGGGTTGTACCGAAGAAGATTGCCTGCCGATAATTGAAAAATTCTCAGGGCTTAAAAATGTGGCCGATTTTAAACTCGGCTATTCGCCTGAAAGGATCAACCCGGGTGATAAGGCACACACACTGGCCAGTATAGTGAAAGTGGTGTCCGGCTCTGATGCCGAGTCACTTGAGCAAATTGCAAAAGTATATGAACTGGTGGTAAAAGCAGGTGTACACAGAGCTTCTTCCATCAAAGTGGCAGAGGCTGCCAAGATCATTGAAAATACTCAGCGAGACCTCAATATCGCATTGATGAACGAACTGTCCGTTATCTTTGACAAAATGGGTATCAACACCTATGATGTATTGACTGCTGCGGGTACAAAATGGAATTTTCTCAAGTTCCATCCCGGGCTTGTCGGAGGCCATTGTATCGGAGTGGATCCGTATTACCTTACTCACAAAGCACAGGAATTGGGCTACACGCCAAAAGTGATACTTTCAGGACGTAGCATCAATGACAGCATGGGCGGATATGTGGCACAAAAAGTTTTAAGACATATCATAAAGATTTCGGGTGATGTCAAGAAATCGAAGGTATTGGTGAAAGGAGCTACTTTCAAAGAGAATGTTAGCGACATCCGGAATTCCAAAGTGGCAGATGTGGTCAGGGTATTAAAATCCTATTATGTGAATGTGGATGTAGAAGACCCTTTTGCAGACTCAAGTGAACTGATGCATGAATATGGATTTGGGCTTGTGGAAACTCCCGGCGATGATTATGATGCAGTAATTGTCACCGTTCCTCATAATTCTTATCTTGCGCTCGATGATGAATATTTTTCATCCATAAGCAGGCCTGAAGCCTTAATTGTGGATTTGAAAGGAATTTACAGAGATAAGATCAATAAAAGAAATTACTGGAGTTTGTAATATGCCTTTTTACGGGACGGACTTTAATGGATTATTTGTATTTGAACCGAAAATATTCGAAGACAGCCGGGGATATTTTTTCGAATCGTACAATGAGAATTTGTTTAAGCAACATGGGATTGATCACCGTTGGGTGCAGGACAACCAATCTTCTTCAACTTATGGAGTGATTCGCGGACTGCATTTTCAAAGAAACCCGCATGCGCAGGCAAAATTGGTGAGAGTGCTGGAAGGTGTCATCCTGGATGTTGTGGTTGATATCCGGAAAGGCTCTTCCACTTACGGTAAGTATTTCAGCATTGAGTTGTCCCCGGTAAACAATAAGCAAATGTTCATTCCCAAAGGTTTTGCACATGGTTTTTCAGTTTTAAGCGAAAGAGCTGTGGTTCTTTATAAGTGCGATAATTTTTATAATAAGGAAAGTGAAGCCGGGATCTTGTATAATGATCCTTCACTGCATATAGACTGGAAGATTCCCCCGGGAAGGGAAATTGTTTCTGAAAAAGACAAATTGCTGCCTGTACTTGCCGACTCCGGAAATAATTTTTAGCGTGCTTGAGTTCCTTTTGTTTCGGTAATGCTATTTGATAGATGTGATTTCAGTATTCCCTGTTTTAGACTCAGTTTTTACTACACCAAACCCCGGTGCATACCATTCCGAAATGTCGCTATTGATTGGTAAGCCGATACCCATTTTAAAAACGAGCTTACTGTGATAGTTTATTTTGAAGCATTCCCAGGTTCCGGCAGGAGTAGTGACACTTTCTTTGCCCACAACCTTCCTTTTGGTAATATCCATGCTGATGTGTGCGCCTATCCCGCTTTGCGTCTTAAAGTCCATGCTGAACTGGCCATCTTTCAGCACATCCCCTTCTTTCATATTGGAAGGATATTCAAGAAAAGATGCCTGGCCGGTTGCTGAAACATCACCTATTTGTTCCTGTTGGGCAGAGGGAATAAACATTTTCATATCCATCATGATGATGCCGCCCACACATCTGATATTATTAGTGGCTTTGGAACCGGCTTCTCCTTTATCATTTATCATTACTGAAGTGACAGTGGAAGTAACTGTTTCTCCGGATTTTTTTACATCGGAAACTGTATAGACCACCTTGCCGACCTCTTTTCTTTTTTTGTTTGTGATCGTCATTTCAATAGTCTTGTTGTTTTGCATATAATAAAAATCGGTGCATTCCTGAGAGAAGACGGAATAGCCGGCCAGCAGCAATACGGCAATAAGAAGAGCCTTCATGTTAAAATAATTTGTAATTACAAGATAAGGAGATTTAGAAAGCAGGCATTGTATTGTGGAAAAATATTATTTACAAAGAGTTGCCCGACAAGGATTCGAACCCTGACATAGAGAGCCAGAATCTCTCGTACTACCATTATACTATCGGGCAATTGCAAATACCTTCCGGAACCAGAGCGTTTGTTGGCCCATAAGGATTCGAACCTTAACAGACAGAACCAAAATCTGTAGTGCTACCATTACACCATGGGCCAATCCGGTTTCCGGCCGTCGTCAGAATTGACGGGACGCAAAAATAAGCTGACTATCCGTTCTTCCCAAATTGATTTAAGCATATTGATGCCTGAAGTTTATAGCTTGTTTTTTTCCTACATTTAGTGATAAATTACCTGCTATGAGTGTACAAAACCGTCGCCGTTTTTTGAAAAAAGCCGGCGCTTTTTCTGCTTTTGCTTTTTTTACTTCGGTGTCAAAACCCGGATGGAGCCGAAACCTGGAAAAAGCTTTGAGGGATGCGGAAGGTATAGCGCCGGATGAACTGGCAACAGAAGAAGATTTCTGGTATTATATTCAGCAGTCTTTTACTGTTTCGCCCGGTATCATTAATTTGAATAACGGAGGTGTGTCTCCTGCTCCCAGGACTGTTCAGGATGCTATGAAACGTTTTTATGATCTCAGCAATGAAGCTCCCAGTTACTTTATGTGGAGGATTCTGGATCAGGGAAGAGAGCCATTGAGAAGAAACCTGGCCAAAGCTGCAGGATGTTCTGCTGAGGAAGTTGCCATTAACCGTAATTCATCGGAAGGCTTGGAAACGGTAATCTTTGGTTTACCGCTGAAATCAGGTGATGAAGTGGTAGCTGCGAAGCAGGATTACCCGAACATGATCAATGCTTACAAACAAAGGCAATTGAGAGATGGGATCAAAATGGTTTGGATTAATCTGGATCTTCCCAGTGAAGATGAGAATTATCTTGTCCGCAAGTACGTAGAGGCATTTACTCCCAAAACAAAAGTGGTACACCTCACTCATATCATCAACTGGAACGGGCAGATTTTACCCGTAAGAAAAATTGCAGATGAAGCGCATAAAAGGGGAATAGAAGTAGTGGTGGATGGCGCCCACAGTTTTGCTCATTTTGATTTCAAGATATCTGATCTTGATTGCGATTATTTTGCCAGCAGCCTGCACAAATGGCTGTTTGCTCCTATCGGAAGCGGAATGATGTTTGTCAAAAAAGGGAAGATCAAAGACCTCTATCCTTTGTTTGCTGCCGGCGATCCGAAAAGTGAAGACATCCGCAAATTTGAAGCATTGGGAACAAGGCCATTCTTTATTGAGCAGGCTATAGGCAAGGCTTTGGAGTTTCATGAAATGATCGGGATCGAGCGAAAAGAAAAACGGCTTCATTATCTGAAGAATTACTGGATGGAAAAAGTAAAGGATGTCCCTAAAGTGAAGCTGAATACTTCATTGGATCCGAAATGGGGTTGCGCCATCGGGAATGTTGGTATTGAGGGTAAAAAACCGGGAGAACTCGAATCATTCTTATTTGATAAATATAAAATTCATACGGTGGCAATAGAATGGGAAAATATTCATGGGGTAAGGATCACCCCCAATGTTTATACTACTCCTGGTAATCTTGATCTGCTGGTAGATGGGATCCGGAAGTTTGCACAGGTTTAGAGAATAGCTGTATTTAAAAATTTTGAATCTCTTTGTCTTTACCACAAGCCAACCGGAAACTCAACCTGCTTCAGGCCACTTCCATTAATATGATAGACATGGTGGGCATTGGGCCGTTTGTGGTCATGCCACTGGTGGTCAGCCGTTTTCAAAATGGTTTGTTTTTGTGGGCCTGGCTGTTTGGGGCTTTCACTGCTTTTATTGATGCAATGATATGGAGTGAATTAGGGGCAAAGTATCCGCTTGCAGGAGGCACTTATAATTTTCACCGTATAGCGTTTGGTGAAAAGGGAGGAAGGCTGATGAGCTTTTTGTTTGTCTGGCAAACGGCAATACAAGCCCCATTGGTGGTTGCTTCCGGCGCTATAGGATTCGCTCAATATCTTTCATTTCTGGTGGATCTGAATGTTTTTCAACAGAAGCTGGTTTCAGGCGGGTTAGTGATATTGATATTTATTTTATTATACAGGAAAATTGAAACGGTCGGCAAGATCTCGGTGGCTTTATGGTCGGTGGTAGTGCTCACCGTTTTATGGATCATCATAAGCGGATTGACCCATCAACATCATTCGATCCCTTTTTTGCCTGAACAAACAAGTTCTTTTTTCTCTCTTGCATTCTGGGCTGCGATAGGACAAGGATCCGTAAACACTATTTACAGTTATCTCGGTTATTATAATGTCTGTCATTTGGGAGGGGAAATAAAAAGGCCTGAAAAAAATATTCCTCAAAGCATATTTATTTCTATCACCGGCATTGCGATTCTTTATCTGCTGATGAATGTAAGTGTGATGGGTGTGGTTCCCTGGCAATCGGTGAGAGAAGATGACAAATATCTGGTAAGCACTTTTATGTCGCAGATCTATGGCTACAAAGCAGGAGTAGTCGTAACGGTACTCATCCTGTGGATCGCTATGGCTTCTTTATTTGCGGTGGTGTTGGGCTATTCCAGAGTGCCTTATGCTGCTGCGGTTGATAATAATTTTTTTAAACAATTCTCTAAGCTGCATCCCACAAAGAAATTCCCTTATGTTTCACTGATCTTTTTGTGTGGACTTGGCCTGGTATTCAGTTTGACGTTCAGATTAGTGGATGTGATCAGCTCCATACTGGCAATGAGAATTCTGGTTCAGTTTATCGGGCAGGCAGTGGGAGTAGTGTTGCTGCGTAAGCGGTTTGGAACCGCTGACCTTCCATTCAAAATGTCTTTGTATCCCATACCGGTGATCTTATCAATGATCATCTGGTTATTTATATTTTTATCCACAGGATGGTTTGCTTTGTGGGGCGGCCTGATCGCACTGACAGGCATTGTTGTTTATTATCTTACCATGCAGTTTAAGTGAAATCAAAATTGGAATTATATGAAGATGTTTTTTTCTTTATCAACAATGTTAGCTTTATTACTTTTTATGCCACAAAATAAAAACAAAGTAATCTTCTTCGGAGATTCTATTACTGAGTTTGGTGTACAACCCGGCGGATATATCACAAGGATTGAACGCATGTGCAAAAGTGAAGGAAGAACCGGCCAATATGATTTTATCGGAGCAGGTATTGGTGGCAATAAAGTGTATGATCTTTATTTGCGTTTGGATAACGATGTATTAAGCAAAAGACCAGATATTGTGATCATTTTTATTGGGGTGAATGATGTCTGGCATAAAGCCGTTTTGCATACAGGCACTGATGCGGATAAGTTCGGAAAATTTTATCAGGCCATTATTGATAAGCTGAAAGCAATTGGCAGCAAAGTTATCTTATGCACTCCGGCTGTTATAGGAGAAAAGACCGGCTTGAGTAATCCGCAGGATAAGGAATTGGATCAGTATTCTGGTATCGTTAGAAGCCTTTCAAAAAAGAATAGCCTGAAGCTTATTGATCTGAGAAAACTTTTTCTGGAATATGATCTGAAAAATAATCCTGAAAATAAAGATCAGGGCATTCTTACACTGGATGGAGTACATCTGAATGAGATGGGAAATGAGTTAGTTGCAAAGGAAATGTGGGGTGCAATTAAGTCACTTCAATAAGCTTTTCAGGATTTCAGATACTTCTTTGGCCTTATTCATGGTCATCACATGAGTACCTCCTTTTACAGTATAGTCTGCTTTCACAAAGCGGTAGGGTAAAAGTTTATCTGCTGTGCCATGTATATGTACCAGGTTGGGTGGAACGGTCCGGTTTTTCCAATTGAAGATGGAGCCGAGTGCCCATTTTATAAAACTCATATTACTGTCTAAGATTATTTTCCGGAGCTCTTTTTTGTGATTTTCTTTTTTTACACCCAGTATCCAGCTTAATGCGAGAAGTAATCTTTT
>WBZO01002066.1_pt2 | contig 14667 bp, 9 predicted proteins | sample 5204261 | NCBI WGS metagenome assembly WBZO01 (sample SAMN12412400, study PRJNA552823) | activated sludge metagenome | isolation source: activated sludge from anammox sidestream of wastewater treatment plant... | place: USA: North Carolina | collected 2017-09
TGAAGGCTGCCTTGATGGCGGCCGCGGTTCCCGCGAAGGGTGTGAACTCGCCAGCCTTCGAGACGCGCACGATGCGCTGGCCCTTGTGTTCGAGGATGAACCACTCGCCACCACGGCCGAAGGCGACCGCGAACGGCTCATTGAGCCGGATCTGCTCCGGGCCAGCGGCGACGGAGATGGAGGCGGCGGCGGCAGGCAGCGGACTGAGCATGGCCGCGAAGGGGAGGAGCCAGTAGTGAATTGCACCCATTGAGCGTATTCTGCCACTCAATGGCCGTTGGCGGCGGGCGGCACGATCCGCCGGAGGCACTTCGACAGGTCGTTCAGGTGAAGCGGCTTGGGGAGGAAGTCGTTCATGCCGGCGGCGAGGCAAGCCTCGCGGTCGGACTCGAACGCGTTGGCGGTGAGGCCGACGATCGGCACCCTGGCGGTGGCCGGTTCGGCCCGGATCCGTCTTGCGGCTTCCAGGCCATTCATCGCGGGCATCTGAACGTCCATGAAGACGACGTCGTAGCCTCCGTCGAGGACCCTGGAGAGCGCGGCGAGGCCGTCGGCGGCGACGTCGCACGTGTGGCCGAGGGCTTCGAGCATGCGCACGGCGATGCGCTGATTGACGGGGTTGTCCTCGGCGACGAGAATGCGCAGCGGGCGGGCGGCGGCGTCCGGGGAAGACGGCTCGAGGGCGGCCGCCGCGGCGTCACCGGCCGGGGCGGGAGGGAGCGAGACCGGGATCCGGAACTCGAAGGTGGAGCCCTTGCCGATGGCGCTGCGCACGGCGATGGAGCCGCCCATCGCTTCAGCGAGGCGCTGGCTGATCGCCAGTCCGAGGCCGCTGCCTTCAGGCGCGGGCGTGGGATCACCGAGTTGGACGAATGGCGAGAAGATATCGGAGAGCCGGTGCCCGGCGATGCCGCAGCCGGTATCGGTAACGGTGTAAGTGAGCAGGCCTCCGGCGGCGGAATCGGCGAACGCGGAGAACAAGGTAACGCCGCCGCGCCCGGTAAACCTGATGCCATTCGAGACGAGGTTGACGAGAACCTGATGAATGCGGCCGGAGTCGCCGATGACGAGAGCGGGAACGGCGGGATCGATCACCAGCGACAAGGCCAGCCCCTTGCGTTCGGCCGAAGCGCGCATGAGCTCGACGACCGTGGAGGCGATCGACCGCGGGTCGAAGGAAGCCGCTCTCAGCTCGATGCAGCCGGCTTCGACGCGGGAAAGGTCGAGGATGTCGTTGAGCAGACTCATGAGGCTGGACGCGCAGTTCCTGAGCACGCCGAGCATCTCGCGCTGTTCGGCGCGGAGGTCGCCGAGCAGCAGGAGCTCGGTCATGCCGACGACGCCGTGCATGGGGGTGCGGATTTCATGGCTCATCCTGGCCAGGAACTCGCTCTTGCAGCGATTGGCTTCATCGGCGCGGCTGCGCTCCAATTCGAGTTCACGAGTACGCTCAGAGACCGCCCGTTCGAGTTGACTCTTCTGGATACGGAGGAGCCGGGAGCGCCACATCCAGATTCCGCCGACGGCAGCGAGGGCGGCCAGGACAAGCAAGGCGCGGAACCACCAGGCCTGCCAGAAGCGCGGGAGGACGCGGAACGGAATGCGAATCTCTCCGGCGCGGCTGAAACCGGCCGAGGGGACGGCGGTGGCCTCAAAGACATAGCTGCCGGGGGCCAGGCGCGGATAGCGGATTTCGCGTTCAGCGGTTTCCACCCAGGAGTCGTGGAGGCCGAGGAGCCGGTACTTGAAAACGATCGAGCGCCGGTTTCTGAACGAGAGCGCCGCCAGGCGGGCGGAGAAGGAGCCGCCGGTGGTCGCGGGAAGCTCGGGATCGAATCCGGCGCCGGTCGATTCGCGTTCGCCGAGTTTGACCCAGGTTGCGGCGATCGCCAGGGCAGCGCCGTAGTTGCGGAGCGCTTCCGCAGCCCGGTAGATTCGCGTGACGCCGCGGGCGGTACCGGCCCAGATGGAGCCGTCTGGGAGAGCGAGGAAGGAATCCACGGCACAGGAGTAGCCGGCGAGTCCGGAGGCCTGGTTGAAGCGGGACCACTTGCCGTTGTGGAAGACGTCGAAACCGTCGTCGCCGCCGATCCAGACGCGGCCCTCGGTGTCGGTGCGCAGCACGAGGATCATCTGCGAGGCGAGGTTATCGCGGTAGTGGGTCGCATGGGGATGCGATGCAGGGGACCGGAAGGAGAGCCGCGACACTCCATAGGGTTCGCGGTAGGCGACCCAGACGTTTCCCGCGGCGTCTTCGGTGACGTGAGTGAGGCCGCGGGCGAGCAGACCCTCTGCGGGGCCGTAGCGGGACCAACGGTCCTCGTGCCATCGGAGCAAGCCGCCGCTGGAGGCGATCCATACCACGCCGCCGGCTCCGGAGCCCATGCGGAAATAGGCTTCACTGCCGGCTCCGGCCGGAGGAGCGAGGCGCTCGAAGCGGACAGGAGCGGCGTCCAGGCGGGTGCTGCGGTAGAGGCCTTCCAGGGAGGAGACCCAGAGCCGGTTGGAGGGGTCGACGAGAAGCCCATTGATGCGGTTGAAGGCGGCACCGCCGCCCGCATCGACGCGCTGGAAGCGAGAGGCGTTGGGCGCCAGTCGGGCGAGCCCGCCGGGAAAGGCGCCGGCCCAGAGCGTGCCATCGGGCGAAGCGGCAAGCGCGCGCACCTTCGTTCCGCCGAGGCCGGCGGCGATGCTGCGGATCTTCCAGCGGCGGCCGGCGGGCGAGAAGCGGGCAACGCCCAGGTCTGTACCCATCCAGATCACGCCGTCCTTGCCCGGCGCTATCGCGGAGACGGTCGGGTTGGGGAGGCCGGCGTTCATCGTGAAGCTCTCCGCGATGCCATAGCCGAGCAGGCGGACGAGTCCGACGCCCCACAAGCCGAGCCAGAGCGAACCTTCGCGATCCTGAAAGGCGCAGGAGACGGTTTCGGAAGGGAGTCCCTGCGGGCGCCCGATGTAGCGCCAGGAGCCGTCCTGCTGAACGGCAAGTCCGCTATCGGTGGGGACAAGCAGGCGTCCGGCGCGATCGGTGGCGAGGGCGCCGAAGAAGCCCGAATGGGCGATTCCACGGCCGGCCGATTCGAACTTCGAGGAACCCGCGCGCCGCAGCAGGAGCTGGTCGGAGCTTCTGACCCAGAGGTCGCCGCGGGAGGTGGCGAGGAAGGCGTCCCAGCGCGACCTGGGCACGCCGGCGGGCTGCTCGAATCGTTCAGAGCCGGATTCGAGAATCCGGACGATCCCGCCGCCGGAACTGGCCCAGATGGCGCCATCCGGGGCGGCATAGACGGCGTCGACGGCCGCCGGAGAGGGCAGTGAATCGGGGAGATTGACGGGGACAACACGGAACGGCGGCTCGTCGGCGGCGATGCGAAACAGCCCGTTCGCGGTGGCGAAGTAGAGGCGGGCGCCCTGGGCGGCCAGGGAACTGCGGCCAAAGACATGGACGCTCCGGCCGAGGTCAACCGGTTGGAAACCCCGGCCCTGGCGGAACGCGAGACCATCGCGAGTGGCGACCCAAAGACGGCCATTGGAATCCAAGGCGAGGCTCTGGATGGTGGCGCTCGGCAGACCGTCCTTGACGCCGAACGCCTGGAACTCCAGACCGTCGCCGCGGTACAGGCCATTCATCGTGCCGACCCACAGGAACCCTTGTGGATCCTGCAGGATGCAGTTGAGGGCGGAGTTGGCCAGATTCTGCCTGAAGCCGTACTCTTCGAGCCCACTTTCCTGCGCGGAGAGGGGCTGGAACACAAGCAGCCAGACTGTCGCGAAGCTGAAAAGCCGTGCGCAGCCAGCGCGTTTGTCCGGCTGTGGATCGCTCGCGCTGCGAATGACTGGTTCCTCCGATGCCGGCCGCGGCCGTGCGAGGATCAGGGCCGACGGCGGGGCCCCAACCCTACTCTAACAATCTCTTATCGGCACTTTGCGGCTATGGCTTAGCCGTGAAGCTGTAGTTGCCGGGCCCGAGTTCATACAGGGACCGACCGTTTTCCACCCGCAGAAACCTGGCGCCGCGAGGCGGGGCGGAGACCGGGGCGGCCGGGAGGTGGAGGGTCGCGGTCGTCGAGGGGGGGATGGAGGCCTCGTAGTGGAAGAGTGCATTCGCAACTCGCCAGTTGCTGACGATCTCGCCATGAATGGAGCGATAGGTGGAGCGGGCAAACGTGAGATTGCCGACGCGAGCCGGCTTGAGGATGAAGTGGGAGAATCCGGGCGACTGTTCATCGAGGCGGATGCCTCCGATGCCCTGAATGAACCAGGAGCCGATGGAGATGAGGGTGTCGTGGATGCGGGACTGGCCGGACCAGGATTCCCAGAAGGTGGTGGCGTCCTGCTCGAGCATGTAGCCCCAGGAGGGGAAGGTACGTTTGGAGGTGAACTCGTAGATGAGGTCGTTGCGGTCCTCTTCCATCAGGAACTTGAGAAGGAAATAGGCGCCGTGCATGCCGGCGTTGATGTGGCCGGCGTCCTTCACGCGGATGGTCTCTTCCAGGTTCTTGAGGACTGCAGGGCGAACACCGGCGGGGACGATGCCGGTGAGCAAGGGGAAGGCCAGGTAGGGCTGTTGTCCGGTGGCGTAGGTATTGTCGGCGGCGTTGAAGAATGTCGAGTGGAGTTTGGAGGCGAGGGCAGTGGCGCGGGATGAGTAGAGCTTCGCGTCCTCGGGTTTGCCGAGGATGGTGGCGATGCGGGAAGCGATCTGGAGCGTGTAGAGGTAGTGGATGTTGTTGATGAAGCGGGCGGCGACGGGGTTGCGGGCGATGTCGGGCTCCTCACGGCCGCGGCGAGGAGCGACCCAATCGCCGAGGTAGTTCCACTGGGGCATTCGGATGCCGACGCTGACGTAGTGCTCGATGAGCTGGTCCTTGGTCTTCGAGTCGGCGAAGGCGAGCCATTTGCGGATCATGTCGTAGTTGTTCTCGAGGGCGCGTTTGTCTCCGTACTGGAGGTAGATGTGCCAAGGGAGGGTGACGACGAAGCCGCTCCACATGGGCCCGCCGCCGCCCTGATCGGGGTAGTTGGGCGCGGTGTAGGGGACATCGCCGTTGGGCGCCTGGGAGTCGCGCCAATTGCCGGCCCAACTGGAGTAGAGCGCACCGGTGTCGAAGTTGAACATTCCGGTCTCGATAGAGGTTCCGGCGTCGCCGCCGTAGCCGAGGCGTTCGCGGGTGGGGCAATCGACGACGTAGCCGCCGAGGGTGAGGTTCTCGTAGGTCCAGGCGGCGGTGCGCCAGATGCGGTTGAGGAGGTCGTCGGAGGACTCGAAGGAAGCGGAGCGGGCATAGGCCGTGCGGATGAGGCGGCCGGCGACGTCGGCCGCGACGGGCGCGCGGTCGAGTCCGGTGATGCGGGCCCAACGGAAGCCGTGGTAGTTGAAGCGGGAGCGGATGGTCTGGCCGGCTCCGGCGCGCGTGACATACTCGTCGCGCTGGTTCTGGGTCATGAAGCGCGCGCCGGAGGGCGCGGTGTCGGCGAACTCGATGCGGATCTGCCTGCCGGCGGCGGTCGAAGGCGGGAGCTTGACCTCGAACCAGCCGACGTAGTTGCGGCCCATGTCGACGGTGAAGACGCCGGGCGAGGTTTCGTCGATTCTTGCGGGCCGGAGGGTTTCGATTTCGCGGTTGGGCTGGACCATCTGGGCGGTGGTGGCGGCGGGGGGCGGGGTGAAGACGGCGGCGGGTTGCCAGGCGGAGTCGTCGAAGGCGGGGGAGTTCCAGTTGGGGAGTTCGAGCGCGGCGTCGTAGCGCTCGCCGCCGTAGTCGCCGAAGGCGGTGCCGCGGCCGAGCGGGGTTAGGGGGGAGAAGCGGACCTTCCAGTCCGTGCCGGTTTCGATTCGGATGGGAGAGCCGGCGGGCTGCTCGATGTCGAAGCGGGCGCGGACGAGCGGGCCATCGTGGATGACGCCGGGGTGGCCGCGAACATACCAGCCGCGGCCGAGCCAGAGGGCGACGACATTGGCGCCGGCGCGGAGGAAGGGTGTGATGTCGTGGGTGACGTAGAGATTGCGTTTGGAGTAATCGGTGACGGCGGGGGAGAGGAGGTGGTCATCGACCTTGGCGCCGTTGACGTAGAGTTCGTAGTAGCCGAGCGGGTTGACGTAGGCGGTGGCGCGGCTGGGCTTGCGGTCCAGGTGGAAGGTCTTGCGGAGCCAGGGGAAGGGCTGGGGCGTGCCGGGTTTGACGTTTGGTTGAGGGGGGGCGCCGATGTACGGGGCGGTCCAATCGGAAGGGTTGAGCAGGCCCATGCTCCAGGCGGCATGGACGCTCCAGGCCGAGGGTCTGCCGGCGCCGTCCCAGGCGCGGACGCGCCAGACGAGGCGCTGGCCGGAGGAGAGGGCGGGGCCGGCGTAGGGGATGAAGGCGGTCTCGGGGGAGGCGACTTTTCCGGAGTCCCAGACGTCGGGTTTGCCCTGGTTGAGCGGCCCGGAGGAGGAGGCGACCTGAATCTGCCAGGCGCTTTGGCGGAGGCCTTGAGAGAGTGGGGCGAGGCGCCAGCTCAGGCGCGGCTGAGCGACGTCGATGCCCATGGGGTTTTCGAGGTACTCGACGCGGAGGGCTTCCGGGCGGAAGCCGGTTGCCGGTTGGGCGGCGGCGGAGATGGGGATGAGGGCGAGAGCGAGAAGCAGCTTCATGGCGAGAACTCCGGGCGTTACTTGAACAGGAGCGGTGCGAATTCGTTGAGATGGCGGCGCCAGGTCTGCCATTCGTGCGAGGTGCCCTGGGCAGCATAGATGGCGTGTTTGATGCCGGCCTTGTCGAGGGCTTCGTGGGCGGCGAGGACGGCCTTGTGGGCGCGCTCCTCGGCGGTGCCTGCCCCGAGCCAGAGCAACCGCACTTTCTTGTTGAAGGAGGCAGCGTCGGCGAAGGCGCCGTTGTAGGCGGCTTTGAGGTCGTCGCCGAGGCGCAGGGAGGCGCTGAAGGAGCCGATCCAGGCGAAGCGGTCGAGGTGATTGAGCGTGATCTGGAGGGTCTGGCCGCCGCCCATGGAGAGACCGGCCATGGCGCGGCTGTCGCGGGTGGTGAGGGTGCGGTAAGCGGCGTCGATGGCGGGGATGAGGTCGTTGAGGACCAGATCTTCGAAGAGATTGGGCTTCACGGTACCGGGCGCGAAAGCGTAGCCCTGCTCCATGACGACGAGCATCGGTTTTGCTTTGCCCGCGGCCAGGAGGTTATCGAGGATGAAGTTGGCTTTGCCCTGGGTGGTCCAGCCGCGTTCGTCCTCGCCGGAGCCGTGTTGGAGATAGAGGACCGGGTAGCGCTGCTTCGGGTTCTGGTCGTAGCCCGGCGGCGTGTAGACGAAGGCGCGGCGCCAGGCTTGGGTGGTTTTGGCGAAGTACCAGTGGATGCGGACGTCGCCGTGGGGGACGCTCTGCGGGGCGTAGAAGTCCGCGCCTTTCTCGGGGATGTCGATGCCGCTGGACTGGCGTGCCCAACCGAAGAAGGTCTCGCTGGCGGGGTCATTGACGATGGCTCCATCGACGAGGAACCAGTAGTAGTGGAAGCCGGGGACAGCGGGCGCGATGGTGACAGACCAGACGCCGTCCGCGCCGCGGGACATGTCGATGGGGCCTTTGCCGAGGCCGTTGTCGTTGCCGCCGGGGTTGAGCTGGACTTTCTTGGCTTCGGGCGCTTTGTACTTGAACGTGACGCTCGAATCGGCGTGGATGCGCGGGTACTCGGCACCGCGGACGTTGGTCGGGGCGGGCTGGCCGTCGGGGGCCTGGGCGAGGAGGAGGGCGAGGATGAAGAGATGCATGAGGTCTCCTGGGGTCGAGACCATTCTATGACTGTGACTTCGAGGGGGAGATGGCCTGCGCAGAAAACAGCCTATTCCGTTTGACAGAATACTCAGGACATAATACTTTGGAAGTTGATCCGGTCATTCCGCTCGAAGGAAACGCGCGATCTGTTCGAAGACAGGCGATGCCGTCGATTCCAGTCGATCGAACGAGCGGCACGGAGGAAACTGTTGTATCTGGACGCCGCATTGGCACTTGAGGATCTGATGCAACCACCGGGGGATTGCCTGGAAGCGCTCCGCGGGGACCGCTTGGGGCAACACAGTATTCGAATCAATGATCAGTGGCGAATCTGTTTTCGTTGGAAAGCGGGATTTGCAGAGGACGTCGAGATTGTCGACTATCACTGAGGCGCCATGAAAGAGACAAACGAACTGCTTGAAGCGATCCACCCGGGAGAGATCCTGTTGGAGGAGTTCATGAAGCCGCTTGGGCTGAGCATCAATCGCCTCGCGCGGGAGTTGAGGGTTCCGCCCAACCGGATTCACGGGATCGTTCACGGGACGCGATCAATCACGGCAGACACGGCACTGCGGCTGGGGGCCTATTTTCGAGTTTCGCCGGCGACATGGATGAACCTGCAGTCGAACTACGACTTACGGGTTGCCACGCGCGTTTCAGGCAAGGAGATCGCACAGACGGTTAGGGCGCGCGACGCAGCGTAGGTGCGGTGATTTTGCGTCCTGGAATTACTCCGAAGGCTCTCGAACTGCGAGTTTGCAGAAGGTGAGAATCACCAGGAGCGGGCGCGCCGGCTCGCGAGCGGAGATGTGGTTGATGGGCGGTCAACCCAGGAAACCACTGATCGAGAAGCGCAACCGCACCGGGATGGCAGCCGCGCGTTGGAGAGTTCGCAATACGAGGGCACTGAAGCTGTCGGGCAGAACCACACGGAACACTGAAGTAGCGATCGAGAAGATTGAGCTCGTGCACGAGCACATCACGAGGGTTCAGTAGTCCCCGCGCTGGCGGTCACTCGTAGTGAAGCGCGCGGACGGGATCGATGCGGCTGGCGCGGCGGGCGGGGATGAGTCCGGCGATGCCGGAGACGGCGACGAGGAGCACGAGGGTGCCGGTGGCGATGGCCGGGTCGTTGGCTTTGATGCCGTAGAGCTCGGAGGCGACGTAGCGGCCGAGGCCGAGGGCGGAGGGGAGTCCGACGGCGAGGCCGATGGCGACCAGGATGATGACTTCGCGCATGACGAGCCAGAGGACCAGTTTCGGTTCAGCACCGAGGGCCATGCGGATGCCCATCTCCTTGCGGCGGCGGGCGACGACGAAGGCCATGACGCCGTAGAGTCCGATAGCGGCGAGCAGGGTGGCGAGCGAGCCGAAGCCGGCGGAGAGGAGCGCGACGAGGCGGTCGGTGAGGAGGGTCTCGTCGGGATGGGCGGTCAACGTCATCGCTTCGTAGACCTGATGCGAAGCGCAGGCGAGCCGTCGCCGCCCGAATGTCTTTCGTCTGCCCAGCAAGGGGAGAAAGGTCCGCGATGAAAGAATGCCAAAGACTTTGCACTATTTCTCTTACTATTCGCAGTGTGACGCAGCTATGTGATTCGCCATGTGGCAGATTAGGGCAGATTAACTATGTGGCAGCAAAGTGAGAATGTCGTATTTGAGCAAAGTAGAAATGTCGTCTTGACAGCCCCAAACTCGGGGGATGCAGGAAGGACAGCTACTGATGATGACTCAAGCCGATAGGGACCGGCTGGTGGCGCTGAAGAAGGCGAGGAAGAAGCTGATCACGCAGCGGGAGGCGGGCGAGGAACTGGAATTGGGCATACGGCAGGTGCAGCGATTGCTGGCCGCATTGAAGGAGCAAGGCGACAAGGCGGTCGTGCACGGCCTGCGGGGCCGGCCCTCAAACCGGAAGATCGGCGAGACGATCGAGCGGGCAGCGGTGCAGATCCTGTCGGCGCCGGTGTATGAGGGCTTCGGGCCGACGCTGGCGGCGGAGTATCTGGCCAGCAAGCACGGCATCGAGGCGAGCAGAGAAACGGTCCGGCAGTGGATGATGGGGGCCAAGCTGTGGCGGGGCAGGAAGGCGAAGGTCGAGCAAGTGCACCTGTGGCGGGCACGGCGAAGCCGCTTTGGCGAGTTGGTGCAGTGGGACACGTCGGACCACGACTGGCTGGAGGGGCGGGGAGAGCCGTTGTATCTGATCGCAATGATCGACGACGCCACGAGCCGGCTGTTAGCGCGCTTCGTCCGGCACGATTCGACAGAAGAGAACATGCGGTTGTTGTGGAGTTATCTGGAGAAGTATGGCCGGCCGCTGGCGTTCTACACGGATAAGGCGGGCCTGTTTCAGACGGCGGAGAAGCACAAGCGGGACGAGCCTGGGGTGGAGAAGGACCCGGTGGAGCTGCCGCCGACGCAGATCGGACGAGCCCTGCGGGAGTTGGGCATTGCCTGGATTGGAGCGCATTCGGCGCCTGCCAAAGGGCGGGTGGAGAGGAACTTCGGCACCGCGCAGGACCGTCTGGTGAAGGGCATGCGGGTGGCTGGAGTCAGCACGCTCGAGCAGGCCAATCAGTACCTGCTGGAGGACTACCTGGTGTGGTGGGAGCGGGAGCTGACGGTGGAGGCGGCCAACGCCGACGATGCACACCGGGCGTTGGACAAGAGCCATCATCTGGCGGCTTCGCTGAGCTATGTGGAGACGCGTCAGGTGCGCAACGATTACACCGTGCGCTGGCACGGCAAGCTCTACCAGATCCAACGCCAGGCCGTCACGCCAGGCTTGCGCAAGGCGAACGTGCGCGTGGAAGCGCGGCTGGACGGAACGCTGGCCGTACGGCACCGGGAGCGGTACCTGCCGATAGCAGAGTGCACGGGAGCGAGCAAACCCGCCGCGATGGCTGCGCCGAAGCCGGTCCCAAAGCAGCGTGGCCCGCGGGCCAGGAGCACCTGGATGGACAATTTCCACTTGCACAAGCGCAAGCCGGCAACCGGGCCCGAGGCCTCGGCTGACGGTCTGCGCCGGATGGGGACGCCATGAGCTGCCAAGGCGAGTGGCGCGAAGGCAAAGTTCGCCCGATACCGGGAAGCTCTCCGCACGGCCGGCTGCGACGTGGGCCGGATTTTCAACCGTTGAAGGAGCGCTTGCGACGATCCCTTCCGAGCCGCCTCGCCGAGACAGCATCCAACAAAACTGAAGCGCCTCAATTGCGTTTTCTGAGGCAGGCGGAATCTATCCGTCCGATGGCGGGCACATCCCGAAGCCCGGGCCGGAGCAGCAGCCTCCCGCCGGGCTGCTCCTGCCCAAGCACGAGAACACGCCGGGAGGAACGCATTCTCCTCATCGTCCGGATGAGTTCCGACCGGCTATTCCTCGATCGGGTTGGTCGCCACCAGAGCCCGTCTCCGCTTCACCGGCACGAGCAGATTAACACGCACCTCTCAAAGCCCAGGCCCAAAGGCGACCTTTCTACTTTGCGTTGACATAGGGCAGATTAACTATTGACAGCCTGACGCCAGCGCAGTACAATTTCGCCGAATATGGCCTTCGGCAAGCGGGGACTTGAAATGGAGTTCCTCGAATAGGAAGTGCGCGCACCTCACTGGCGAGGCGCAGATGGACGTGAGTTCATGCTGTCAAAAGCGATGCCTGCGTTTTCTTTTGCCACCGCCGCTGCAATAGTGGCTGTAGCTTGGCTGCTGATTCTGTCGCCGCTTCGTTTGGATGCGCAGTGCTGCAAAACTTGTGGAGCGTGCAAGACAAGCTGCACTGTCCGAGTTGGATGCAGCTATCCGCAAGAGTGTGTAGTTTTCACCTGTTCAAATGGGGGAGAAAACTGCATGTTCAACATGATTGATGCATGCACAGGTGGAGTCTGTCACGATAACTTCACCGACGAATGCGGGTACGGTTCATGGTGCAACGGCGGCGATTCGTGCCCTTCGTCGCCCTAGTGAGCGGGGTCAATGAAAAGAAAATGACTAAACGATTGCTGACAATTCTGCTTCCCATTCCACTCGCGGTTGGAATCGCTGCCCTGATGGCGCAGACCGCACCAGGGTATCGCGCGTACGAGATTCGGATGGTCACCACCATGACCAGCGACACGCTTTCTCCGGCGAGTGGCGGGCGAACGCTAAGCAACATCTACTTCGCCCGCGATGATGGTTCACGAGGCGCACGGACCGTAGAAGTGATCGATGGCCGGTCGTGCACGAGCACCGTTTATTGGGATGCCAAGACAGATCTGAAGGTGAGCTTCGACGAATGCACGGGAATGAAAAGTACGGAGCCCTTCACTTTCCTGCCCAGCTTCCCCGGAAAGGCCCGGCAAACCTGCAAGGAATCCATTCGACAGAGTTTTGAGGGTGTAGAGGTTCTTCACGGGCTCCGCGTCGAGAAGTATCGGGAAGAAGGCCCGGCTGCCGCCGGCGCAACCTACTATGCGCCAGAGTTAGGCTGCTTGAAGGTTCGGGGTGTCTACTACTGGAAGAACCCGGCTGGAAAGACGTGGGGTACCACGTTCGACGAACCTGTAGAAGTCAAGTTGGACACGTGCGACGCTCGGTTCTTTCAGAACCCAGAGGCATATAATGAGGTCCTGCCTTCAGTGCGCCGAAACGCTCTGGACATGTTCTTCAGAGGCGATAGTCAACCAGCAGCCTGTCTTCGCAGAATGAATGAGATCGCAGATGCAAAGTACCTTGCGGCGCGCAGCAAGGGGCGCCGGCAGGACTTGTGGGCTTCGGTTCGTGACAGATCGGAAGCGGCCGCCGACCGGCTGGTTGACAAGCTGCGGCAGCGTCGCAGCAAGCCAGACAGTTCAGTGTCCAGCAGATGAGTAGGAAACCCACGCATCACAGGAATCCTACTCGTAGTGAAGCGCGCGGACGGGATCGATGCGGCTGGCGCGGCGGGCGGGGATGAGTCCGGCGATGCCGGAGACGGCGACCAGCAGCACGAGGGTGCCCGTGGCGATGGCGGGGTCGTAGAGCTCGGAGGCGACATAGCGGCCGAGGCCGAGGGCGGAGGGGAGTCCGACGGCGAGGCCGATCGCGACGAGGATGACCACCTCGCGCATGACGAGCCAGAGGACCAGTTTCGGTTCAGCACCGAGGGCCATGCGGATGCCCATCTCCTTGCGGCGGCGTGCGACGACGAAGGCCATGACGCCGTAGAGCCCGATGGCGGCGAGCAGAGTGGCGAGCGAGCCAAAGCCGGCCGAGAGGAGCGCGACGAGGCGGTCGGTGAGCAGCGTTTCGTCGAGCTGGCGGCCGAGCGTCTTCAGCTCATAGATCGGCATTGCGGGATCGAGCTTCTTCACTTCGTTGCGCAGGAGGCCGTAGGCGGAGGACGAACCGATGGCGGCGCGGACATAGAAACAAACGCCGCCCTTGCCGTAATTGGGGACGAAGACCTGGCGGCGAACGCCCTCGCGAGGGCCTTCGTAGAGAGTATCGGCGGCGACGCCGACGATTTCGCGGTCGAATTTAACGTCGGGGCCGCCTCCATTGCCGAGCCGGCGGCCGATGGCGCTCTTGTCGCCGAAGAAGTGCCGGGCAAAGGTCTGGTTCACGATGACGATCTTGGGGTCCTTCTTGACGTCGCGCAGGTCGAAGTCGCGGCCTTCGATAATGGGAACGCCCATAGTCTGGAAGTAGCCGGGTGAGAGGGCGTTCATGAAGGCCTGCATGTCTTCGCCGTCGCGGGCCTTGTGGCCTTCGACCGACACCGTGTTGTCCCACTCCCAGCCATGCAGCAGGGGCACGGCGACGAACGCGGCGGACTTGACGCCGGGAAGGGCGCGGATACGCTCCAGGAGGTCGCGGTAAAAGCCCACGGTGCGCGCCTCGTCGTAGCCGTTCAAGGCGGGGGAGACCTGGAAGGTGACCAGATTGTCGATCTCGCGGATGCCGGTGTCCTTGGTCTTCAGGTTCTGCATACTGCGGACGAAGAGGCCGGCGCCGAAGACGAGCAGGAAACTGAGCGCGACCTGGGCGGTGACGAGGCCTTTGCGAAGGAAGAGCGAGCTGCCGGAGCCGGAGATGGAGCCGACGGTGTCCTTGAGCGTGTTCCACGGATCGGGGCGGCTGGCGCGGAGGGCGGGCAGGAGTCCGAAGACGATTCCGGTGAGAGTCGTGACGGCGATGGTGAAGGCGAGGATGCGGAGGTCGGGCGAGGGGTCGATGAGGAGAGGGTTGCCTTCGGTGGGCACGAGCGACAGCAGGACGCGGGTCATGGAAATGGAGAGCAGAACGCCGAGAGCGCCACCGGCGAAGGAGAGGACGAGGCTTTCGACCAGCATCTGGCGGATGAGGCGGCCGCGGGAGGCTCCGATGGCGAGGCGCACGGCGATTTCCTTCTGGCGGGCGTAGGCTCGCGCGATCAGGAGATTGGCGACGTTGGCGCAGGCGATGAGCAGGACGAGGCCGACCATGCACATGAGCACGATGAGGGCGGCGGAGAAATCGTTGCGCAGGCCCGAGTAACCGGTGTGCGCCCTCTCGACGTGCAGCGTGCCCTTCATGAATTGATCACGGCGGTATTGGGACCACTTGGCCGCCTTGGGGAGGGTCATTTCGTATTGGCGGATTTGGGTGAAGAGGCCCTGCATGGGCCCCTGTGCGGATTCGGCGGTGTAGCCGGGCTTGAGGCGGGCGAAGACCTGGACCCAGCGGCAGCGGCGGTCGTCCATGTAGACCCACTCCCACTCGGGGAGGATGACAGGCTTCATCTGGATGGGAACGCGGACCTGGATGGAGCGGGCGGGGTCGAGGCCGGCGAAGCCGCGGGCGGAGACGCCGACGATGGTCATGGGGTAGTTGTTGACGAGGATTTTCTTGCCGATGATTTTGGGGTCGGCGGCGAAGCGGGTGACCCAGTAATCGTAGCCGAGGACGGCGACGGG
>WBZO01004636.1_pt1 | contig 14667 bp, 8 predicted proteins | sample 5204261 | NCBI WGS metagenome assembly WBZO01 (sample SAMN12412400, study PRJNA552823) | activated sludge metagenome | isolation source: activated sludge from anammox sidestream of wastewater treatment plant... | place: USA: North Carolina | collected 2017-09
GTTGATTGTAGGCCAAGAAGCCAAGACCACCCAGAATGACTACCCAAAGGCTTATTTTTATCAATTTTTTCATAAAGGGGCAATTTTTTAATCAATTAATTTTAAAAGCTGGCCATTGACGTTAAGCAGGTCAATTTCGGACAACTTGATTTGTGCCAAGGTGGTGATGTAATTCGTTTGTGCCTGGCGCATGGAAGATTCGGCGTCCAGCAATTCAGTGATGGGAGCCAGGCCTTCCCTGAATCGGCCCTGCGCTACCCGGTACACCTCTTCGGCTACCTGGCGGGTTTGGCGCACCGTTTCCAGGGTGTTTAAGTTGGAGCGTAAGGAAGTGACGGCAGCTTCGTGCCTCAACTGGAAACCCAGAGCTGCCAGGCTGTAATCTTTTGAAACCTGGAGCCTGTTGAGCCGGGCTGTCTGTATTTTGCTGTCCCTGAAAAATCCGTCGAAGATGGGGATGTTCACACTCAGCCCAACCTGCGAGAAGTCCGTCCAATTATTGTTCTTGGTAAATTCGCTCAATTTGTTTGCCTGCCATTCGTAGGAGTAGTTGGCGAACAAAGCCAGCGAGGGGAAATAGCCGGCTTTCCAGCGACGCTCGTCAAGGATGTACAACTGTTGTTGTTTTTTTAGCACCAGGAGGTCAGATTTCTGCTGGTAGGTCGGCTGGAAAGTAATCGGGTTTATCTGTTGGAAGGTGGACTCGCTGATCGTGTCGGTCAGCACGATTTCGGTCTCTAAGGGCATTTGCATGGAAAACTTCAATGCCTGCTCCAGCTGCTGGATTTGAAGGTCGAGGTTGACGAGTTGGGTTTCCAGATTTGAGCGCTGCACATGGAGGCGATCCACGTCAATCTTTTTGGCAAAGCCGTTTTCAAATTGCTTTTGTGTGAGAGTCGCCAGGCCTTTGATTTGGTCGAGGTTTGCATGGAGGATACCTCGCTGGGTACGACTCAGTTGGATTTGGTAGTACAGTTTAGCCACTTCATACACTACATCTTCCTTGCTTTTTTCGAGCAGTAGGTTGTAGAAATCGGCAAGTTCCATAGTCGCCTTCAGTCCCAGTAGCCATTCCTTGCTGAACGCTAATTGCTGGAGTTGGATGCCTGCGCTGGCGTTCCAGTTGGTGCCAAACTGCAGCTTGGTAAACTCACCCGGCTGCCCGCCAAAGTACTCTGCCGAAATGAGGCTCGTGCGTATGGCTAAGTTGTTGACCAGCGTCCCCGAGGCGCTGACCTGCGGCAGCCCCGTACTGAGCGATTCCCGAACCAGTTGCCGGCCCTTTTGCACCTCCAGTTCGGCTTTCTTGATACTGGCGTGGTGATCTACTGCGTAACGCAAGGCTGTTTTAAGGTCAATTGCTTCCTGCGCTGGCAGGGAAATCTGTTGTAAGACGAAGAAGATCAGGAGAATGTGATAAACCTTCATGGTTGTAGTTTATACTGAGGGATGCCTGGCCTGCTGCTTGGTTAGCCTGCGAATAGCTTTTTGTGCCAAAGCTCCTGCATTCAGTTTCAGTTTCAATTTATTACATCGTTGTACTGTATTTCGCTGTTGTACTGTTTCCAAAGTTCAAGGCCCTTCGGGGTAGCGATGGCGTGTATGTGGTAATTGTGCAACTCCCATATCAATTGGCGCCGGGAGAATGAAGACTGGGCATTTGAAATTTCTTCGACGATCATGTTGGCAGCTTTGGCATAGATCTTCGCTATGATCTCCGGGGTTAGATCCTTGCGGTACAGCCCCTCCGACACACCCCGTTCGATATTTTTCATAATGCTGCCTATCACCTGCCTGTCTTGTTTCTGCCTGAACAACACCCAGGAGCGGTAGTGGTATTTTTGCAGGTCATAGAGTGTGCTGGGCGACACGTCCTTGATGGATGCCATGATGAAAACGCCGATGTTCCGGATTTCCTCAAGTGCATTTCCCGCCTGTTTGCAAATTCCCTCTATCCCATCTTTTGCCCGGAGTATATGGCTTGCAATGACTGCTTCAACTAAGCTGTCCTTATTTTCAAAATGTTGATACAACGTCTTTTTTGATATGCCAAGCTCCCTGGAAATATCGTCCATGGAAACGCTGCGAATGCCTAATTTCATGAAAAGCTGCTCTGAACGGTGGATGATTTCCTCGGTGATTTCCATTTTTCAATCCCTATGTTTTTTAATTGACAAACCAAATCGGGTGCTTTTGGAAAAACGCTTTTTATTCTTTGTTAAAACACCCCAAGCGAGGAAGAGACGAGAAAAAACAGATACTTCCTTAGTGCTTGTTTGAGATCAGGCCACTTGGTCAAAAAAGCGAACAAGCTCTAACTGACCTTACCGGGAACATTGGAAACTTTGGCAAGGTTTAGAGTTTCCTTAGTTTTTTAAAAATAATTAATCCCAATACAAAGGAAGAGTAGAGGAAGAGTAGGTTTTTAAAGATTAACGGAAAAATTAAAGATTGAATAAAAAATAAAACGTACACTTATTTTAGAGCTTGTTTGCATTTTGCTGCTTCAGTGGGGGAGCTGTTTAAATTTGGCCCGGTGAGTTAGATCCAAACAGCTTCTAAGAGCGGGATGATGGGCTGTTCATTGCAGGGAAACAGACCTGCTTGTTGTGCTGCACCTCAGAGGGAAGCGGATGCCTGTTCTTCGGCAGGTTATACCGACGGGTGTTTGAAGAGAAAACGCAGCAGAATGTTAAAGAAGGTTTGTTGGTTTAGATGGCACCTGGCTCTGCTTTGGGCGAGCCGTTTTGAAGTGAACCAGGCACCTTTGTTTGATAGGAAGGTGGCTTGAAGGAAATGAAAGTTTGTGAGACGGGATTCTGATAAAAAAGGCGGCTGTCCCGAAAACGAAACAGCCGCTACATCATTTACTCTCACTAATTGTATGAAACTTTAAACCGACTTTCTTTCGGTCGTTTATGTTTTAACGTGCTTTGTTGCCCAAAGTTTTTAGGTGTAAAATTTTTTTGAGAAAAATATTCTGCCGGCATCTTTTAGTGCAAAGACACTGCCAAATGCAATGTGAACGTGTAAAACGGTGCTGCTGTGTATAGCAAATTTGCTTTGCAGCGGCTAAATTCGCAACGGCTTTTAGGAACGTGGCGGGAATATCTTACGCATTAGGGCGGCACCTTTTGAGCGCTGGCTGTGGCGGTGAAATAGTTACATAACACAGGCTATGCTTCCAGTCTTGCCAGCCCTCAGAACACCCTTGCCGAAAAGCTCAGCTTATTCCTGACACGTTCCTTAGAGCTTGTTTGGATTTGGCTACCGTAGAAAAAAGACGACTTTTTGGCCCGGTTAGCTCAATTCAAACAGTTTCTAAAAGACCCTCGCTGAAATACCCAACCATCCCCGGCACGTTCCTTAGCACCTGGAACTTTTGTGCGGATGGGGTCTTTTGAATCCAGGGAGCAGGCAGCTTAGAAATGACCTGGAGTTTTCCGCTGTAAAAACCTGGCGACTTCAAAACCTTCGGCAAGGGAAAGAGGCCTCCTGTCCATTTTTAAATTCAGTCCATTGCGACTTTTGCTGCTGACATTAATCGGATTGTCTTTTTCCTGCTGCCTATCAGCTCAGGGCGACACCCTGCTTGTTCCTTATGAAAATATGACGCTGACCATAGATGGGAATACTGAAGACTGGCCGGACGAACCTCCCACGCATTTCTTTGTCCACAACCTTCATACCGGAGACACCAACCAAGTAAGCGTCCAGGCTGCCTGGACGGAAAACCAGCTCTACCTGGCTGTTGAGGTTTTGGATCGGCACCTGATCAAATTGCGCAGTGGAGTAAATAACCCCACGCTCAACCTCGGAGACGCTGTCGAAATTTACATTGACCCCCACAACGACAGCAAGACCAGGATGGACGTGAATGATTATCAGTTCATAATTGATGTAGGAGGGGATTACGTTATTTTTAAAGGAGACAAGACGTTTATCAGGGAAGGATACCAGACCCCAAAAGACACGGGCCTGGCCACGATCGCTTTTGATTACAAAGTAGTCGTTCGGGGGACTATCAATCAACAGGACGACCTGGACTCGGGGTACACCCTGGAATTGGCTATACCCTGGGCTGCTCTGGGTGTCCATCCGCACGAGGGGATGCTTTTTCGGCTCGACATCTGCGTGGATGATATGGATGAGCTGGTCTTGCTGGAGAATTACAGCGAAAATAGTACGATCCTTTCCTATTCCTTTTCGAGCTGGCAGGGCGACACTACTTTTGGCTTCCCTGACCGATGGCGGGTTTGCCGGCTTTTAGGTGGCCCAAATGCTTTAACCAAGATGTGGAGATCTGCCGGCAGGCTGGGTTTTTTTACCCTGGGAGCCGTAGCCCTTTGCAGTCTCGGTTTGTTGTTTTACATTTGGAAGACCCGCCACAAGGCCACTTCTGATAAAAAAACCGTACCGGAGGAGGAGCCGGCTAAGGAATTGCCTGCAACCCTCCCAGTACATCCAGTTTTTAGCGAATTGCACGAATTCATTTTAAAGAAAGTTGACCAGGATATAAGTCCTGATGACCTCGCCCGCCATTGCAACACGAGCTTGCGGAACTTGCAAAGGCTGTTTCAAGAAGAACTGGCTATGTCGCCACATACATTTATTACCAGGGTAAAAATGGAAAAAGCCCTGGCCTTATTGCAGGATGGCTTTGGCAACGTGTCTGAAGTAGCCTATGCCGTAGGCTATGCCGATCCCGCCTATTTTTCTAAGGTTTTCAAAAAATACTTCCATAAAACGCCAAGCGAGTGGCTCAAAAGCCGCGATAAAATGGATGCCAGGGCTAACCCGAAATCCTAGTAGATAGTACCTGCTTCTCAGGAGCAGGATTTGCTAAAGCTCCATCTGGAAAATTTGAAGGGAAGTTTTCAAAGGCGTATTTCTCCATTTTTTTGGCGGAAAATTCCAGACGATAGAAGTGCTTTTACCCTCTTTTTTGCAGGAAGTCAAAATAAAGAAATCCAATGCGGCGATTCTTCACTTTCTTCCTGTTTGTTTTCCTCTCCTTCACACTCATGGCCCAAATTCCGGTCTTCCCGGGAGCAGAGGGTTTTGGCACTACGACCACGACAGGTGGACGGGGAGGAACGGTTTATTACGTTACAAATTTGAATTGCAATGGGCCAGGTTCCCTGAATGATGCATTGCAGCAGCCTGGGCCTAAGTACATCTTATTTACCGTTAGCGGCATCATTGACTGTGCGGCTGAAATCCTTTGGGGCGATGTCTATATTGCTGGCCAGACTTCACCGGGTGGAATTATTGTCCGGGGTATTTTGATGGATGATTATTACGAGCCGGCTGGTAAGGCTCAAAACATCCTGATTCGCCACCTGAACAGCAGACCCTCTACAGGCGAAGTGCGGCCTGGGAGTGGATACATCCTGGATGATGCCCTACGCATAGATGGCGCACAAAGGGTTGTAATTGACCATTGCTCAATGGCAAATGCGACGGATGAGTGCGTTCAAATCAGCCGAAGTTCACAGGTCACCATTATGAATAGCATTTTGGCCGAAACGCTGGGTGAGCACTATTACCTCGGCGGCATGCTCCTCAATTATTCCACTGCTGCTCATCCAAAAGACAGCATCAGCATCCACCACAATACCTGGAATCGAATAGGAGGTCGGATGCCTGAAATCAGTTGTGAGGAAAGCGGAGAAACACCGGGCGACATGACCTGCCTGACCCGGCCATTCAAGTTTGAATTTTCCGACAACCTTTTGTGGGATATACCCATCCAGGTTTATTACACCCAGGGATTCAACCCCTCTCAACCAAACGCATTTCACGATGTGTACGCCAATTTTGTCAATAACCGGGCGGTGGCACGCAACTCCTACTGCGGTCCTTTTTTTGATTTTATCCTATTGAACAACGACGGTAACCAATTTTATACGACAGGGAACACAATGAACCAATACCCTTCTTATGCCGATTACGAGTTGTTCTATTGTTGTAACGACTTCTGCCTGTACAACCCCAACACCGATCCGGGGGTCGCAACCCACAAATCCAGTGCCTTCAATTATCCGCCAATTACCTACACCCCTGGCACGGACCTGCCAACCTACATCGTCGCTAACGCTGGAGCCTTCAACGGGTACAGCCCGGCTGCCCGTGACCCAATGAATCGCCGCTTGCTGTTGCCCATCCAAAATGGCACCCCGGATTCACAGCCTGTAAATGGAACTGATTATTTCAATGATGCCTTTGTCTTGGACTTTTCTACCCCTCCTGACCCGCCTGTTGACACAGACCTTGACGGGATGCCTGATGACTGGGAGCTTGCTCACGGTCTGAATCCAAACGTGCAGGACCACAACGGCACAGGCCTCTCTGTTCCTCTGACTGGCATTGCCGGATATACCAACCTAGAGTGTTACCTCAATGAGTTGTCCGATAACCTGGTGGACGGCAATACTACCCTGGCAACCGAATTGTTCAATTTTGAGGCGATCCCACTGGCAGCAAGCCAGAAGGTTTTGTTGCGTTGGGTTGCAGAGAATGACAACATGGACGATCGTTTTCAGGTAGAGCGGAGTACCGATGGCTTTCATTTTTCGCTTTTGGGCGAGGTGCCGGTAAAGCGTCTTCAGCAGGTGTGTCACTATGAACTCATGGATAAAAACCCGCCAGCAGGCGTTCTCTACTATCGGTTGCTTTTGAAAAACCACCTCAATACCCCGCAGGTCATAAAACTGATTAGTTGCCGATTGGTCGGCAAAAATAACTGGCTTAAGATTAGCTCCCAATCTGGAGGAAAAATCCTCGAAATTCAGGTACAGGATGAAATGTGGCTTCCTGTGAACCTCAATTTATACAACGTGGCCGGGCAGCACCTTCGCAGCGCCGTGCTGCAAAGCGGGAGTGGCCACCTGAACGTAGGCGATTTCCCTCCTGGCATTTATTTGTTGGAAGTCTCTAACGCTTTGCTGCGGGATACCATAAAACTCAGGATTGGCTTTTAATAAAAGTTGTTGCTATTCAGAGAGAGGCACGAGAAGAGCTTGTACCATAAATCCAATGGCGACAGTAGCCGCCAAATAACCTTTCAGAGAGCGGCGCTTTTTTAATAATTCTTTTGAAATTTTAAAAAAACGCCCCTCTCTGAAAAAATCTTATTCGCTACCAAAGGTGGTGGATTGACTTCTGGGGCAGGCTCTTTCTGGAAGAGGAGGTTCTTCGGCAACTCGTATTTTTAAACTTCTGTGACAACTCCCTTTTTTCTTCTATGTTGATATTTATCAGAACGTGGTACTGATTCTCTTCATGGAGAATGCTTGTTCTGAATGGTGAATCTTGAATCAAGGAAGGATTTTCACTAATCGCTATGAGTCAATTCGTTGTGAAAAACAAAGACGGTTTCTTTCTTTTTTGCTATGAATTGATTGCCAATGTGGTGCAAAGACTATTCACAGATTCAAGGTAAATCGTTGACTTGAAAAATATTTATTCATCGGAGGAGCTGTTTGGAGAAAACAGAGATAAGGGAGTAGAGAGTAGAAGTGAAAAGAGACACAATGGGGTAGGGCGAAAACTGGAGGATTTCTATCGTCGAAGCATTTCCCGCTCCCCTCCTGAAAACATCCCTGGCGGACAGTTGCCCCCCAAAAAAAGACTGCCATGAAAAACGTTCAAATGTTTGGGTTGGGTTTTCAACACGTACTACTCAGAGGATACCTGATGATAGCTGTTGCGATCGTGTTTGGTTCCCTGGGACTTTGGTGGTTAGCAGCTGTTTTGGCTACAGCCATTGCCATCAGCTTTATCACTGCCATGCGCTTTGGACAGCAGGAACACCCCGGGAAGGCAGAGAAAGCCGACAGCCCTGTCAGACTGGAGCCTAAAGCCTCCGGGCGGAAGGTTGCCTGAGGCTCAAAGGAACTACTTAGAAACTGTTTGAATTTAGCTCATCGGACTAAATTCAAACAGTTTCTAAGTAGTTCGTAGTTTTTAAAAAGCCATTTCCACTCCGGTTTTGTTGAAAATGAGAGGCACCGTTTAGAGCTTGTTTGCGATTTGGCCACTTGGTCAAAAACGGCCCTTTTTCGTCCTGGCTTTGCTTTTTTAAATCTGTAACACTGCTACGCCACTTCAAAAAGCTAAAAACCTGACAAAATAATTGCCTGTTTCCAGATGCTGTTTGGATGGGGGCCGTCCGAGAAAAAAGACGACTTTTTTAACCTGGTAAACTCAATTCAAACAGCATTTCGGCTTAAGCACCAGAACGCAAACAAGCTCTTATTTCCGACACGTTCCTTAGCAGCTGTTGCTGCCGTTAACCCTTTGATATAGCCGCCTGTTGAGTGGTTACAAAAAAAGCCTCCATGCGTAAAAGCATGGAGGCTTTTTATGAAAACGTAGCTCATAGTGCGGGGTTCATTCTTCCCCTACTATGAAGGCACTGTTTATTCAATTACCAACTTCTTGGTAAATACCTCGTTGTCCACCACTGCATTCAGGAAGTAAGTTCCTGCAGCCAGGCCATTGAGAGGAAGCTCCAGTGCTACTGTGTTAGCTTCTAATTTCTGCATCGCTACAGTCCTACCCTGCAAATCCAGCAGTTTTACGACAGCTGCTTCAAAAGGCTGGCTGAAGACGAGGTTGACCTTGTCAGAAGCGGGGTTCGGATAGACTTCGAGTTGTTGCGGTTCTGCCAGCACGTCATTCCAATCTGCATTATCCAGCACCATCAGGTTGTTAGAGCCACCGCCAGCAAAAGGCTCGTAAGGCTCGCATGGTGTAGCTGCATTACATTGACCCAGAGTAGCACCCAGTGCCAGATATGCAGGTACTAAACGCAGTTGTACGCACAGCGAATTGCCGTTGTAGCAGACCCAGAGTTTCACGACTCCGATTGTAGTACAGCGGTAATTTACTCTTTCCACCAAGGTAGAGGCGGTGACGACACAGCCCAGTTCATCCGTTATCGTGACCGTGTAAACGGTATTGGATGTAGGTGAAACAGTGATACTTGATGTGGTTGCACCATTGCTCCACAGGTAAGTCGTTTGGCCCTGTGCACCAGTGACATCCGGTGTTAAGGTCACTGAGGAAGGGCCGTAGCTGTCATAAACAGACTTGCAGTCGGGCAGGCTGGCCTCCAGGGTGCAGCATCCCTCATCTATCTGTCCGTCGCAGTTATCGTCAACAAAATTCCCGCAAACCTCAGTAGCTTCAGGATTGATATCAGCATCATCGTCGTTGCAGTCCAGGTCGTTGGTGACATAACCAGCAGGCAGTGAACAAGCTTCTATAGCCGAGTTGGGGTCACCGTATCCATCGCCGTCAATGTCGGCGTAATAGGTCGTAGTGACGCCTTCGTCTATCTGGCCGTCGCAATTGTCGTCAATGCCGTTGCAGACTTCCGTAGCGCCCGGATTCACGTCGGCGTTGTTATCGTCACAATCCGTATTGTTGGTGACGTATCCTGCTGGTGCTGAGCAGGCTACAACGCTGGAAGCCGCATCACCGTATCCATCGCCGTCAATGTCGGCGTAATAGGTCGTAGTGACGCCTTCGTCTATCTGACCGTCGCAGTTGTCGTCAATGCCGTTGCAGACTTCCGTAGCGCCCGGATTCACGTCGGCGTTGTTATCGTCACAATCTGTATTATCGGCGACGTATCCTGCTGGAGCTGAACAAGCTACAATGCTGGAAGCCGCATCGCCATAGCCGTCGCCGTCGTTATCGGCGTAGAAAGTTAACGTAACGCCTTCGTCTATTTGTCCGTCGCAGTTGTCGTCAATGCCGTTGCAGACTTCCGTAGCGCCCGGGTTTACATCTGCGTTGTTATCGTCGCAATCTGTATTATCGGCTACGTAACCTGCAGGTTGAGTAGCGGCATCCTGAGAAATGTTCGGATTTCCATAACCGTCACCATCGCTGTCCTGGTACCAGGTGGACAAAGGTACTGGTGGAGCGGTGATATCCAGCGTGAAGTCCGGGATACAGGTTGGTGCAGCCCAGGTATCTACTATCAGATAATAGGTCTGACCTGCTGTAACAGTAGCTTGAAAACTTTTACTCGATGCGGAACTTTGAACGTAGCCTACACAGGTCCCCCCTTGCCCTAAAAGCGGACAGCCTTCATACAGCATTAAGCCAATATAGGAAGTTGAACTGGTAATCGCTATGGTAATCTCGCCGCTTCCTGAAGGTGTAAAAATGAACACTTCGTCTTCGCCATTATAATAGTAGGTAGCGCCGCAGATTGGCGAGACGTTAGCGCTGGTCAGGTCGTTACCGGAGCCGCAGTTGGTCAGACCTGTTGCGTAATATGGCAGTGTAATGTTGGTGTATGAACCTAATCCTTCTGGGCAGCTTGGTGGTGGAGTTGGTTCGCTGATACTCAACGTGAAGTCCGGGATACAGGTTGGTGCAGCCCAGGTATCTACTATCAGGTAATAGGTCTGACCTGCTGTAACAGTAGCTTGAAAACTTTTACTCGATGCGGAACTTTGAGCGTAGCCTGCACAGGCCCCCCCTTCCCCGTAAAGCGGACAGCCTTCATACAGCATTAAGCCAATATAGGAAGTTGAACTGGTAATCTCTATGGTAATCTGGCCACTCGTTGAAGGTGTAAAAATGAACACTTCGTCTTCGCCACTATAATAGGAGGTAGAGCCACAGATTTGCGAGACGTTAGCGCTGGTCAGGTCGTTACCGGAGCCACAGTTGGTCAGACCTGTTGCGTAATATGGCAGTGTAATCTCGACATAAGAACCTAACCCGCTTGGACAAGTTGGTTGCGTACAACTGGTGCAAGTTATTGTTACGACATGACACATTGACTCTGTACCACAATTTTCATTGGTATTCAGGTGATTGTAAAAGCTGCCGTTTGCCGTCGGCGTTACCTGCACTGGAGCGAAGCCAAAAGCAAGCACAACACCTGTAGGGGTACCCTGGCGAATTGTCAGGTAATTACCTGAACCCCCTGTTGCATTGATCTCATAGTCCACACCTGCTGTTGCATTGTTTACTGTGCTGTATTCCCCAGGAAAAGCACAGGTAGTGATGGTTACGGGGGCTGGACCTGTTGGAGCATTGGCCGATCCATACGAGGTAGAATTTGTACACTGCCCTAATGATTGATTGACAAAAGCCATTGTCAGCAAGGAAACTGCTGCCAAGCCTTTCAGCATCAGCCTGTAAAATTTTGTGTCTAACTTTTTCATACGAGAATTTTTTTTAAAAGGTGAATAATAGATTATTGACAAAAAGAGCCCTTTAGAAGGCTGAAAAACCCCTTCTCAGGCTTCAGTTTTTTACGAGTTATTTGGTGCTTTGCAAAATCTTTGGAACTTGCTCCTCCGGATACCGATACAATAGGTTTGCGGAAGAATGTGCCAACGCTACACTGGAAGTATCCTGAAAGCCTCCGACTCTGCCAAATCATGTGGCCTGAACCTAGTGATTTTGTAAAGACTTAAATTATTCAATACCAGATACGTGAGTGTCGCTTTGTAGATTTGGCGGATCAAGCCGATTGCTTCAATTACAAAACCGCAATTGGTTCTGCTGCAACGGCTGGTTTCGCATAAGGCAAAATCAATGTAGGATTCTCAATTTAAAACATAAAACGACCGCCTGAAGAGATTAGCCAAAATCGTTTTATAATGTAAATCGGTAGGGAGGGAAGAATTCAATTCTTGAAAAATTAAAGAAATCGAAATCGGTTGTAAAGATAGATTTGTTTATCTTTTTTCATCGGTTTTTTTAAAAAAATTAATATTAAGCAAATCTATAAGGTGTCCTGGCAGCATATTTCTACGATAGATTAATTCAAAAGTTCATGAAAAAAGCACTCTGGTTGACCTTTGGTTTTTTGTTGTTCCTCATCGGCTTCATTGCTCTGGTTCTCATGATGATTGGCGCCCAACTTCTATTCCTGACCTGGATTGACCTTCCAGGACCGGTCTTCGGCTTTGTAATTCGCCTCATCATGATTGTTGGCGGCCTCGTCATTATTTACCTCAATGCGACTGACTGGCGCGATCAGAGCAACGAGACCTGAGGGTTTAGAGCTTGTTTGCGTTTTAGTGCTTGAGCAGAGATGCTGTTAGGATTGAGCTTACCGAGCTAAAAAGGTATCTTTTCCGCTCAGAACCAAGCTCTTATAGCGGGATTGCCAACCCTAAGAGCCAGCCGGTCCTGTCATATTTTCCACCTCTGAAGGAGCTTACCACGTCTAAGCGCAGCAAGCGGGCGAAGCCAGTGCCTATGTTATCTAAACCCAGCGATACTTCGGCGTAGTCCTTTTCCTCCGCGGTGTACAGAAAAGCAGCACCCGCTACAAGGCTGAAACCGAGTTGGTTGAATCCCGGTATTTTATCTGTTAAAAAACCCTGGAAATTGTGCTCCCAATGCCCTGCAAACCAGGCCTCGCGGGTGCTGAATTCGTAGTAGGGCAACATTTTGAAACTCGAGAGGTAGCGATTGGTATAACCGAAGTTTGTTTCGTTGCCGAGGAAATGTTGGTAGTCCTGGAAAAACAAGCGCTCCTTGTTGATGAATTTTCCGGCTTCTACCCGAAACTGCATGACGCCAGCCAGCCCCAGTTGGATATTGCTTTTGGTAATGGCTACTGTCACCTGATCGAAGTCAACATCGCTGTTGGCCAGCGAGATGCCCTTCCGGTAGCTGAGCCAGATGTCAGGGAATTTGCTGCCTAAAATGATCTTCCTGTCTGGATATTCCAGGTATTTTTGACCCGGGCGCAGCCGCAGGCTCATACTGATAGTCAAGGCTTCGCTGTGCAGCAGATCCTCCTCCTGCAGGTGGTCATTTTCGGGAATATTGGGCTTGTATTCCCTTTTTTTGCGATTCGAAAAACTGTAATCCGAGTGGTTCTCCAGCGGAGCACGTGCAGCCCACCCGGCCTTAGCCAGGAGCTGCACCCCATTGGCCACTTCCTGTTGGTATTCCCCTTCAACATATTTTTTGTCGAAAAAGCGGGCGTAATTGCGCTTCCCAAAAAGTGAGTAAGAAGTGTTCAGAAGAAGCGTAAGTGGCTCCTGCTCGTTGAACTGGAACAGATCCTGCCCACCCCGCAATTGCAACTGTGCATTATTTCTTTGATTGAAGCGATAGCCTAAACTGCCCCTTGCCCGGAATTTTTTTTCTGAAAAGCCGTAAGATACATTCCCTTTCACAGACAGCCGTCGGTTGTGCTCTTTCTCAAAATACTGCGTGAGGCTGACACCTGTTCGCAGGACGAACCCCTGCACGGTGTTAAACTGGATGGTGTTGACAGGAGATTCTACGGTGTAGATGCGGTGCTTCCAGGAATTGTTCCAGGAATAGTCGAGGAGCAGGTTGGTTAGCTTGAATTTATTCTGTATTCTGTCCATGGAATCCATGTAGGATTTTGTCTCCCTGACGATGCGAATACTGTCTTTTTTGTGGTAATCGCCTTCTTCTTCCAGTGTCAGCGGGATGGGCCGGGTCTCGTTCCAGTAAGAACTGTCTTTTTCATTTGCCCCTTTTTCCACTTTCATGATAGCATTGTCAAAAAACTTGTCCTCCAGATCGGGGGTGAGGTCGTAGTTCTTATAAATAGCGGTGAAATTGGCCCCGAATTTAAACCCTAGCAGCCCGCCTTTCAGCGAGAAGGCTCTGGAGAAAATGCGCCAGATGCCCGGTATTTGCACCGGCACGAAGCTTTGCCGGATGTTGAAAGTATCGAACAGGGGCATCTGGGTGTTCGTCCCTGTCAGCATCAGGTCGGCGCTGTGGATGTTCCACAAATCCTGAACAATGTAGATAAATCCGCGGTACACGGGGCCTTCGCCGCGCTTGGGGATTACTTCGATTTTGTTCACCAGGTAACCCTCCTCGACGAATGCACCGTGTAGTTTGTACTTGTAGTAGTTCAGCGCACCGTCTGCAATAGGCGAAATTATATTGCGCCCCAGCTGGTGAAAATTGCGGTACAGGTTGATGTCCATGTCCTGTGCACTATTAAAGCTGAAGCCCTGGTTGTTGCCGCTTACTTTGCTCGACTTCATGATCTCCTTGTAGCGGTCGGGTTGTTTGAAATAGAGCTTGGACACCGATTCAGAGAGGTACAGAATCCCCTGGCCGGTGGTGTCGAGCATGCCATCCATATCGCCGACCTCCTGTCCCAAAATCTTATCAGGCACCTCCAGCAGTTTTACACTGCCTTTTATATAAACATCACAGGTATAGGATTTTACAAGCTCGAGGTAGTACTTCCGCTTTTCGATGGCTTTTCGGATGATGGGGTAGGCTGGGTCTTCTGCATAGGCTTTAATTTCGATGGCCGACAGCTCAATGGCTTCCGGCAAGAGCTGGACATTCAGGCGTGCCGGCGTGCTGGTTGCATGTACCCTTTCGACTTTTAGCTTGTAGCCAATGTACTGGAAAACAATCTGGTATTCACCCGGTGGGAGCTGGAGGTTGTATTCTCCTTTCATGTTTGTCGTCGTGCCGTTCGTCGTGCCCTTCACGTAAACGGAAGCAAAGGGCAGCGGCTCATCGTTTTCGCCCGTCACAACTCCCCTCACCTGGGCATGCACAGCAAGAGGAAGAACAAGCAGAACCACAGAAAGAACAGACAGGAAGCACTTCATTCCAACCTGATTTTTTTTAAGAGCATGTTTGCGTTTTGGTGCTTGAGCAGAGATG
>WBZO01004637.1_pt1 | contig 14667 bp, 11 predicted proteins | sample 5204261 | NCBI WGS metagenome assembly WBZO01 (sample SAMN12412400, study PRJNA552823) | activated sludge metagenome | isolation source: activated sludge from anammox sidestream of wastewater treatment plant... | place: USA: North Carolina | collected 2017-09
GCCGATGATCGCGGCGATGAAGTCGTTGTGCGCCTCGGGCAGGTAGAGCGTCTGGAGCCCCTTGCCGATGCCGGTGCCCCAGGTGCCGCCCGAGCCGAAGGACATGACGGACTGGAAGGGCTGGTACGCGAGGTCCGCGCGGTGCTCGGCCATGTTCTGCCAGGCGAGGTAGCGCTGCAGGCGGTACTCGCGCGACGTGATCGAGATGACGGCGAAGACGACGCCGAGCATCGACGCGCCGAGGATGTAGCCGACCTTCGCGCCCGCCACGAAGAGCATGGTGAACGTGAGGAGCAGGAGAACGACCGCGCTGCCGAAGTCCGGCTGCTTCATGCAGAGGAACATGAAGATGCCGGCGACGATGAGGTGCGGGAGGAAGCCGACGGTGAAGGTCTTCACGCGCTCGGCCTTCTTCGCGAGCGAGTACGCGAGCCACGAGACGAGCGCGAGCTTCGTCATCTCGGCGGGCTGGATGTGGATCGGTCCGAGCGACAGCCAGCGCGTCGCGCCGCCGCCGGTGTGACCGAAGCCGGCGACGCACAAGACGAGGAGCAAGCCGACGCCGCCGAGCACCGGATACGTGAGCTTGTAGAGCCGGTGGTAGTCGACCAGCGACACGAGGAAGAAGAGCGTCAGCCCGACGATCGCGTACGCGGCCTGCTTCTTGAGGAAGAACTGCGGGTCGTGCTGGTGCAGCGTCGCCTGGACGGCGGACGCGCTGTAGACCATGACGACGCCGAACGCGATGAGCGCGATGACGAGCGCCGCGAGCACGACGTCCACCGGGCGCTCGCGCGAGGTGTCGTTCGGCTTCGCGTCGAGCGGCAGCGCGAGCTGCACGGGCGGAAGGCGCCGATTCCTCATCGCCATCATGACAGCGCCTCCACCGCGCGGACGAAGGCGTCACCGCGCTCCTTGTAGTCCTTGAACATGTCGAAGCTCGAGCATGCAGGCGAGAGCAGGACGGCGTCGCCTGGGCGCGCGAGCTCGGCGGCGATGCGCACCGCATCGTCCATCGACGACGCGCGGGTCGTCGGGACCGCATCGCCGATCGCCCTCGCGATGATCTCCGTCGCCTCGCCGATCAAGACGACCGCGCGCCCGCGCTCGCGCATGGCAAGGACGAGCGGCTCGTACGATCCGCCCTTGTCCTTGCCGCCGGCGATGAGCACGCACCTGTCTTCCCGGATCCCGCGGACGGCGGTGACCGAGGCGCCGACGTTCGTACCCTTCGAGTCGTCGTAGAACGTGACGCCGTTCCGCTCGCGCACGCGGACCATCCGGTGCGGCAGGCCCTTGAAGCTCCGGAGCACCTCGGCGATCACCTTCTCGTCGATCGACCACGGCGAGACCGCCGCGAGCGCCGCGGCGACGTTGAGCTCGTTGTGCTTGCCCGAGAGCGCCATCGGATGGCGGACCTGGCCGGGTCCGAACGTCACGATCCGCGCCTTGCCGCGCTTCGCCTGCGCGAGGCAGACCTCGTCGTCCTCGGGGACCACGGCGAGATCGCCCTCGGTCTGGCGGACGAACGCGTTGCCCTTCGCGTCCGCGTAGGCCTGCATCGACGGATAGCGATCGAGGTGGTCGGGCGTGACGTTGAGCAGCACCGAGACCCTGGGACGGAACGTGTCGACGCGCTCCATCTGGAAGCTCGACACCTCGAGGACGATCACGTCGAACGTCTCGTCGGCATGGGCCGCGAGCGGCTCGCCGAGGTTTCCGCCCGTGAAGACGCGCTTGCCGGCGGCCTCGAGCAGCGCGCCGACGAGGGAGGTGACCGTGCTCTTGCCGTTCGTGCCGCCGATGGCGATCACCGGCGCGGGGCGCGCGAGCAGGCGCACCGCGAGCTCGACCTCGCCCCAGATCGGGACGCCCTTCGCCTCGGCATCGGCGATCTCGCGGATCGGCGGGACGCCGGGCGACACGACGACGAGATCGGACTCCGCGACGCGCGCCCGATCGTGACCGCCGAGGACGACCTCGATGCCCTCGGCCGCGAGCTCCTTCGCCGCGGCCGGCTCGCGAGCGTCGGTGCCGACGACGTCCGCGCCGCGCGAGCGGAGCAGGCGGCACGCGGCGATCCCGCTGGTCCCGAGCCCGACGACGACGACGCGCTTGCCACGAACGTCCATGCTGCCGTTACCTGAGCTTCAGGCTCGCGAGGCTCACGAGCGCGAGGAGGATGGAGATGATCCAGAACCGGACGATGATCTTCGGCTCCGGCCACCCCTTCTTCTCGTAGTGGTGGTGGATCGGAGCCATCAAGAAGATGCGCTTGCCCGTCAGCTTGAACGAGACGACCTGCGTGACGACCGAGAGGCCCTCGAGGAAGAAGATCCCGCCGAGGATGATCGAGAGCAGCTCGTTCTTCGTGAACACCGCGCACATCCCGAGGCCGCCGCCGAGCGCCAGCGCTCCGACGTCGCCCATGAACACCTGCGCGGGGTACGTGTTGTACCAGAGGAAGCCGATGCCGGCGCCGACCATGGCCCCGCAGAAGATCGCGAGCTCGCCCGAGCTCGCGACGAAGGGGATGTCGAGGTACTTGGCGACGACGAAGCGCTGCGCGACGCCGGCGACGCCGAACGTCGCGCCCGCGAGGTAGGCCCAGATCAGGTACGTCGCGCCGTTGAAGATGACCGGACCGATGGCGAGTCCGTCGAGGCCGTCGGTGAAGTTCACCGCGTTCGACATCGCCACGACGGTGATCACCGTGAACGCGATGTAGAGACCCACCGGCAAGGTCACCGGGTGCTTCGCGAACGCGACGAACGGGATGCCGAGGCGGTTCCGGATCTCCCAGAAATCCGCGGGCACGTGGTCCTGCGCGGTGAAGACCCATCCGAGCACCGCGCCGGCGACGAGGAACTGACCGAGCAGCTTGTAGCGCCCGGGCAGGCCCTTCGAGTTCTTCATCCGGATCTTGAGGTAGTCGTCCAGGTAGCCGATGACGCCGTAGCCGGCGGTCACCGCGGTCGCCGCGAGGACGAACACGTTCCGGAGGTCGCACCAGAGGATGGTCGACCCGAGCACCGCGAGGAGCAGAAGAGCGCCGCCCATCGTGGGCGTTCCGCGCTTCTTGATGTGGGCCTCGGGGATCAGCCCCTCGTCACGGATGACCTGTCCGATCTGCTTCTTCTGCAGCTCGCGGATGAACCACGGCGAGAGGAGGAAGCAGATGAGCATCGCGGTGATCGTCGCCGCGATGACGCGGAACGGGACGTACCGGAGGACGTTGAGCCACCCGAGCCAGCTCACGCTGTGGCGGAGCGGATAGAGCAGCTCGTAGATCATGACGAACGAGAGGGAGCAGATTCGGACGGATTTGGCCAACTTACGAGCGCTTCGACGACGCGCTCCGCCCGGACCCCCCGGGAGCCCTTCACCAGCACGGCATCGCCTGGGCGCACGCGCGCGGCCGCTTCTCTCGCCGCTTCCGCGGTGTCCACCGCCGCGACCACTTCATTAAGTCCCCTCGCCCGGGCCCGCTCGACCGTCCGGGTCGCGAGCCCTCCGCATCCGATGAGGAGATCGATCTTCGCCTCCGCGACCGCGTCCCCGAGAGCGTCGTGCTCCTCCTCGGCGAGCGGACCGAGCTCCTTCATCTCGCCCAGGACGGCCACGCGCCGCCGCCCCTTCGCGAGCTCTCCGAGCGTCTCGAGGGCCGCGCGCATGCTCGCGGGGTTCGCGTTGTACGTGTCGTCGAGGACGACGACGTCGCGCTCGAGGGTCATCACCTTCGCCCGCCCCGACAGCTCGACCTTCGCGAGCGCAGCGTCGATCGCGGCGGCGGAGAGGATCTCGTCGCTCGCCGCCTCCTGCGCCGCGAGCGCCGCCGCGAGGTCGATCGCCGCGACCTCCCCGGGGATGGGCAGGACGACGGTGACCGTCCCACCCGGCCGCGCGATCGTGACGCGCGAGCCGGCGCCCTGCGGGGCGCGATCGACGACGCGGTAGCGGGCGTCGCTCGCTCGCCCGAAGGTGACCACGCGCTTGGCGAGCGTCCCTTGGGCCGCCCGCGTCGCGTAGTCGTCGTCGGCGTTCACCACCGCGACGCCGTCGGCCGCGAGCGCGCGATAGACCGCGCCCTTCTCGCGCATCACCCCCTCGCGGCCGCCCACGCCCTCGGCATGGGCGACACCGACGTTGGTGACGAGCGAGACGTCCGGCGGCGCGAAGGACGTGATCGCGTCGAGCTCGCCCGGCAGGCTCATGCCCATCTCGAGCACGGCGAAGCGATGCTTGTCCTCGAGCGCGAACACCACCGAGGGAACGCCGATCCGGTTGTTCAAGTTCCCGGCCGTGTAGTGCGTCGGCCCGATCGCGGCGAGGAGCGCGGCCGTCAGCTCCTTCGTCGTCGTCTTCCCGGCGCTGCCCGTGATGGCGACGACGCGCCGCTCGGAACGCGCCTCACGCCACCTCTCGAGGTGCGCCCGCGCGAGGTCGCCCCAGGCGACGAGGGTGTCGTCGACCTCGATCGCGACGAGCCCGGACGCCTCGTTCGCCCGACCGCGCTCGACGACGGCAACCGCCGCCCCGCGCCGCGCCGCGCCCTCCAGGAACGCGTGGCCGTCGTGGGTCTCGCCGCGCAGCGCGACGAAGACGCCGCCGGGGGAGACCGCCCGGCTGTCGGTGACGACGCCCGTCAGCTCCACGCGGTAGTGCGGGAGCATCGTCATCACCGTCCCTCGTGTCGCCGAGACGATCTCCTCGATGGTGAAACGCGCGCGGTTCTCGGGGATCGGGGTCGCCATCCTGCGCGATCTCTTTTACGCCTTCGGCGCCCCGAAAGGGGGACCGACGATTGCGGTCGCGCTTGATCGGGGCGGCGATCTCAGCGCCGGTCGCGGCCGTACGGGTCGCCGGCGATGGCTTCGCTGTGGGCGGCGCACACCCAGCGGCCGTCGCGCCGTACCCACGTCGACGACTCGGCCGCATCGAGCTTCACCGGGTGGCCGTCGACGTGCATCTCCTCGTGGACCTCGTAGGCGATGATGGCCACGTCATCGCCGATCCGGGAGACCTCGGCGCGATCGCCGAGCTCGAAGGAGTCGAGCGTCGACTTCGGCGACGTGACCATCTGACCGAGCGACTGCCGATCGATCCGGCCGACCCCCTGGGCTCCGGTGACGATCACGTTCTCGTCGCTCAGGCTCATGGCGGTCTCTGCATCCTTGTCCTTCATCGCCTGCCAGAACCGCCTCTCGAGCTCGAGGAGCTCCGTGGTGATGGCTCGCGTTTCCATGACGTACCTCCTTCGCCTCCGCGCATGCATGCGCGGCGCCGAGCCCGAGCTCCGCCGTGGATCCGGCGAGCACCACGGCTCGCACGCGATCCGCACTTTCGTCTCCCGCTCGCCTCATTCGCCGCGACGCTTGCTCGGATCCGCCGCGCGCCGCATACGGAGCGCCGCCATGCGCACGATGGCCCGCACGATCCTGGTCGCCGTCGTCGCGGCGGCGGCCTGCAATCCCCCGGAGACGAGCCCGGACGCTCCGGACGAGCCGGCATGGGCTCCGCCGGCGGAGTCGTGCACGGCGCCGTCGCTCGACGCACCGACCCGCTTCGCGCCGTGCTCGACCGGCAGCGCGATCTTCGGCACGTGGACCCTCGACGACGACGGCCTGCCTGCGTACGACTACGGCCTCGATCAGAACCGTGACGAACGCGCACGCTGGGACGACAGCGAAGAGCGCGACCGTCGCGATCACTGGGCGTCGTTCGGCAACCTCCGCGTGACCGCGATGATGTCGAACGACGGCTTCGTCGAGGTCACGATGCAGGACCGCGGCATCACCTACCTCGACAAGGTCGACGAGGACGCGCGCGCGTACGGAGGCGGATTCAGCTTCGTCGACGACGGCGAAGCGACCTGGACCACCGCGTACAAGCACCGCCCGCGCGGCGCGAAGAGCACGCGGCGCTTCGGGATGGGCTACGCGGAGTCGACGATGCTCCATCGCGACCTCCTCGTCGCGCATCGCACGTACGCCCCCGCGGGTGATCTGGCGTACGTGCTCGACGACGTCACGATCGAGAACCGCGGCACCACCCCGAAGACGCTGCGTCATTACGAGCACTGGGACGTCCGCCGGCGACCGATCGAGATCGAGTGGGTCGTGTCGGGCAAGCCGCTCACGACGATCCCTCCTCGCGTGCGAGCGCACCGCGACGGTCGCAACGCGCTGTTCGACGAGCGCGTCGCCTGGGATCCGGCGGCGCGCCTCCTCGGCCTGCGGCGTACGCACGTCCCGTCCTCGACGCCTCCGCCGCGCGAGGAGCCGAGCGAGGTCGACTGGTATCCGGGCGACCCGTTCCTCGCCGTCCTCGAGGGCGACGCGAGCGATCTCTATACCGACGACGCCCGCTTCTTCGGCGAGGGCGACGTCTCGAGCCCGCGCGCGGTCGTCGAACGGCTCGGCGGGGAGATCGGAGCGATCGACGATGCCCCACGCTCCGGCGCGGACCAGCCGCGGCTCTTCGTCGTGCGCACCGACCTCACGCTCGCGCCGGGCGAGCGTCGGCTCCTCCGCTTCGCGTACGGGTACACGCCGATGGGCGCGCCCTGGCCGGATCTCCGCACGAGCCCCGACCCGTTCGGCGATCGCCGGCGCGATCTCGAGAAGCGGCTCCTCCACCTCGCCACCGAGCGCGACGCGTTCCTGCACCGCGAGCTCGCCTGGCACGCCTCGCAGCTCGAGGCGAGCGTCGGCTACCGCGAGTACTGGGGACGGCACGTCGTCCCCCAGGGCTCGGCGTATCTCTACCTCCACGGCGCGGACGGCGCGCTGCGCGACACCGCGCTGTTCGCGCTGCCCCTCGTCTACACGCATCCGGAGCTCGCGCGCGAGGAGCTCGAGCTCGCGATGGGGATGGCCTTCGCCGAGGACGCGCGCTTCTCCTACGCCTTCCAGGGGCACGGGAGGCTCGACGACGCGCTCGGCCTGCACTCTCGTCCCTCCGATCTCGATCTGTTCTTCCTCCTCGCGGTCCACGAGTACCTGGGCGCGACGGGCGACGTGGCCCTGCTCGACGAGAAGGTCTCGTACTGGCCACGCACGCCAGCGAACGAGGCCAGCGTGCTCGATCACGTGCGCCGCGCGGTGCTGCACCTGCTCGACGGCGTCGGGCGCGGCGAGCACGGGCTCGTCCGCGTCGGCACCGGCGACTGGAGCGACGGCATCGTCGCGTCGAACGCACCGGATCGGGCGCTCGCGATCGCGAACGGAGAGAGCGTCCCCAACTCGCAGATGGCGGTGGCCGTGCTGCCGGGGATCGCCGACCTGCTCGACGACCGCGACGCGGCGCTCGCCAAGCGCATCCGTGATCTGCTGCCCGAGCTCGCGGCCGCAGTCGAGGCGACGTGGACGGGCTCGTTCTACGGTCGAGCCTATTTCGGAGACGGCGTGCTCCACGGGGGCGAGCGGATCGATCTCGAGGCGCAGGTCTGGCCGCTCGTCGGCGCGGCGGCTCCCGGGCCGCATACGGATGTGCTCGCGGCGGCGATCGCCCGCGATCTCGACGATCCGTCGCCCGTCGGTGCGCCGCTCACGCCGAAGGGCGAGGTCTGGCCGGCGATCGCCCAGCTCCTGACGTGGGGCTACACGCGTGTGGACGACGAGCGCGCGTGGTCGCACCTCGCGAAGACGTCGCTCGCCGCGCGAGCGAAGGCGTCGCCCGAGGTCTGGTACCACGTGTGGAGCGGCCCCGACGGCGCGAGCTCCACCAGCGGCCGGACATGGTCGAGCCCGGTCACGCCGATGACCGACTTCCCCACCATGAATGCGAACGTCCATGCGATGGCGCTCCTCGCGGCCCTCCGCGTCGCTGGCGTCGAGGCACGTGCCCACGGCCTCGCGATCATGCCCCATGCTCCGCACCCGATCCGGCTGCGCACCGCGCTCGTCGATCTGGACGTGGACCGCGGGCGCCTCCGCCTCGCATGGCGCGCAGCGGTCGGGGTTCCACGGACGCTCGAGCTCGCCGCGCCGCGGGGCGCGACGCTCGGCGACGTCCGCGTCGACGGGCAGCCGTTTCCGACCGCGCCGGGCACGACCCGCGTCACGATCCCCGCAACGGCGACCACCCCCGTCGGCATCCAAGTCGAAGCAGCCATCTTGCGCTGATCCGCCTACAAAACGACAAGCACGAGCGGACCCAGCGTTCGCGTCGCTCTGGATCCGATCGTTAGCCTCGGTCGGATGCAGCGACGTTGTATCTGCCGGTCGATCGCCGTCCTCCTCGTCCTCGCGTCCGGCGCAGCGCATGCAAACAACCAGACGCTGACGACCACGGTGCCGCCGGCCACGCCCGTCGTCCCGGTCGTCACCGTGGCGCAGAGCCCGTCGTGGCTCATCACGCGCGACGTGCCGCCGCCGGTCCCGACGAAGCCGAACGGTCTCATCGCCGGTCTCCTGAACGTCGTGACCATGCTGCGTCCGGCGATACCGCGCGAGAAGACGGACCGCGAACGCGAGGCGTCCGTCACCGGGCTGCGCTCGAGCGGCATCAGCGCGCTCGGCGCGGCGCTCGCGGGGGCCGGCGCGGGCACGGGCCTCTCCGTGGTGCTCGCGCGGAAGAACGGGATCAAGATCCCCGTGACGTTCGCCCCGCGCCTGTACTCCGGAGGCGGAGGCCTCTCGCTCTCGATGAAGTGGTGACGGCCTACGTCGCTGCCGCGCGCCTCCGCGCGAGCGCCGCACGCGCGTGCGTGCGGTCGTCGAACGGGCGCTTCTCCTTGCCGATGATCTGGTAGTCCTCGTGGCCCTTGCCCGCGACGAGCACGATGTCGCCGGGCTTCGCCTCGAGGACCGCGCGCTCGATCGCCTTCGCGCGATCCAGCTCGACGATCGGCTCCTTGCCGGCCGAGCGGACCCCCTCTTCGACGGGCTCCGCGATGGCGGCGGGGTCCTCGGTGCGCGGGTTGTCGCTCGTGACGATCGCGACGTCCGCGCGCTCTCCGACGGCCTCGCCCATGGGGAAGCGCTTCGACGGGTCGCGATCGCCGCCGCACCCGAACACGCAGACGACCCGCCCCTCGCCACGGGCCGCGCGCACCGCATCGAGCGCCCGGGCGAGCGCATCCGGCGTGTGGGCGTAGTCGACGAGCACGGTGACGTCGTCGCCGGGGCCGTCGCAGCGCTCGAGGCGCCCCGGAGCGCCTGCCTCGCTGCCCAGCGCGGCGGCCGCGCGCTCGACGTCGAGCTCCAGCGCGCAGACGATGCCGAGCGCGACGAGCAGGTTCTCCACGTTGTGCATCCCGACGAGCCGCGTCGCGAGCTCGACCCGTCCGTTCGGCGTCCGCGCGACGATGTGCATCCCGGCGGCGCTCGCGTCGATCCGCTCGGGCGCCACGTCGGCGTCCGACGCCCCGATGCTCGTGCGCACTCGGAGGGTCTTGCACTTCGTCGCCTTCGCGATCTTCTCGCCGAACGGATCGCCCACGTTCACCACCGCGAGGCCCGGCGCGAGCGTGGTGAACAGCTCCATCTTCGCCGCGGCGTACGCGTCCATCGACCCGTGGTAGTCGAGATGGTCCTGCGTGAGGTTGGTGAACGCGGCGACGCGGAAGCGCACCGCCGCCACTCGCTTGGCGACGAGCGCGATCGACGACACTTCCATCGCGACGTGCGTGGCGCCGCGCTTTCGCATCACCGCCATCACGCGCGCGAGCTCGTCCGACTCGGGCGTGGTGTGCATCGCATCGATGGTGCGGCCGGCGAAGGTATGACCGACCGTCCCGATCGTGCCGCACACCGGTCGTCCGAGCGCACCGTCGATCGCCGCGCGGACGAGGTGCGTCGTCGTCGTCTTCCCGTTCGTCCCCGTGATGCCGACGACGTCGAGCGAGAAGGCCGGGTGTCCGTAGACGGCAGCGGCCGCGTACGCGAGCGCGGTCGGTACGTCGGTCACCCGGAGCGCGGGGACGCCCTGCACGTCGACGCCGGGCTCGGCGAGGATCGCCGCCGCGCCGTTCGCGATGGCCGCGCCCACGAACGCCCGACCGTCGTGGGTCGCTCCGCGACGGACGACGAACAGATCGCCCTTTTTCACGCGGCGCGAGTCGTGATGCACGCCGCGCACGACGGCCGACGCATCACCCTCGATCGCCGGCCGTTCAGGCAGCTCGCGCGCGAGCTCGGACAGCGTGAGCCCTTCGTCGGGCCTTGCCTCGTCGTCCAGGCTCACGACACCGGCTCGAATACCAGCCGGACGCTCGAGCCCTTCGGGACCGGCGAGCCGGCCGCCGGCACCTGCTTCACGAGCCGCCCGCTCCCCTCGATGAGCGGAACGAGCCCGGCCGCACCGAGCGCCTTCACCGCGTCGCGCGCGCCCATGCCCGTCGCGTCGGGGACGCGCACGGAGCTCGGCGGCGGGGGACCGAGCGGCGCAGCCGTCTGCGGCGCCGACGGAGGAGCGTCCACGGGCTTTCCGGGATCGTTCTTGAGCGCGGCGAGGGTCATGTCGGCCGGATCGTCCTTGCGCGTGACGCCCTTGATCTTCGGCGCGGCACCGGAGGGCGGGACGCCGAGGTAGCGAAGGCTCGCCTCGGCGACGCGACGGAAGACCGGTCCCGCGAGGTCTCCTCCGTAGCGCCCGATCATCGGCTCGTCGAGCACGACGGCGATGACCAGGCGCGGCTTCTCGGCGGGGACGAAGCCGACGAAGGACGCGGTGTACTTGTCCTCGGAGTACTTGCCGGTCGCGGGATCGACCTTCTGCGCGGTCGCGGTCTTTCCCGCGACGCGGAAGCCGTTCATGGCCGCCTCCACGCCGGTGCCTCCGTCCTCGACGACGGCGGTGAGCATCTCCGCGACGGTCTTCGCCACCCAGGTGGGCACGACCTCGCGCTTCACCTTGGGGGTCCACTCCTTGACCACGGTGCCGCGCGCGTCGGTGATGCGCCGCACGAGGATCGGCTCGACGAGCTTGCCTCCGTTCGCGATCGCGCTCATGGCGACCGCGAGCTGCACCGTCGTCACGCTGATGCCCTGACCGAAGGACGCGTTCGCCGTCTCGACCTCGAACCACGGCCGCGCCCTCGGCCGGAGCACGCCCGAGGCCTCGCCCGGCAGAGGCAGGCCCGTGGGCTCGCCGAAGCCGAACTTGCGGTACGTGCCGTAGAGGCCCGGCTCGCCGAGCGCGAGCGCGATCTTGAGCGCCCCGATGTTCGAGCTCTTCGCGAGGACCTGCGTCGGCGACAGCCAGTCGTTCTCGTGCGTGTCGTGGATGGTGACGTTCGCGAGCTGATAGCTGCCGTGCTCGCAGTAGATCGTGTCGGTCGGCTTGAGCGTGCCGGCCGCGAGCGCGCCGGCGACGGTGAACACCTTCATGACCGAGCCTGGCTCGAACCGGTCGGTCACCGCGCGGTCGCGGCGGGCGTCGACGTCGCTCTCGGCGTAGTCGTTCGGGTTGTAGCCGGGCACCGAGACCAGAGCGAGGATGTTGCCGTCGTTCGGGTCCATGACGACGAGCGAGGCGCCCTTCGTCTCGTAGGTCCGGAACGCCGAGTCGAGCTCGCGCTCGGCGACGCGCTGGATGCCCTGATCGATCGCGAGGTGCACGTCGTGACCCGCGAGCGCCTGCTCCTCGTTCGTCCCCTCGGAGAAGATGAGGCGGCCCGAGCGATCGCGGAGACCGCGGACCTCCTCGACGCGGCCGCGGAGCTCCTCGTCCAGCGCGAGCTCGAGGCCGTCCTTGCCGAAGCCGTCCGGCGCCACGAAGCCGAGCACCGGCGCGGCGAGCTCGCGGCCGGGGTAGTAGCGTCGTCCCTCGCCCTCCACCGCGAGGCCCTTCACCGGACGCGTGCTCTTCTTCGGATCGCCGAGGTCGCGAATGCTCTGGGCCTCCTCGGCGGTGATGCGCCGCTTGAGCCACACGAAGCGCTTCTTGTTCGCGAGCTTCTGGTGGACCTCGCCCGGGTCCATCCCGAGCGCCTGCGCGATGCGCGGCGCGAAGTCCGCCAGCGCGGCCTCGCGGGCCTTGTCGCCCTCGACGCCCTTGAGCATCTCGACGACGTCGGCGCTGATGCTCGGCACCTCGACGCTCGCTGCGAGCGCGCCGCCGTTACGGTCGTAGATCGCGCCGCGCTTCGGCTCGATGTGCAGGCGGCGCTGCCGCTGGTTCTCCGCCGTCTCCTTCCAGGTCGGGCCGTCCTCGACCTGCACGCGGTAGGCGCTCGAGACGAACCCGCCGAGCCCGAGGGCCATCGTTCCGCACAAGAGGCCCATGCGGAAGCGGATCCACTTGGCGCGAACGGGATCGAGATTCTTCATCGTGTGGGGCTCCGCCCCCTCGCTCGCTCCGCTCGCGAGCCTCCCCCTCCCTGCGTCGCACGCGCCCCGTGCGACTCGCCTCCGGCGACGGCGCACGAAGACGTGCGCCGGTGGTCGCGCTTCGCCTCGACGAGATCGTCAGGCTCTCTATCCTGCGGGCGTGTAGTCATCGATGGCTACTCGGCAGATCGAACGGGCGCTCGGCGGGAGGTCGAACGGTTGGCCCCACGAGTATCGATCTGTTACAGCGGTCCGTTCACGGAGTGGAGTTTTTGGCTTCTTGCTCCGCCGGCACCTTCGCGTTCACCGTGACGATGCGGTCGGGACCGGGCGGCTCCATGCCGAGGAGCGTGCGCGCGACGATCTCCACGCGCTCGGGCGTCTTGTAGCTCGCCGACTCGAGCTCGAGGACGCGCTTCACCTCGCGCAGGCGCGCCTGCTCCTGCCTGGCCTTGCCGAGCTCGTACCCGAGCGACACGGTGCGCCCTCGCATCGCGAGGTGAACGATGAACGCCGACGACGCGGCGATCACCGCGAGCGTCCAGTTGAAGAGGAAGATGCGTGCGCGCCGGAGCGTCATCGGCTCACCTCGCGGGGGCCGCCCTCGATGCGCCGGGCGGCGCGGAGCTTCGCGCTGCGAGCGCGGGGGTTGGACGTTGCCTCCTCGTCGGTGGCGACGAGCGGCTTCTTGGTGAGCGGCTGCCAGGTCGACTTGTCCTGGAACGCGCGCTTCACCAGGCGATCCTCGAGCGAGTGGAAGCTGAGGATCGCGGCGACGCCGCCCACCGCGACGACGTCCGGCAGCGCCGCGAGCAGGTTCTCGAGCTGATCGAGCTCGTGGTTCACGGCGATGCGGAGCGCCTGGAACGTGCGGGTGGCCGGATCGACGCCGCCCACGCGCACCGGACCGACCGCGCGGACGATCGCACGTCGCAGGTCGAGCGTGGTCTCGAGCTGGTTGTCGGCGAGGGCACGCTTGACGCTCCGGGCGATGCGCCGCGAGCGCCTCTCCTCCCCGTACTCGAAGATGATGTCGGCGAGCTCGTCGTCCGTGACGCGCGCGATGAGCTCGAGCGCGGTCTCGCCCTGCGAGGGGTCCATGCGCATGTCGAGCGGGCCCTCGCGCCGGAAGCTCATTCCGCGCGCGGCGTCGTCGAGCTGCGGCGAGCTCACGCCGAGGTCGGCACATACGCCGCTCACCGCGGTCACGCCGAGCGACGACAGCGCGTCCACGATCGCGCCGAACGGCGTCTTCACCAGCGTGACGCGATCGCCGAACTTCGCGAGCCGCGCCTTCGCCGCCGCGAGCGCAGTGTCGTCACGATCGAAGCCGATCAACCGCGCACCGGGGTGCGCCTCGAGGATCGCCTCCGAGTGCCCGCCGCCGCCGACGGTCGCATCGACGTAGACGCCCTCCGTGGGCGCGAGCGCCGCGGTCACCTCGGCGCGCATGACGGTCTCGTGGACGAAGCCTGACACGCCGCTCTCCTCTCCCGTCTCCTCCGTCCAGACGAACTCGACGGCAGTCTCGGTCGCGACGCCGGGCAATGCGAGCTGAGCCTGGCTCACCGGCTGCGTCATAGGCCGAGCTCCGCCAGGCGCGCGCCGATCTGCTCGCGCTCCTCGTCCGTGGCCTCGAAGTGCTTCTTCCAGAGCTGGGCGTCCCAGAGCTCGGCGTACTTCCCGCTGCCGGCCCAGAGCACGTCCTTCTTGAGCTGCGCGTGGTCGCGCAGGGTCGGCGGGACGAGCACGCGGCCGGAGTCGTCGACCTCGCACTCGACCGCGCCCGACACGTAGATGCGCTTCAGCTTCTGGACGGCCTTGTCGAACTGGGGGAGCTTCGCGAGCTTCTCCTCGAACGCGTGCCACTCCGGCGCGGTGTAGGCCACGAGGCACGGGTCGAGCGCGCTCGTGAGGATGATGCGCCGCTCGCCGATCGACGAGAGCACGTCGCGATAACGCGCGGGCAGGGACGTCCGCCCCTTCGCGTCGATCGTGTGCTCGTAGCGACCGCGGAACATCGACGCCTCTCACCTGGGACGGCGCGCCAAACTTTGGCACTCTCCGCCACTTCTTCCCACGTATCAGCGCCAAGGTATTTTGCTGGCAATGAGGTGTCAAACATTTACCGCTGCTTATCGAAGTGCCGCGGCGCGCGGATCGGCTCCGCTCGGAGCGCACGGCAGCGATCTGCCCGCGCTTCCTCCGGCTCCTTCCACAACTTATCCACAGGTCGGGCCAAGTTCCCGGTGCGCGGCGCCGCCCGGCGCGGCGCGGCGCGGCCCGCGGTCAGCGCGGGGGCGTGTGGCGCGCGGACCGGGCGGGCGGGACGATCGCGAGCGTCTCGGCGACGCCCCGCATCTCGTCGAGCACCGTCGCCTGCCGCGTCGCC
>WBZO01004210.1_pt2 | contig 14664 bp, 10 predicted proteins | sample 5204261 | NCBI WGS metagenome assembly WBZO01 (sample SAMN12412400, study PRJNA552823) | activated sludge metagenome | isolation source: activated sludge from anammox sidestream of wastewater treatment plant... | place: USA: North Carolina | collected 2017-09
AAGTTCACGCCGATACTTATGCTCACAACAGAAGGTGATTCGGCGAAAAAAGAAGAAGGAAAATCCTCCGGCGCTACTGGCTGGATCGTGAAGCCGTTTAACCCTGAAAAACTTATTGAAGTAGTAAAGAAAGTTTGCCCGTAATGGTTTCCCTCGATCAGTTCAAACAAACTTATATTGCAGAGTGTTTTGAGCTGCTTGGTGATATGGAATCGCTGCTGCTTAGCCTTGATGTTGAGGCGGTGGATGTTGAGCAACTGAATGCCATCTTCCGCTGCGCCCATTCCATCAAAGGCGGGGCAGGGGCGTTTGGCCTGGATTCCATTATGAATTTTACCCATGTGCTTGAGGCTCTTTTGGATTCCATGCGTGAAGGAAAAGTTCAGCCATCACGTCTGGCGGTTGATTTGTTGCTTAAATCCGCTGATGTAGTTACGCAGATGGTGCAGGCAGCGCAGGATAATATCCCTGTTCCAGAAGGGCTTGGAGCAGGGCTTTTGAGCCAGTTAAAAGATTTTGCCAGTGGTTCTGTTGATTGCTCTGCTATAAATACTTGCGGTGAATTTGCGAAGGCCACAGAAAAATCAGGTTCAACATCTCAGGAAGAGCGAAGCTGGCAAATAAATTTCGCACCGCATGAGACTTTGCTTACTACAGGCAATGAACCCTTGCTTATCCTGCGTGAGCTTGCGCGTTTAGGGAAAGTTGAGGTTGCAGCTTTTGTGCATCGTGTGCCTGTACTGGAGGAGTTAAACCCGACATGTTGTTACATTGGCTGGTCAATAACCCTTCACACAGCCAGATGTGAAAAAGACATTCGTGAAGTTTTTGAATTTGTGGAAGACCATTGTGATTTAAGCATTGCCCTTGAAGTAATGGATTCGGATGAATTTCCAGAAGAAATACCGGAAACACGCTTGGGAAACCTAAAAAATAATAACGTAAAAATAGCCCCTGCTGATGATGCCGGAACGCGCGGCGCGCACGCAACATCAATCCGCGTTGATTTAGACAAGGTAGACAAACTGGTGAATATGGTGGGGGAACTGGTGATAACCGAGGCAATGCTCAAAGCACAAACGCGGGAATTTATCGAAGGGCAATTTACAGATTTATTGCGCGGGATAAGCGAATTATCACAGCATACGCGTGAATTGCAGGAAGCAGTTATGGCGGTGCGCATGCAGCCGGTAAAATCTATTTTTTCGCGTATGCCAAGAATTGTCCGTGATATCTCAGCACAGCTGGGCAAGGAAATCCGCCTTTTAACATCTGGCGAAAGTACAGAAGTCGATAAAACCGTTATTGAGCAACTGGGCGACCCGCTCACCCATATGATCCGCAATTCTGTGGATCATGGCATTGAACAACCGGAAATCCGCATTGCCGCTGGTAAGCCAGCGGAAGGAACTATCCATCTTTCTGCCGAACATAGAGGCGGCAGGATAGTTATAGAGATACGGGATGACGGTGCAGGTATAAACCGCCCCAAAGTCCTTGCTAAGGCCAAGGAAAAGAGCCTTATCGCGCCGGATGCGGTGCTAAGCGATTCTGAGTGTGATGATTTGATTTTTTTGCCCGGATTTTCTACTGCGGATGTTGTTTCCAATATCTCCGGGCGCGGTGTGGGAATGGATGTAGTACGGCGTAATATTCAAAGCCTTGGCGGAACAGTGCGTGTTAGCAGTATTTCCGGCAAGGGATCGTTATTTACAGTTTCCCTGCCTCTTACCCTTGCGATTCTGGATGGAATGATAGTACGGGTTGGCACAGAAAATTATATTATTCCCATTGCCAATATCATTGAAACCATGCGTCCAAGAGCTGAACAGGTGAAACGGGTGGAAGGCCATAATGATGTAATTAATGTGCGCGGGGAATTTATACCAGTAGTTTACCTGTCGCAGATTTTCAGTGTCAAGGGTGCAGAAAGTGACCCGAGCAAGGCTCTGATAGTGCTGGTGGAAACCGGCAGCCGCAGGATGGGGTTGGTGGTTGATGAATTAATAGGGCAGCAGCAGGTGGTAATTAAAAGCCTGGAATCCAATTCTGACCCGGTGGCGGGGGTGTCGGGCGCAACCATTCTTGGCGATGGCCGGGTGTCGCTGATACTTGACATAGCCGGCCTTAAGCCGCAGGTGCAGACGTATCTGGAAGCAGCTTAACCATTCATAAATAAATCTAGGGGAAAAATATGGCAGATGATTTTGATAAAACCAGAGAAGATAGTGCAGAAAAAATAAATCATAAAACAGAGTCGCTGCAATTCCTGACTTTCACGGTAGAAAGCGAGGAATACGGGGTGGATATTATGGCAGTGCGTGAGATTAAGGGCTGGACAGAAACTACCCGCCTGCCTAATTCACAGGAATTTATGCGCGGCGTTATGAACCTGCGCGGCCTTATTATTCCGATATTTGATCTGCGGATGCGTTTTGGGTGCGGGCTTACCGGAGTTACGGCAAAGCATGTGGTTATTATACTGGCTATAGGAACCCGTAATATAGGTATTTTGGTGGATACGGTTTCTGACATTCTGGATGTAAATACAGACCAGATAAAGCCTGTACCGGCGGATGATTCGCAGTCTAATTCTGATTACATAAGCGGATTAATTTCACTGCAGGAGAGAATGGTGGTGATTCTGGATGTAGCCCATCTTTTTGATACGCATAATCTGGATAAAGTGCTTGCTCAGGCAGCTTAACAAATAATTTTTTAGGGAGAGTCAATATGTTTAATTTTGTATCTGATGTTAAAGAAATGAAAGCTAAGCTTGCTGCTATAAATAAGGCGCAGGCAGTAATTGAATTTAATATGGATGGAACCATTATAACCGCCAATGATAATTTCTTAAAAACACTTGGCTATTCACTGGATGAGATAAAAGGCCGGCATCACAGCATGTTTGTTGACCCTGCTTATAAAAACAGCATGGAATACCAACAATTCTGGAGCCTTCTGAACCGCGGTTTATATCAGTCTGCGGAATATAAGCGAATAGCTAAAGGAGGGACAGAGGTCTGGATTCAAGCATCTTATAGCCCGCTTTTAGACGAAAAAGGAAAGCCGTTCAAGGTAGTGAAATATGCCATGGATGTAACCAAAGCGAAAAAGGATAGCATAAACTCATCACGCTTAAAGCTGGCTCTGGATAAAAGCAGTTCCAATATTATGATGGCGGATGATAAATTCAATATAATCTATATGAACGGTGCTGTAACTTCCTTCCTGCAGGAGGCAGAAAAAGATATCCAGAAGGATTTGCCGCGCTTCAGCGTGAATAACCTTGTCGGGCAGAATATAGATATTTTTCATAAAAACCCAGCCCATCAGCGTGGTACGTTGGATAAATTATCCGATACCTATAAAACCTCAATCCAGGTGGGCGGCAGGTCTTTTAACTTAATTGCAAATCCTATTTACGATGAAAATAAAGAGCGTATAGGTACGGCAGTGGAATGGCTGGATGGCGCAGCAGCAGGCATGGTGGATGCAATTAATAAATCGCAGGCGGTTATAGAATTTACAACCGATGGTACAATAATGAACGCCAATGCTAATTTCCTGCAGGCTCTTGGTTATTCGCTGGGTGAGATAAAAGGCCGGCATCATAGCATGTTTGTTGATGAGAACTATAAAAATAGCGGAGAATATAAACAATTCTGGGAGGCATTAAACCGCGGTGAGGCACAAAGCGGAGAGTTTAAGCGATTTGCCAAGAATGGCAAGGAAGTCTGGATTCAGGCATCTTATAGCCCGATTATAGATTTACGCGGGAAAGTAGTACGTGTGGTGAAAACTGCATCGGATATAACTCAGATGGTAGTAGCGCGTACTGAAAATGAAATGGGTATGAATGAGGCAGTTAAAGTTTTAACCGGGATTGCTGCCGGGGATTTAACGCAGACCATGCAGCTGGAATATAAAGGTACTTTCTCTGATATTAAGAAAGCAGTGAATGATACAGTTGAGCGGCTTTATGGTATGGCACAAAAAATCATGGAAGCGGCTCGGTCAGTTAATCTGGCGGCTACGGAAATTGCCTCAGGTAGCACAGATCTTTCGCAGCGCACTGAAGAGCAGGCATCTTCATTGGAAGAAACTGCTGCCTCAATGGAGGAAATTACTGGTACGGTAAAACAAAATTCGCAAAATGCGGCAACGGCTAATGACCTTTCCAATAAAGCCAATCTCGTGGCAAATAATGGGGGTGAGGTGGTTGGAAAAGCTGTAGAAGCTATGTCCAGCATTGAAAAATCATCACAGAAAATTTCTGATATTATTGGGGTGATTGATGAAATAGCGTTCCAAACCAACCTGCTGGCGCTTAATGCTGCAGTGGAGGCGGCAAGGGCAGGTGATGCCGGCAAAGGTTTTGCAGTGGTGGCCAGTGAGGTGCGCTCTCTGGCCGGGCGTTCTGCCTCTGCTTCCAAAGAAATCAAATCCTTGATAAACGAAAGTGCCGATCAGGTAAGGACTGGTGCGTCTTTAGTCAATCAGGCAGGTGAAACATTGACGGCAATCGTCGGATCGGTGAAGCAGGTAACCGGCATAGTTTCCGAAATTGCATCAGCCAGCCAGGAACAGGCAACAGGAATTGATGAGATAAATTCCGCCATAGCGCAGATGGATGAAGTTACCCAGCAAAATGCGGCATTGGTGGAAGAAAATACTGCTGCCGCCCAATCAATGGTAGAACAGTCGCGTGAGTTGGAAAAACTCATGAGCTTCTTCAAATTAAATGAAGGGGATAGAGGTGATGATTATGCGGGTAATGAAAATCATGCATCCAGTGCGTATAAACCAAAATTGGCTACCGTAAATACTAAGCCGGTGCAGAGGGCAGCCATCAAGAAACCGTCATCCCGCCCATCCGCCGCGCACCCTGCAAAACTGGCTAAGGCAGCCGGTGACGCTAGCTATGATTCTGACTGGAAAGAATTTTAATATATATGGCAGTTATAAAAAATGCTGCCATATATGCTGAAACCAGGGAATTCCCTTTCAGTGACAGGGAATTCTCGTTTCTTGCAGGGCTTGTGAATAAGCGCACCGGAATTGTTCTTTCCGCCCATAAAAAAGATATGGTTTACTCCCGGCTGGCACGCAGGTTGCGGGATTTAGGGTTAGGTAATTTTGCGGATTATTGCGAGCTTATACAAAGCGAAACAGATGGTGAAGAGATAGGGAAAATGGTAAATGCCATAACCACAAACCTGACCAAATTTTTTCGTGAGGAGCATCATTTCTTGCATTTGCGTGATAAGGTGCTTCTACCAATTGTTGGTTCAAACCCGCAGGAAAAAAGGCTGCGTATATGGTCTGCCGCCTGTTCTTCAGGAATGGAAGCTTATTCTATCGCCATGATTGTAAAGGCGGCAGCAAAAAATATGGCTGCGTGGGATATGCGCGTTCTTGCCACGGATATTGATACTAATATGCTGAGTATCGCCAGGGAAGGCAAGTATCCTATGGAACAGCTTGAGAATATCCCGCCGCCCTATCGCCTTGATGTCGGGTGCGCGCGCGGAAATGACAAAATAAACATGTCCGATTCCCTTAAAGAGCTTATTGCGTTTAAACAGCTTAATTTATTGGAAAACTGGCCTATGTCCGGGTTGTTTGACGCGGTATTCTGCCGCAATGTAGTGATTTATTTTGACAAGGAAACGCAGAGGCGGCTTTTTAACCGCATGGCTGATATAATAAAGCCTGATGGCTGGCTGTATATCGGTCATTCGGAAAACCTGCATAATGTATGCGATCGCTTTGAGCTTATCGGGCGCACTATCTACAGAAAGATAAAATAATGAATAATCTGTCGTTTAAAAAGCGGTTAGAACCTTCTGTTACGGATTATTTTTACGGCAGCAGGCGTTTCTATGATGCAAAAGAAAATATGACCGTTATAAAAATTTTTGCGGGGGACTGGTATGTTTCAACAGAATCAGGGCAAATGATATCAACCATTTTAGGGTCATGTGTTTCTGCGTGTATTCGTGATCCGTATATTGGTATTGGCGGGATGAATCATTTTTTACTGCCCGGCGATGATAATATAGATAGCAGCCATAGCGATGCTGCACGTTATGGCATGTTTTCCATGGAATGCCTGATAAATGGTATTTTAAAAGCCGGAGGGCATAAAGACAGGCTGGAAATCAAGGTGTTTGGCGGCGGCAATGTTACCAATAATTCTATAAAAATTGGCAGCAAGAACGCAAAATTTATCCGCGATTTCTTAAATAAAGAAGGGCTGAAAATTTTTTCTGAGGATCTGGAGGGCGATTATCCGCGGCGTGTGCATTATTACCCGGATACAGGAAAGGTGATGATGCGCGTTTTAAGGCGGCGGGAGGATTTAGCGGTTATGGAAGAAGAGAATATTTATCAGCGTAAAATTACCATTAATCCTATTGGTAACGATATTGAGCTTTTTTAAAGGTTTGGGTGGAGTTGGGATATGTTTATGAGGCAGATTACAGTTCTTATCGTTGATGATTCGGAATTTATAAGGCAGATGCTGGTAGAAATGTTATCGCAGGATACGGAGATAAAAGTTGTAGGGACAGCTTGTGATCCGTTTGAGGCAAGGGAAAAAATAAAGCAGTTAAATCCGGATGTGATAACTCTGGATGTAGAAATGCCCAAAATGGATGGAATTACATTCTTAGAAAAGATTATGAGCTTGCGCCCGATGCCTGTAATCATGGTTTCAACCCTGACCGGCAAGGGAACAGATATAGCGATTAACGCCCTGCAGATCGGGGCGGTGGAGTGTATCGCCAAACCGGTTGAGACATCATATGCAGGGTTGCAGAGATTTTCTGAAGAGCTGTGTAATGTCGTAAAGAAAGCGGCAGCTTCACGCAGCAATATCAACCGCACGCGCAGTAAATCTATCCCGGTTAAAAACGATGTCATAAAAACACCATTGGCAAAAGCCCCGAAACTAATTGCCATAGGGGCATCGACCGGCGGGGTGGAAACTTTGGTGGAAATATTGCCCTATCTACCGCCCAACTGCCCGCCTATAGTTATAGTCCAGCATATGCCGCCGGTATTTACCGCCAGCTTTGCCAAAAGGATTTCTACCCTTTGCTCTTTCCCTGTTTATGAGGCGGAAGAAGGCATGGAACTAAAAGCAGGAATGGCCTGCATTGCAGCGGGCGGGACTCAGCTTAAGATTGCGGGCAGAGCCGGAAAATTATTTTGCCGTGTAACTGACGACGCTCCGGTAAATAACCACAAACCTTCTGTTGATTTAACGTTTAACTCACTGGTTGAAGTAGCAGGAGATTCTATTCTGGCTATTATTCTTACCGGTATGGGTAAGGACGGGGCGGCAGGGCTTTTGAATTTGCGTAAAGCCGGAGCGCATACTATCGGGCAGAATGAAGCAACCTGCGTGGTATATGGGATGCCGAAAGCGGCTTATGAAATGGGCGCGGTTGCCGAAGTTTTGCCCCTGCCCAATATCCAGCAGGCAATCATTAAGCGTTGTTTTGGATAGCGTATAGATAGAAATTATAATATAACTTGCTACACTTATTAAGGTGGTGAGTATAAATGATATATATTTTCGGCGATGTTTTTTCAATAATACTACTGATAATAGTTTTATCGGCGATTATTATCAGGTTTTCTATATTCTCTGGATCGTATTTTAAAGATATAAAGAATTCAGGTGTTATTTGTGCCAATCACTGGTGGAGCGGTGGAGGTTGTATAGGGCTAAAGCAATCGAACAAAGTATCATTTTTAATAACTCCTGAGCGTTGGTATCACCGTTTAATCAAGAAATATGGAAAAACCTCAGAAGTACAATTATATGATGAAGATTTCGATAGAAAATATTTTATATCTACATCATCTCCAGAAGCATGGAAAATAGCCATTAAGAATGGCGTAGTAGAAGAATTGAAAGCAATTTTTTCTTTGGGTATAAAATATTTATATTCCAACCAAGAAAAGATATGGGTTGGTATTTCTGGGATTGACGTAACAGAAGAAAATTTATCAAGAAACAAAAATTATTTTGATAAATATACAAGGGCGATGAACGGTATTTCTAATTGTTTAAACAAATCTTTTGAGCAAATACCATATAATTCGAGATTGGTTGGAGCAAAGCAGGTTTATGCACATATCCTATCAGCGGTTCATGTTGGCATATTGGTATTTGGGATATTAAGCATTGCTTCATATTCAAATTTATGGATTTATCAAAGCAAAGATTTGTATTTTTCATATCATGATTATGATTTTCCGTATATAGCAGATTATGCTGAAATGCTTGTGAAAGCTGGTTTTGCAGGAGTTTTTTTTGTTTTGTTATGGGGATTTTTACTATTAAAAATATTTCGTAATACGGTGTGGGTTGGTTGGATTATTAATGATTATGTAATATTTGGGATAGCGGGGATCATGCTGGCGTCACTCCCTCTGGTTTATGAAATCAACGCAAGAATGTATAACAGCAATACAGTTTATATTCAGGAAGTTTTAGAAAAAAAATGTAAGCTTATATGTGCGAATAAAGTTAGGACTGGGAGATCATATTTTGTAAAAAACAATACCATATGGGAATATTCTGACGATAAATGCTCACCTTCTGAGCGCGAATCTGTTATGCAAGGTGAATATATAAAAAATAAAAGGGCAGATTGTGAGATAGGCGTTTTGTTTGGTTATTTTATTGCAATAAAAAATTGGAAGGGTGATTCTGAAGTTAAATTTTCGGTAGATGGTGGATTATTTGACAAGATAAAGCACGGGGATAAGGTTAAAGTGCCGGTTAATTCGGGAGCTTTAGGGATAGAGTGGATAAATACAAAGTCGGTTACAGTTGATTAATTACAAAATTTTATGATTATTATTGCTTAAGTCGGACATCTTGCTAGGATTTGAATGTAGATAAAGCCTAGGTTTGCAGTATGTTTGCTATTCCCAAAAATCACAGTGCTATTTTTTATATGCTGGCGGCAATGTTTTGCCTTTCGGCAATGAATATCATTTTGCGTAAACTTTACATTGATAGCAGCCTGCATTTTACCCAGCTTGTGGTGTTGCGGCATGTTTGCAGTATATTTATTGTGGTGGCTTGGGCGGCGGTACTGACGAGGGGAATACCGACTTTCCGCAGCCAGCGCATGAGCGGGCATTTCTGGCGGGCGACTTTTGGTATCTGTGCTATGGAGATATGGTTTTATTCCATAGCCATTATGCCGGTTAGCCTGGCAACAGCCCTGTCATTCACTACGCCGATATTTTCTACTATTTTTGCTATTATATTTTTGCAGGAAAAAGCCGGTATCCGCCGCTGGTCAGCTATAGTTATCGGTTTTATCGGGATGCTTATTATCCTGCGTCCTGACATAAGCGGGGTAAGTAATGCCGGATGGGTGGTTATTGGCGCATCAATCCTTATGGCTGGTTCTGGTATTATGGTAAAAAGCCTTACCAGCAGCGAAACACCAGAAACAATAGTATTCTATATGTCTGTCTTTATGCTGATGTGGGCTATTCCACCTTCTATCCCTTTCTGGAAAGATTTTACACTTTCACAGTTCGGGATGTGTTTCCTTATTTCACTTTCATCAACTATAGCCCATTTATGTATGGCGCGGGCTTTCATACGCGCAGATATAGTGGTTCTTATGCCGTTTGATTTTACCCGTTTGGTGTTTACTGCAGGGCTGGCTTATCTTGTTTTTGGAGAAATTGTAGATGCGCCAACAATTATTGGTTCTTTGGTGATTGTAACAAGCTCAGTTTATATTGCCCACCGCGAAGCAAAGAGCAAAAAAGCTATAGAAAAAAGCTAGAGTGTTTTCGCTTTAGTTATGCGCTAGGAAGGCGAGGCGAAGTGTACACCAGTACATGAGCCGAAGCCTGACGACGCGCAGGACTAAATGGGAAATACTCTATTTCTCAAGAACAGTAAGGTCTGCTTCTTTGCGTTCTTCAAGAATATCAGCAGCCAGATTGTAATCCAGTTCTTTTTCCCATTTGGCAATAACCACTGCAGCAACACCGTTACCTATAAGGTTTACCAGAGCGCGGCCTGTTGACATAAAACGGTCAATGGCAAACAGCAGTGCCAGACCAACAGTAAGTTTTTCCGGTGGAACAATGTTCATGGAAGCGAGTGTCGCCGCCAGCACCAAAAACGCACTTCCGGTAACCCCAGCAGCACCTTTGGAAGTTATCAGCAATACCCCAAGCAAAGTTAATTCCTGCCAGAAAGTTATTGGTGTGTCCGTAGCATAGGTAATAAACAGGCCACCCATAATGAAATATAGCGATGAGCCGTCAAGGTTGAAAGAGTATCCGGCAGGAACGGTAAGCCCTACAATTTTCCTTGAACAGCCGAGGGCAACCAGTTTTTCCATCATGCGCGGTAGTACGGTTTCTGATGATGACGTGCCAAGCACGATGAATAGTTCCTCGCGCAGGTATTTTATAAATTTAAACAGGCTGAGTTTGCAATAAAAACGCATAATAGGGGCAAGGATAATAGCAAGGAACATAATGCATGTTCCATAAAACAACAGCAGTAAAGAGCCAAGTTCTGTGAGAGAGCCAAGACCGAACTTGCCGATTGTATAGGCCATAGCGCCAAAAGCGCCTATTGGTGCAAACAAAGTCACTATATCAACCATTTTGAAAAGTACATGGGTAAAGGCATCAATTACCGAATGGACTTTTTTGCCGTCTTCACCGCCAAGTTTGGTAAGGGCTAGGGAAAACAATATCGCAAGCAGAAGCACCTGCAGAATTTCACCATCAGAAAATGCGCCAATAAAAGTGTGCGGTATCATGCTCATAAAGAAGTCGCCGGTGCTTTGCAGGTGGGCGCTGGCAATCTTCTTGCTCACGCTTTCTGCAACCGGGGCGGCGGTTATATGCATTCCATCACCGGGTTTTACGATTCCAACCATAACCCAGCCAATCATCAGGGCTATGGTGGTTATTATTTCAAACCATAATATCGCTTTCGCGCCTACACGGCCGACCTGTTTTACATCACCCATCCCAGCGATTCCGCTTACTATAGTGCAGAAGATAATCGGGGCGATGAGCATTTTGATAAGGCTTATGAAGGCATCCCCCAGCGGTTTCATTTTTTCTGCCAGATTGGGCAGGCATTTTCCGGCGGCATCAAAGCCTGTATAGCAGGTTTCTGCGATTTCTGTCCCTGCACCTGGAAGCCCAGCCTTGACGTACTGCACGCTTGGATATATCGCGCCAAAGGCAATACCTAAAAATATAGCAAAAAGAACCTGAAAAAGCAGGGATTTATAAAAAGGTTTTTTGTTATTTTTTGTAGTTGGGTTTTTAGAAATTTTAGGCGCAACAGCAACACTCATGAAAAAACTCCTGTTTCCATTTGTAATTTTTATTTAATTATTAGCGTTTAGGGCAAAAATTTATAAATGACCAGCTAAAAACGCATGGTAGCCATGCAATTTTTGCCAATACGTCGCCAATATATTGAGTTTAAGCCTTAATTTTTAAAGCCATTGAATAGATTTCTTTACGGGGAAGGCCGGTTTGTTCCGCAAGAATAGATGCGGCCTCTTTTACCGAGTGGGATTTTAGTAAAAATTCAAGTTTTTCCTGAATATTTTCTATTGCGATAGTTTCGGTTTCAGGCGGCGCTATTACCAGCACAACTTCGCCCTTTGGTTCGCCATTTTCCCTGATATCTTCTATTAATTCAGACAGCTTGCCGCGCCTGCCTTCTTCATATAATTTGGTAAGCTCGCGCATTATGGCTGCGTTTCTGTCGGATAATCCCTCAAGCAGTGCTGGCAGTGATTCAGAAAGCCTGCGGGCTGACTCAAAAAATACCAAAGTAGTAGGAATAGAAGCAATATTTGCTATATATTTCTTTAAGGCTTCCGATTTACTCGGCAGAAAACCGCCAAAGAAGAAGCTATCACTTGGTAATCCCGAAAGGCACAAGGCTGTGATTACGCTTGATGCGCCGGGTATTGCCGTGACATATATGCCCTGTTCCAGGGCTTCCCTTACTAATTTATAACCGGGGTCGGAAACCAGCGGTGTTCCGGCATCAGAAATTAAAGCTACGCGTTTTCCTTTTTCTATTTCTGCAAAAATTTCCGGCCTGCGCTGCCCAGCATTATGGTCATTATATGATAATAATGGTTTTTTTATCCCGTAATGCGCGAGTAGCTTGCCGCTGACGCGTGTATCTTCGCAGATTATCAGGTCAGCCAGCTTTAATATGTCAAGGGCGCGTAATGTTATATCAGAAAGGTTGCCAATTGGTGTAGATACTATATATAAGCCAACAGGGTTTATTTGTGTGGATGTATCATTCATTATTTTGCTCAATATAGTTTTGTAGTATGTTGTTTACATCTTTTTAGTCTATTATAAAAAATTATGAAAAAGAATGTTTTTCGTAACTCTGTGGTTCATAGCGGCTTAGAGCAGGGCGGACTTGCCGGTAAGCTCGCGGAGGTGGCTGGCAGGCTGCCTGAAAATAAAGATAAAATACTGGAAATGTGCCGCCACTGGCTAGCGGCCGCCAAGGCTTCTATTAAGGCGGATTTCCTTGCATATGGCAAAGTCCCTACTTTGTTTGCCCGTAATTCCAGGCTTATAGACGAGCTGCTTGCCTCTCTTTATCACGCGTCAAGTGCTGATGATGCGAAAATGTCGATCATCGCTGTCGGCGGGTATGGGCGCTCAGAAATGTTCCCGTATTCCGATATTGACCTGCTGTTTCTATATGATCCCGCATCAGAGGAGAAAGCTACAGAAGTTGTTGAAGCATTGCTTTATATATTGTGGGATCTGGGCTTTAAGGTTGGCCAGTCACACCGTACCATAGATGAATCGCTGGCGCTTGCCAGATCTGACATTACAATCCGCACCAATTTGCTTGATGCCCGCTTTGTTGCCGGTGACAGCAATATATTCGAGACATTCTATAAACGCTTTAATAACGAAATAATCCAAGCTGATATAACGGATTTTATTGAAGCCAAGCTTGTTGAGCGTGATGCAAGGCACCAGCGTTTTGGCGATTCACGCTATATGTTAGAGCCGAATATAAAAGAAGGCAAGGGCGGCCTGCGTGATGCCAATATTTTATGGTGGCTGGCGCGCGTCGCTTATTCTGCGGAAAAAACCAGCGATCTGGTAGAGCGCGGTTTGTTAAGCAAGGAAGATTATAAACTTTTTGAACAGTCCAGATTGTTTTTATGCAAGGTAAGGGCGCATCTGCATTATATGGCAGAGCGGCCGGAAGAAAGGCTGACTTTTGATTACCAGCATAAATTGGCTTTGGCTATGGGCTTTACCCATCCTTCGGTCAATCGCGCCATTGAGCGTTTCATGCGCCGTTATTTTGTGGCGGTGCGTACGATCGGCAGCACCACACGGATTTTTTGTGCTTTGCTGGAAGATGAGAAAAAACGCAGGCCGCGCCGTTCACTGGCCAGCCTGTGGTATATGAAATGGAATTTAGGCGGGTTTAAGATAGATGGCGAGCGGCTTAATGTCCGCAGCGATAATGTTTTTGAAAAATCACCGATTATGATGCTGGAGTTATTCCGTATAGCCCAGCTGCACGGCTTGCAGATTCATCCGCATGCACTGCGGCTGCTTGCCCATAACCTGCATCTGATAGACAGTAAATTGCAAAATGACCCTAAGGCTAATGAGTTATTTTTGGATATTTTATTATCTCCCGATGATGCAGAAAATACCTTGCGGCGGATGAGTGAGGCCGGTGTGCTTGGGCGGTTTGTGCGTGATTTTGGGCGGGTGATCGGGCAGACACAGTTCAATATGTACCATGTCTATACGGTAGATGAGCATACTCTGGTTGCTATAGGGATACTTCATGCCATTGAAAAAGGGCAGATGAAAGAGGAGTTGCCTCTGGCCAGTGATATAATACACCGTATCCGCCTGCGCCGGGTGCTTTATGTCGCCCTGTTTTGCCATGATATTGCTAAGGGAAGGGGCGGTGATCACTCTGTTCTTGGTGAAAAAGTCGGCATCCGCCTTGCTACGCGCCTGGGCTTTACACAGGATGAAATCCAGACTGTCGGCTGGCTGGTTCGCAATCATTTGCTGTTCAACCACACGGCAACCAAGCGTGACCTGAATGACCCGAAAACCATTCAGGATTTTGTGGAAGCCGTGCAGTCGCCAGAACGCTTGAAATTGCTGCTGGTGCTTACGGTTGCTGATATAAGGGCGGTAAGCCCTATAGCGTGGAATGCGTGGAAGGGAGTGCTGTTGCGCGAATTATATAACCGCGCAGAACAATGTATGGGTACAGGCAAGGTTGAATTAAAACAAAGCCAGACAAACTATCTCTATGAAGATTTGTGTAAATTATTGCTGGGATGGAATGAAAAGGACATAGGGCATTATATAGAACTAGGAAGCCCGAGTTTTTTTGCCAGCCTGCCTCCTGACAGGCACGCAACCATAGCGCGGATGGCGCGTGAGTTGGAAAATACCGATAATCCGGTATTTATTGATGTTCAGCATAATTATGAGCGCTCTATAACCGAAATAATTGTCTGCACACAGGACAGGAACGGGTTATTTTCTATGCTGGCTGGGGCAATATCCCTTGCCGGTGCGAATATTATAAATGCAAAAATTTTT
>WBZO01004638.1_pt1 | contig 14662 bp, 10 predicted proteins | sample 5204261 | NCBI WGS metagenome assembly WBZO01 (sample SAMN12412400, study PRJNA552823) | activated sludge metagenome | isolation source: activated sludge from anammox sidestream of wastewater treatment plant... | place: USA: North Carolina | collected 2017-09
TCGTTGGTCATGTCCGTCTCTGGGATACTCCTGATCGGATTAGTGATGGCAGCCCAAAGCCCATGAAGGCCATCACCAGGAAGCCATAAAGGAACTCAATCTTAGCAGCCTCGGACCGAAGGCCATAGAACAAAGTCATGTATTCCCGCCCCGAGTATTCCATTGCCATCGGTTGTCAAAGGTGCATTGGAACAGACCATAAACCAAGGGTGAGACAAATCTACCACAGCCCAACAAGAATAGAACTAGGCAGCAAAGCCAGTAAAAGTTCCAATACCCCGACAGACAGCCTCACCCAATTTCACGTTCTCTGTGCACAGGAGATGATCAAATCCTCCAATCTGGACCCGCTTGTTATGTGTGGCTCAGTCCCTTCCGCCTTCACAGGCCCTTGTGCCGTTTTGTGCCTTTTTGCATTTTCCAGGGGTGGTCTGAGGGGGTATCTGGGGGGTGTCTCAACCGGGTGAGGTCTTTTCTTAACTGTTTGATTGTGTTGCGCTAAGCGCTGATTTTGCTTGACTTGTGATGAGGGTCAGATCTGGTTCAAATCCAGTCGCCCCGACCATTTTTTGGGGTGAAAAGTCCCGATTTTCGGGTAGTTTTTAAAATCAGTGGGTGGTGTCCACCCGGTTCAGACCCTCCTCAGACCCCCCTTGGGGGTGCAAAAATGGCAACAAAATGGCAACTCGTGTTTCTTGAGCGCTGACGGTTCTTGACCGCCGATTCCCCTTTCCTGTTCCACAGTTCCTCTCACCCTGAACTTGCTCCTATCAGATAACCTGCTCGGTGGTGTCTGCCACTGAAGGGAAGCCTTTTCATGCTGATTGTTCCTCTCGTTGGTCGGTCGCCTTTGGTTCCGGGGCGTGCCTCTTGAAAGCGTCTTTCTCTTGTCTTGTTGCGAAGGTTGGCCCAACTTTTTTGCGAGTCTAACTTCTCCTTTTTTGGTTGCGCGTGAACATCCATGAGGGGGTGGCGTGGGTTCTGCTGGCGGCGGGGCCAACTCTTTCTTGTCATTGGAGTAGTTGGTTCTTGAGGGGATGGTGTTGGGTGGTTGTGAGAGGCGTGGTTTTCCGGCGTGTGAAAATTGATGTCCGTTTTTTTCTATAGGAGTGAAAGGGGTGCCCAGTTTGGTCAGGTTTGAACTGGGCGGTTGGTGTGGCGGTTTTTGAGAGGAGCGATCGAGATGGTGGACTCGGGATTTCCGGTTGGGAGAGGAGCCGGTTTATTCGGCTTGGTAGTGGGGGGGACCGTTGTCGGCATTGGTTTTCTGGCTTGTATGTGGGCTGTGACCTATGGGTATGAGTCGTTCAAGGACGATATTCGGACCGAGGAGCGGGCTTACTTGTTGGTCCGTGCGGCTTACCACGACGACGTGGATGTTGTGCAGGGTTTGTTGCGGATGGGAGTGGATCCGAATCGAATGGATGCTTACTCCAACACAGCGCTGGATGTGGCGCTGTACCGTCATGCGACAGCGTCCGTAGATGTCTTGCGGGCTTCGGGTGCGGTTGAGGGGTTGAGTGAATGGCGGTGGCTGATGGAGGCGTACAGTTTTGGCGGGGGTGGACAGTAGTTGGGGCGTCTGGTTGGAAGAGGTGAGGTGTGAGTGATGAGATATGTTGTTGTAAGAACTGCATTGAGATGGTGTTCGCAAGCATGGACAAGGTTCAGGGTTTGGCTCGTGGAAGAAGGCCTGCGGTTTGTTTTCTCGACCGTTTTGCTGTTGGTTCTCTTTCTTGCATGTCGAGGGGGTGTGGGCTTGTGGAGGGATCTCTCTGGAATTCAAGAGTCTCAGGATCTCGTTCAAGCTGCTTATCTGAAGGATGCGGCCAAGGTGAGAGATCTCTTGGAATCGGGCGTAGATCCAAACCGGCCTGACCGGCATGGCTACGCGGCGCTGGATGTTGCTGATGTGCAAGGCGCGACGGAGGTGGTTGGTGTCCTCGTGGAGCATGGCGCGAGGAGGGGTTTGAGCTGGTGGATTTGGGAGCACGGGGCGATTTATGGCCGACCGTTGGAGTAGGGTCGAGCCCTGAAAAGAGGTCGAATCAATGAGGCCTTCAAGAGGGGGGGGATACTCGGCAGAGGGATTTGGGTTGGGATGCTCGGCTGCGCGTAAAAATTGTTGCCGGATTTCTCCTGTTGTAATGGGAGGGTTTTCTCGCTCGGTGAATCCGTGGTGGTCTCTGAAGGAGTGATTGGAATGATGAGGTTATCCGAGGCGCTGCGGGTGGCATTGGTCTGGAGGGGTTTGGGTCTTGTTGAAGTTCTTGGACATTCTGTCTTTGTTGGGGAAGTTGAGGGGATGAATGGGAATTGGCTCTGTGTGGCAGAAGCCTCGGATGGGGACGGTTTGTTGGTCTTGGGGGCGGTTCTCCCGGTGGAGATTGGTGAGCGGAACAGAATCTGCGTGGTTGAGCTGGCGATGCACCTGAATGTTCTGTTGCGCTATGGGCATTTTGGTGTGAGGGGGGATGATGGCCGGGTTGTGTTCAAACTTGCGGTTCCGGTCAGGGAGGTCAATGAGGGGGCCGTTCAATGGATTTCATCGGTGTTGAATGATCATTCCGTGATGGTTGACATTCATATTCCGGTATTCCGTTCGGTTGCGGAAGGGGAGTTGTCGGTTTCGGAGGCGGTGGCGAAGTTTTTTGAGGGTATTTCCGAGGGAGATCATTTGGGCTTGGGTCAGGTCTTTGGTTGGTTTGGTTCGAACTGAGTCAATCGGGAGTTGACAAGGTGCAAAGGACTTTTTCTCAAAGATGGAGTGAGAGTGATGGCTGCCTTTTTGGGTGACGATATGCCTGATTTTGAGAGTGAGTGGGATGAGGCCATGGAGGAGGATGATTCTTCTGTTGAGGATGGGATCCTGGAGGATGATTGGGATGATTCTGATTCGGATGATGCAGGTTTTGGGGAAGATGAAGGTTCAATGGATGGGTCTGATTCCGAGGAGGGTGAATCATGGGGTGATGATCCTGGTTGGGATTGGGGTGATGAGGGAGGTTCCGATGAGGGCTCCTATGAGGAGGATCCTGGAGGCCTCGATGGCGGAGTTGGGAACAGGGGTAGTGATGATCCTACTGCGATCTTGGATGTGGTGGGCCGGGGATTGATTTTGGGAGGTAAGGTGATTCTTGATGCGATTGATCGGTGGGTTCGGCGTAGACAGAGGCGTGGGGGTGAGGCGGAGGTGCCGGTGAAGGATGATGACGAGACTGAGAGTGAAACCTATTGGCATTGATTGGCCGCAGGCATAGCAGGTGCCCGATGCGATGTCTCGAGGTGATTGCCAGGCCGTCTCACTGAAGGGCTGTTTGATTGAGTCCTGGGTCGTGGCAGCGAGTTTTTATATACCGGCTGACTGTTACTGTGCTGAATGCCCTGCCCGCCTATGTTCATCATCGTCTTCTTCTTGGTTGTGGGCTGTGGGCATTCCAACCAGAAGGATGTCGTCGGTTGTGAAGGCGTCGATTTCGATCGGTATGTTTCCTTCAACGAAAGGCAGGAACCGCTGATGGATCCGGACTTGGCGTTGTATTGCCCGGAGTGCGCGGACGAAGTCCTCCTGGCCAATGGGCTAGAGAATGTTCATGTGGCCACGTTCGAGGAGCGCAGGGCTCAGTTTGGCGCTGAGTGGGAGGAAGATTTCTACAAAGAGACGTGCATCCATCGGACATGGAACGGTCGGCGGCCCACAATTTGTATTCCTTGAATTCTGGGAGGTAAGGCGCCAGATCGGTACAGAGCTCCCGCTATCTCGTGGTGAAAAATGGGAGCATTGCGCTCCCAAGGGGAAAGAGAAGGAGGGAGGGTTCAGTTGGACTGAACGACGCAGTAATCGAGACCGTAATGGTCCCGGATGGCTGGGTCATCCAGCGCTTCAAGGGTGGGTTGGAGTTCGAGGGGGACACGGATGAATCGCTTGGCGGTATAGACCAGGTCCCACGCCTGGCCGGATTCGGGTCCGTTGCAGCGAAACTCGGCATGGAGGATCTTCACTGCCTTGGCGATCTCGTTGAGGCAGTCTTGGAGATCCTCCTCCTGGACAGGTCCGTGCGGGCCTTCACCACAGGGGTGGTAGGGGCCATCCAGGACGAACACGTTGTTTTCGAGGGGGATCAGGAGGCCGATGAATCCCCCCCATTCTTCGAGGATTCGTTCCACCTTCTGAAAATCCCCCAGGTACTGACACTCACCGTAGACATGGGTTGGATCGCTCATGGTTTGCTGCTCCTTTCAGTTCTTTCGTGGATTGTGACCGGTTGGGGTCAAGGCGTCGTCAAGCGACACTCAGGTGTTCCTTGCGGATCTCCTCCAGCGGGGCTCCACTGATGAGTGCATCGAGCCGGTCTTCAACGTCGGCTTCATCGACCGTGAGACCGTCCTCCTGCCAGTTGTCCTTCAGGTCGTCCAGGAACTTTTGCAGGTCGATTTCCTGTTCTTCCTGCTCGAAGAGACGGCCATCCAGGGCAAGCGAGGCTGCGGCTTCCTTGTCCTTGATGAGGTCCCACATTTTCTCGTCGATGCTGCCGCTGGTGAGCGCGACATAGATGTGGACCTCGCGTTTGGAGGTGAGCCGGTGGGCGCGGGCGATGGCTTGGTCGAAGGTGGCGTAATCCCAGGGCAGTCCTGAGACGATAATCGAGGAGGCGTTGTCAAGGTTGTGGCCGAGGGACATGGCGTTGATCCCTGCGCACAGGACGCTGAATCTCCCGCGCCGGAAGTCCGTAACAAGATCCGCTCGTTCACTCGGCCCTTTGGTCGTGGACTCATCTCCGTTCATCTTCACGATGTGGCAGGCGATGATCCCGGCCTCATTGAGCAACCCAGCAACGAGCGGCCCGTACTCCATCAGCGATGAAAACACGACCACCTGTTCGCCGCGTTTGACACATTCGATGGCTTGCTGGACCACTGCGAGGTTTTTGGGTGTCCTTCATCGAAACGGCCTGATCCACGGTGATGTGAGTCCCTGGAATTTGATAGTTTCTGGGAATGATCTGGTACTTACAGATTTTGACTTCGTCGGAAAGACAGGTGAGCCGATCACCGGTCCGGGAACTACTCTATATTCCTCTCCCTCTTACCTGGAAAAAAGGCCAGCTTCTCCGTCGGATGATATCTACGCACTTGCCGCCAGCTTTTTCCATGTTGTTTTTGACAAGGAACCATTTCTGCATAGTGGCATACAAGCCAAGGAGCGCGGATTGAACTGGGAAGGATTGGATCGCCAGGAGTATCCCATCCTTTCGGAGTTCATGGACAAAGCAACGCATCCTGAGCCGACACAACGGTTTGGTTCTGTTACAGAGGCGCTTACAGCACTGAAACAGGGACTTACCGACTTGGGAAAACCTGTGGAGGAAGACATTAAGCCTCCCGCACATTCGATCACAACACCAGCAGAAAAGATCCAGACCGAGCTGCGTGAGGAACGGGTGGAATGGCTTCTGTCCCTCCTGCAATCCTATCCTGGCTCCCGTTGGGGGAATCGCGAGACACGAGGATTAGATACAGATTTCGCTGAGCAGACCTACGTTCCGACCAATCTGGAAGAGACCCTTCTCGAGGATATTCAGAAGCGCCGGGTTCGTCTCGTTATACTCTGCGGGAATGCTGGTGATGGGAAAACAGCGCTGCTTCAGCACCTTTGGGCACAACTTGGGCTGGGCAGACAATCTTCATCCAATCGGATTCTCGAAGGGCAGCTGGATGATGGGCTGGTGGTGAGAATGAATCTCGATGGATCTGCAGCCTGGCATGAAAGGTCTGCTGATGAGCTTCTCGATGAGATTTTTGCACCTTTCCTGGCGGGACCTCCCGATGCCGATATTGTGCACTTATTGGCTATCAATGATGGTCGCCTGCTGGAATGGATCGAAGGAGCAGAGGAGCGCCAAGGCGACAAAATACCACTGATAGATGAGCTTTGCGACCTCCTCGAAAAAGAAACCAGTGGCAGAGAATCGTACATTCGGTTTATCAGCCTCAACCAGAGGTCACTCGTAGGGGGCGTTACTCCTGAAATGAATCAAATTGATACGGTTTTCCTCGAGCGGCTGCTCGATCATCTGTTTGGTGGCGAGGCAGCTTGCGACATCTGGAAACCTTGTCAATCCTGCTCCGCTAAAGACCGTTGTAAGGTGTATCGGGCGATGCGGATATTCGGTCCAGATGGTGTGCCTGACGTCGCGGAAAGTACCAATCGCAAGCAATCGCGCCAACGGCTTTATGAAGCCCTCCAGGCAGTTCACCTTCGTGGCGAAACGCATATTACAGTCCGTGAACTGCGAGCTGCATTAGTTTATATTCTCTTTGGAGTGCATTACTGTGAGGATTATCACAATGGTTCTGATATTCCAGCGACTGACTACTGGGATCGTGCCTTCTCTCCCAATTCCCCAAACCGTCAAGGTGAGGTTTTACGTGAGCTGGCCCGGTTTGATCCTGCTCTTGAAGCGCATCCCCAGATTGACCGATACCTGCTGAGCGTCCCTTCATCTGACAGTCCAGATTCACCTCCCCATTACAGCCAGCTTCCCCTGAAATCGGCCCGTCGCTGTGCCTATTTTGAATGGACTGAGGACCACATCAAACAAGTGGCGGGGACCCGCTACGCCCTTGGATTGGCAAGGGGGCAGCACCTGCGCCAGTTCCGAAATTTACCACTGGACAGTGATGATATGGGTGCAAAGGGAAGGTCGAATCTTTGCATCCAATTATGCAAAGGCATTTCACGGCTTGAGGATCTTCCACCACAGGCGCTGGACCGACCGGATGTGGTGCCTTTGCGTATCACCCCACGAACTCCCACTGAAACCGCATTCTGGGTAGAAAAGCCTTTGGCTTCCTTTCATTTGGAAGCGGATCTGCCTCCCTCCATAAAAGGTGTGGATCGCCTGCATCGCCAGGCCTTCCTGGTCTACACATATCGTGACGGTCGAAAGGAGCGTCTGCGGCTGGGTGCTGAGCTCTTTCATCTGCTTCTGGAACTGAGTGAGGGCTATCAACTGGGTGATGTGTCGACCGACGACACATTCGCCCATTTGTCAATATTTATTCAACGCCTTGTTCGTGAGGATGAGCGGGAGATGCTGGCCTGGAATCCGATCCAGGATGAAACGATCTATCGGATTTCATCTGTGGTGGAGGAAGGATCAGAGGGCCCTGAGCAGAAAATGGTATTGTCAGCCATCAATCCGGGAGGAGATCAATGAGCACCACTAATTCAACGTACCAAAGTGTGGTCGAAGACGTCCTTGGTCCCAGGAAAATGAGAGAGATATGGACCGGAAACTACACGAAAGCACTTCCTCTTTCGGTGCAGAGTGTTGACCTTTCGGCTGTTTTTCCAGCGGTCTTTTATATGTTCCGTTTCGGTCAACGACGCGGGACAGGGAAGTTTCTTGAAAAATTTGGCCATAATTCCAGAACAGCCCAGGAGCGCAGAGGTTCAACTACTATTGAGCGTGTTGCTTCCATTCTGGCTGAATGCAGTCACTTTGATGGATTCCTCGATGAGACGGGACAGGCAATCCTTGGTGATATGCTCCTGTCTTTCTGTCTGGAGAATGTTAGACGTGATACCGGCCGGAACAAGCAAGTTCAGCGGGTTACTCCTGCACATTACATGGCCAGCTGGGTTGATCTCCCTGAAAGCGTTGCCAATCTGAGATTTGTTCCTGAAATGCTGGTTGCAATGCTGGCAAACCAAGATGGAGAGTTTGTTGAGCAAAACCGCGATACGGATCGTACGTGGTTTGCCGTTGGCAAGAATTTCGACGAGAACGTTCTCCTCAAACCATTCCACAGAGGAATTAGAATAGAGGGGGAAAAGGCAAGTCGCAGATCAGATCGATTTGATGAATCGGTTCAGGTAGGACTAGAGCAACTGCTAATGATTCGCCTAGCTCAGCAACTTGAATCAGCTCCTGATAAACTTCGAGGAGGTGATGGAAATCAAATTTCGAACCAGCGTCCGATTGCTGAAAAGGCATCACGAGAATTTTCGGAAGATGTCCGACGGTTTATCCGAGTCTATGGGGAGACCATTCCGCGACATTCATTCGTGGATCTGCTTGAGTCCTGCATGGCTGTTGGGTTATTCACAATATTGACCAGCTTAAGTGAGATTTTATTTGCCTGGGAGGAGTCAGGAAATATCCAGGAGCTAACTCAGCAGAGGCCAGCATATCTCCTGGTCGATTGTTCGAATGGAGTTGCCCCCTGCCTGAAGACACTTTCCGAGCAATCGTTCGATGATTTCATGCGAAGAATAGAGCACCTCCCCGTCATCCTGATGGCTCTCAGGTTGCTCGACCAATGGGCACACTCTGACCCCAAAATTAAGAAATTAGAGGTAAACACCCGCCCCTACGCCACAGAGTGGATCAACCTTCTGGGAGATATCCTCCTTTCTCGACGTGAAGAAGCTGCAGCAATCTTCTACGACCTTGAACTCAAAGCCGCTGATTTAGCCGAGGGCTTGCATGATGATCATCCCGAAGCTGCGAAAATTCTGCAAAAATCCACTGATGTACCGAACCCGGTATGGCGGCTTGCGGAATCGCTGACCCTGTTGCAGGGTCGTAAAAACATCCAAACCCACCTTAAAGAGTTATTTGACTCAATTCTTTTAGTAGGCCGCCCGAATGGAATAGCGGCGAAATCAGCCAGGCTCTCTTTAACTGCAGAAGGAACGAGGAAGAAAAAAGAGGTCCGTTCACTGGTTTTCACCGATTCAGTCCTGGACTATCTGGTCCATCTTCACGTCCTGCCCAGTGGCAATCGACATGGCACGCGGCCTCTTTCATTCAAAGACTTTATCCAGAAACTTTATGATCGTTACGGATTCTGCATAGACAAGGCTCCACCGGGGATGAGTATCTCAAATGACATCCTGCAGTTGAACCGGGCAATTCTAGAACGGCGACTACGAGACTTGGGGTTGCTCGTAGGAGTCAATGATGCCGAAGCGATGAAACGCCTTCGCCCCCGCTTTGATCCAGTTTCGGAGAATAAAGATGACCTGGACTGACATGCATGCGAATATTCTTGGGGAAGCTTTTAAATCAGTCCTTGGCAGGCCAGAACCCGGCACGATGGCCTTTGTTCGATGTTTGACTCCTGATGTGGTCGAAGATCTTTCCAGTGATACCACCTCTTTTTTTGTGCCGGGCTGGAAGGCCTTGCGTGTTGCTGATTCTACCGATGCCAGCACGCGAACAATTACTGCTGACCAGGCTGTTGAGATGCGAGAGGCAAAAGGCGAGGCAACGCTTCTCCTGGTGGATACCGCTCGTGCTGGTGCAGGAATGGATGGGATTTACAGTGCAGCCCGAGAAATAAATGAGGAAACCCTGTTTGAGGAAGCCCTTCGCCTGGCACGAGAAAATATAACAAAGCGTCTGACACGGAATTATCGACAGTATGCAGAACGTGCTGTGAAAAAAGCCCGGACTCGCAGCCGCCGATTCAGTGTTTCTCCCTGGATGGAATTTGACTTCCTTATCAGAGTTTCTGCTGACAGAAAGCATCCAGGGGAGCTTCTTTACTTGATGGGCCTTTGGCCTGTACACGAACCAGATGAGTCTGAAGAGACAGCTGGATTGGATGTTTCTCGCATGTTTGTAGAGCGCCTGCTTGAAACCACGGTATCAGGATTGATTCCGGCTCGGCGTATCGATTCACTAAATCTTTTAAATCCCTCAGAGCAGCAGGTTAGTGATTTAAAACGGTTTTTACGATCGGCTTCAACAAAGCCGCTATTGATTGCAATAGCAGAGCTTGCCAGCCAGAGACACCTCTGGATCAACGAATTGAAAATAGAGAGAGCCTCGGAATTCATCCAACGCATTGCGCTTGTCCCGTGGAGGACAAATGCCGACAAGATTGTCAAATGGTCGGGCTTAATAGAAGAAGGAGATTCTCCAGAGCCACCCGTTCTCATACTGAAACCCATTGCATCAACCGCGGGTCATTACCCGAAACTTGAAGTCAGATGGAATACATGGCCGGAACATCTGAAAAAGAAGGCGGTGGAGTATCGAGTTGCGATTGTCACAGACATGGAGGAAGAGATCACATCGAAAGAGATACCTCATTCGGCAAAGAAGGAAGAAAAATGCTATTTCAGCAATGATGACTTTACGACACTGAGTGAGGACGCGTTGATTTCTGCCAAAGTGGTCGTTTCTGTAATTGGAAATGATTCGGTTGAGCAACAGGAGAGTGAGGAGTTTATAATCCGCTCTGGAGACCCACCTGAACGTGAGGAAAGTGGTGGTGGAAAAAGGGTCCGAACATTCAGCGAAGGCCTGATCGAGCTTGAAGATCGAGAAATCGTTTCAGCACTGGCCTTTGCCAAGGATTCTCGTGGAGTAGATTCCAAAGGCTTTCTTCTTCTTCGAACACAACAGCGCCGCAAGAGCTTCAAGGTGTTCCGCCCACCGTTGATCGACGAAGTTGAAAAACAGTGGATCGAACAGGGAGGAGGGATAGGGCGCTGGCGAGTCAAGGTTCGTGCTTCAGGCGCACGCGCAGGAATTGCTGAATTTGTGCCTTTTTCTTGCCCATCTTCGTCGCCAGGAACGGATGGCAAACCGGTTTGGGATCGCGCCGAGAATGCAAGTCGCCGGCTGGCCGAATTGTTTGCTAACAGTGGCGGAGGCGTCGGGCTGGTTTATGATGAAGAAGCCAAGAGTTTTGACGCAGTTGTTAAAGAATATCTTCTCGCCTGGGCCAGTCTGCTCGAAGAGAGTGAACCTTCTCTGGCCCTCGTAAATACTGTCGAGGTCCAATCGCTCTCAGGCCGAACCATCGGATTAATTGTTCTACCCAATCACCCTTTGCGAGTTGCATGGCATGTCGCTTACGACAATCTCGTATTACATACACGATTCGACCAGGATGGAGACCCGAAAAAGATCTGTAAAGAAATGGCCAGCCTGGATAGTGCGATGTATCCTGTTTTTCTGCCTGGCTTGGATGATGAGGGTTCATTCGTATTTGCAGATACACTGGGTTTTCATGCGGTAGGAATGATTCCTGATTACGACAAGGAGCCTAAGGCAGCGATAGCGCTCCTGGCTCGTGCTCTGGGAGAGAGTGAAACCTCCGATACTGTTCCCACAGTAGGAAAGCAGAGCGCACAATTCCTCGGAAAAGAAATAATAAAGTATCTGGAATGTCACAGTACACTACGATTCCTTCATATTCATGCCCTCAGGCCTGGCGATGGAATGACAGTGGCACGATCACTGGGTCGAGTTCTCGAAAGCGCACGGTCTCAAACTGATCAACAAGACTCAGAGGACGAGGAACTTCAAAATGCACCGGCCTTTGTCATGGAGATTTATCCCTCAAAGGAACAAAAAGGTGTCGCGGGGCGTTTCATTGCCGAAGCCAGGGAAAAACGCCGCAGTGGAGCTGGCACAATATCTAAGGAGGATTCCTGGATGCTGGAGTCTTTGAGCCTCCCTGGTGGGATCAATCTGCCAAGACTGCGCTGGGCACGCAAGGGAGACCGGAACCCTGAAACAGCTGCCCACCTGGCAGTGGCTTTCGACACGTTTGATTCGAGGGTAGTGGGGGAACAGATAGAGGAAATCGCCACGAGCAGACCGCTTTACGCATTCGGACTTCTCTCTTTTTTCGAACGAAATTACCTGAATCATCCCTCTCCATTGTGGCAAAGCTGCATTCCATTCTCTTCCGAGGGAGAAAAACATCCATCAGACCGATCGCACACGGACCGCCTCGCACGTTTACAGCAAGGTATTCAGAAATGCGTCATTCGGAGCCTGCGTTCAAAAGGAGAACAACCACCAGTATTGAGGACTGAGATTTCCGAAGAGAAGGCAGAGAGTCTGAGAAATCTCCACCGACTGTGTGACTGGGTGATCACGCTCGATCGGAATGCTGGAATTGAATACTTTGATTCACCAAAAACAAACAGGGAGATCTACGATGCTTATGTAATTGACTGTGTACCTGAGCGGGAGGACCTTGGCTGCCTTCAGCTGATAACTTCAACCAGCAATCTTGAAGAGGTTCGGAATCTGCTGGATGCGGCTCTCGATCAGATGGGCCTTAGCCGCAGTCGCAGGAACGCCGAATTTCTGATGGAGCATCTTAAAGCGCTCAGCGGTCGCTTGGCCATACGTCTAACAGGGCAGAAAGCACCTCAGTCGGAGCTGATCGCTCTGGCGCTTTCCCATGCAAATTGCTGCCGAGGGGATTCAAAAGCAACTGATTGCTGGCTCTCACTAAACGATGGTTTCCTTGTTCCAGTGGATGACATCAGCGATCTTCTTCCTCCTTTAATGACATCTGAAAAAAGGAATCCACAAGATGAGAAAGACCAGAAACGGAACCGCCCTGATCTGATTCATGTTTCAATGTTGCCCCGGAAAGGACTTCTCTTTCGGTTCATCGAGGTGAAATACCGACGCCACCTTCGTGCTGCACGTAATGCAGCTGAATTAGAGAAGATTCGTGGACAGGTAGAATCACTCCGAAGCCGATGGGCTGACTGGTATATGAATGACCAGGTATGTGCCTCATTCAGAGCTGTCCGACGTGCCACGCTGGCCCGAGTATTGCGATTTTATGCGGACAAGGCTTATCGACATTACCTTCCGGAAAAGCCATACAGCGCATTGGTTTCTGAAATCGACCGGATGGTAGAGAAAGGAGGAGATTATGCCTTTGCGGAAATTCAAAAAGGTGATCGTGGGTGGGTATTCTGCCCTGAATATTCCGGTGCCATGCCACTTGAAATATCTCCTCCCGAATGGGAAACACGAATATTTCTCTTCGGCCCGGGGCTTTTACCCAACTTGGAATCTATTCGAGAGATAGATTTACCACCTGTTGTAAATAGGACCCGGGCCACTGAAAAGCCCCCGAGAATAGAAGACGACGGAGCGAATAAAGAAAAGAGCACGGCCACCACTCCGATAGAGGATCAGATAGCAGATCCAAAAAGGGAAGAGGGCGGTTCAATTGAGGAGATCGAAAACTCTACAGGAAGAACCCCCTCTATCTGCTTCGGTACAGACATTCTCACAGGAACAGAAGTCCACTGGCCGTTAAGTGTCGAAGGGAACCCCCATCTCCTGGTGGCAGGGTTGCCTGGAATGGGAAAGACGACTTGTCTTCTTTATTTGTGCAGGCAGATGCTTGAGGTAGGAATTCGGCCTATCATATTCTCTTTTCACCAGGATATCGACCAAAAACTGGAGCACCTGGTAGATTCTGTTCGATTCATAGATTTCCAGGGACTGGGCTTCAACCCATTGCAAGTAATAAACCTCGAAGCAAGGACTGCATATCTTGATGTGGCAGGTGCACTACGAGATATTTTTGTTGCGATATTTCCTGAACTCGGAGATATCCAGGGGGAGCGAATCCGCAAATCAATCAAGGAGAGTTTCATTGAGGCCGGATGGGACGATCCAAATACTTCAATCGAGAAACTTCATGAGCCAGAATTCAAGCGATTTGTAGAAATATTACGGACCGACCCAAAGCCAGACAAAGGACTGCGAACGCTGCTTTTGCGTCTGGACGAATTGCAAGATTATGGCTTTTTTGAACTGGGGGAAACACGAGAAAGCCTTTGGGAAAGTAAACAACCAATCGTTATCCGGATTCATGCGACACAAAATGCTAACCTGCAAAAGGCATTTGCATCTCTGGTGTTCTATGGGCTGTATAAAGACATGTTTCGACGTGGAACTCAGAACCGTATTACTCACGCAGTGGTATTTGACGAAGCGCATCGTGCAGCGGGACTGAAGCTCATCCCAACAATGGCTAAGGAATGCCGAAAATATGGAATATCTCTGGTACTTGCCTCCCAGGAAGCCAAAGACTTCAATATCTCACTATTCTCAGCGATTGCGAATTATCTTGTACTTCGACTTACCGAAGCTGATGCGAAAGCCTTGGTACGCAACGTAGCAAGTTCTGATCAGGAACGCACCCTGATGGACAAGATTAAGCAGATGGACAGATTCCGAGCTCTATACTTTTGTGAAGGAAGAAAAAAGCCCTCGCTATTGAAACTGGCTCTTTGAAATTATAATGGTGGGTTAAGCCTCTGCGTGCCATGTGCTCATGCCCCGAAAGGAGCGGGAGTGGAGGATGCAATCAGATGAAAGAGCAACTGAAAGCTGTTGTCCGCCGGATCAATGCGGTGGGGGCGCGGTACACGGTCTGACCTGCTCCCCAGAAACTGGGCCAGGTGAAATGATAGAATCTCCGTTGCAAGAGGAGGTTCGACATGAAGAAGAAGCGTCATCAAGAGGAGCAGATCATCCGGATACTGCGGGAAGCGGAACGTGGAGAGAAGACGATCGGTGAGGTTTGCCGGGAGCACGCCATCACAGAGGGGGCGTTCTACCGTTGGCGTAACAAGTTCGGCGGGATGGAGATTGGGGAGGCACGCCGGATGCGGGATTTGGAGAAGGAGAACGGCCGTCTCAAGCGGATCGTGGCCGATCTCACACTGGAAAACGACGCCATCAAGGAGTTGCTCACAAAAAAGTTCTTGCACTTGCCCCGAATTAGTAGACACAGGAGGGAACATGATAAGATAGAGAAAAGGAGGAAGAAAAATGGCAGTCAGAAAATACGATCAGGGGTTCAAAGAGGA
>WBZO01003229.1_pt1 | contig 14661 bp, 14 predicted proteins | sample 5204261 | NCBI WGS metagenome assembly WBZO01 (sample SAMN12412400, study PRJNA552823) | activated sludge metagenome | isolation source: activated sludge from anammox sidestream of wastewater treatment plant... | place: USA: North Carolina | collected 2017-09
ATGTTCTGGAGCCCGATGCCTATGGCCAGGGCCAGGCCGTTGGCCGTGTCTCCCCCGCCAATCACCAGCACTCGCCTCCCGATCTTGATGGGTTCGCGCATAGAGCGCGGCAGTTCGTCCTGGCTGAGGTTTGCTCTCACCAGAAAATCAGTCGCCATAAAGACGCCCGCAAGCTCCTCCCCTGGAATTCTCAGGCTGCTCCCCTGACCCGCGCCATTCCCCAGGAACACAGCGTCGAACCCCTGCACAAAGAGATCGTCGACGCTGAGATCCTCACCGATGCGCGTATTGTAGATGAACTCGACACCCATCTGTTCAAGATAAGAGACCTGCTCGTCCACGTGGCGTTTATCCATCTTGAAGCTCGGTATGCCGTATCGGAGCACGCCACCCGGCCCCGGCCACGCCTCGAATATCTTGACGGAGTGCCCGCGCTGCGCCAGGATCTCCGCCACGAAAAAGCCGGCTGGACCAGCGCCAATGACGGCGACTCGCCTTCCGGTCGCGGGAGGCAGATCGGGCAGCGCGCGTCCACCGTGTTCCCGTTCATAGTCGGCGACGAAGGCCTCGAGCTTTCCGATTCGTACGGGGAGCGCCTTCTTACCGACCACGCAAGCGCCCTCGCACAAGCTTTCTTGAGGGCAAAGCCGCCCGCACATATCGGGCAAAGGGTTAGTGAGCCGGTAAACGGCGGCCGCTCCCAGAGCGTCGCCCTGATCGAGCTTTGCCAACGCCCCAGCGATGTCGTTGTGAAGAGGGCAAGCTTTCTGACAAGGCGCGGCGGGACACTGGATGCAGCGTGTGGCCTCTATTTGCGCCGTGGGAAGGTCATATCCCAGATATACTTCCCGCCAGTTATGGATTCTCTCCTCTGGGTCTTGTTTGGGGGCTATCTGAGCGGGGATCTGTAGTCTGGCCTTGCGATCAACTGCCGGTTGTGCTTTCTCTACCAAAGCGCACCTCCCGCGCCATTATACGTGACATGCATCACTAAGGTTAATACCGCGCAGGGCCAAATCGAAGGGTTGAATGGACTGGGGTTCGCCCAAAGGCTATTGGCCGCGCAGAGTCCCCGCGACCAAGAAATCGCCGGACGGCTGCTCGCTGCCGCTCTCGGGTTCTATCGTTACGCCCATCCATTCGGGAAGCGATGTCATTGGCCGAAGGTCGATCACCAGTTGCTCCACCCGCTCCCCATATTCGAACGCCCCAGCCGAGACGAGCCGTCCCCCAATCCTGAACCAGGCTTGATAAACCAGGCCGTCCTCCAGGTCCGGCAGGTCCCGGCAGACGAGCAGCCCCTTCCCCGCCTCCTTGCTCCAGTAGTAGACACCGAGGGTGGAAGAGCCTGGCGAAGTTGGCGGAATCGGGGAGTATCTGAGGTCCGCCATCACCAGCAAGGCCATCGCCTGAGTTCTGCTGTCCAGCGCTTCCTGTGCATTCTGAGCCTGGCGCGCTGCCGCATCCCTATCCGAATCAATATCGTTCATTCGCAACAGAAGAAGGGCCACGATTACGATTGCGGCGACCCCCGCCGCCGTTACCCCCATTGCGAAGGCGCCGATTCCAGGCCGGCCCCAGATCGAGGCTGCGCCTCCGTCTACCTTGGCGTTTGCTTCGCTTTTCGCCCCTGTAACAACCCTTTCCTTCAGGGAGCCTGGAGCAGCGGCCAGGGGAACGGTTAGAGCGAGCAGAGAGGCCGCATGCCGAGCATTGTCTAGCGCCCGCCAGCAGTCCGCGCATTCCTCAATGTGCTTCTCAACCACGCGGGACTCGACGCTATCCGCTGCTCCAAGCGCATAGGCGTCAAGAAGCTCGGTGGCCTCACGGCACTCCATCTACCCCAATTCTCCTCGAAGCTTTGGACCTAAAGTGGCGCGCAGCTTCTGCATGCCAAGGCGTATCCGGGTCTTAACGGTGCCAAGAGGCTGCCCCAAACGCTCCGCGATCTCCTGCTGGGTCAACCCGCCGAAGTAAGCCATCTCGATTGCCTGGCGTTGGTCCGCCGGCAACTGCATCACCATGGAGATAACGAACTGGCGTTGGTCCCTGGTCTCTGCCGTCAACGCCGGATCATCCCGCGCAGGCGACGGCCAGTCCCACTCGACGCCGGCGGGAGGCCGCAACTCATAGCGATTGCGCCTCCTCCGAGACCTGATCTCGTCAATCGCCCGATTACGCGCGACAGAGGAGAGCCAGGTGGAGAACTTTGCCCGTTGCGCTGTATATCCTTCCGGCTTGCGCCACAACTTGGTGAATATCTCCTGCACGAGGTCCTGGGCTTCGTTGGGTTCCCGCACTATCCTCAGCGCTATTGAATAGACCAAGTTTACGTACCTGTCGTACAGAGTCTCAAACGCCTTCAAATCATGGTAGAACAGCCGCTCGGCCAGGTCCTCGTCTCCCAGCAGGCTGTACTCAACCATTAGTACGCATTCCGTCCCGTACGGGATTCCCCCGCTACCGGAGAAGATGTCGGGCTAATAACACCTCCCATTCTATCAACAACCTGCGAAACTCAGAGTTAAGGGTTTATCCTTAGCTGGAAGAAAGGAGTCGCAGCTATGCCGCGTTCTTATCCGCTAACCATATTCTTGGTGGGATTTATGCTCCTTGTATCTGCATGTGGCGGCGGCTCCTCTCCCGCCCAAACAACTGTGCCCTCTACCAACAGTCCTACCGCCAGCCCGTCCGCGAGCGCGCCGGCGGTCGCTAATCTCTCCACCTCGGATCTCGTCCAGCGCATCAGGCCGTCTGTTGTGCAAATCCTCACCGAAGCCGTTACTCTGGATATCTTCGGGCGCAATGTGAGCCAGGGCGCCGGTACGGGCTTCATCCTGGATACAGAAGGCCATATCGTTACCAATAACCACGTCGTGGTCCAACCAAACACCTGCGACCGGCCCGTCCAGAACATCGTCGTCACCCTGGCCGACGGGCGCAAGCCGACGGCGCGGATCGTGGGTCGCGACCCGGCCACGGACCTCGCGGTCATCAAGATCGATGAGGAAGACGTCGTCCCGGTGACGTTCGGGGATTCGGATGCCGTAAGGGTGGGCGAGGAAGTTGTAGCGATCGGCAACGCGCTTGGGCTCCCTGGCGGACCAACCGTTACCAAGGGCGTAGCCAGCGCCAAAGACCGGCAGATAGAGGAAGACCAGCCATGCGGGATAACCATCCCCGGAGCTATCCAAACGGATGCCGCGATAAACCCGGGAAACTCCGGTGGCCCGCTCCTCAACATGAGAGGAGAGGTGATCGGTATTACGACGGCGATAATCGCCCAGGCGGAACCTGGCGTTCAGGCCCAGGGAATTGGCCTGGCAATCTCCAGCAACATGGCAAAGCCGATAGTGCAAGAAATCATCTCCAAGGGGCGGGTGGAGCGAGGCGTTCTGGGAATCGTGCCCGTCCAGATCACGCCTTCCCTGTCCCAGGCCTTGAACTTGCCTGTTGACCGCGGTATAGGCCTCGACCGGGTCCAGGCGGGCGGACCGGCGGCAAGGGCGGGTCTTCGTGATGGGGATATCATCGTCAAGATTGGGGACGTGGACATCAACACCAGCGGCGACCTCTTCCAGGTGCTGATGCAGCACCGTAGCGGGGAAAGGGTGCTGGTCGAGTACTATCGCGGCAACAACCGCAGCACAGCCGATGTAACCCTGGGCTGATTGCTCTGGCCCTCGGACAGACCGTCGCATCGTTGCTTTTACCGGCACGCCTAACATAAGATGCCAGTAATTTGGTTTGCGCCCTGAAGCGTGGGCGTAACGGGCGCCAGAGGCGGAGCGTCCTGGTTAGATGACAGTTCCGAAGGGAGGGTGCTCGATGCTGTCACGGGCGCGGGTGTTTTCGATAAGGATGATGGCGCTGGCCGTCCTGGTTTCCGCAGTCTTCGTCCTCTCCATCGCGGCCACCTCATCCAGAGCCGGTCCCTCTCCGCTTATCTGCGAACCCCCTCGAACGGCTGGCTCCTCCAACACCGCCGCCGGCGGCAGCGATATCCCTGGCCTGACCCTGGCCTCACTCACCCAACGCTCAGAAGCGGTGCTGTTTGGCGTAGTAACCGAACTCCAGTCTTGCCTGGACCAGGGGTTCACCTTCACGCTAGTCTCCGTTCAGCCGGAGGAAACAATCGCGGACAGGGTAGGGAACGTCAGGGCCGCGGCCTCAATCAAGCTGAGGATCGCCGGAGGGACTTATGGGGGCTACACGCTGGGGGTCAGCACCAGCCCGGAATTCAGTATCGGGGAGCGCATCGCCCTCTTTCTCCGCCGCGACGCCCGTCACTACCTGTACCCGGCGGGAGGGTCCTTCGGCAAGCTCACCCTCGGCCCAGGGGAAGTCGTGCAGTCTTTTGGCATCTCGAAGCAACAACTGAAGGAAAAGATACTGAAAGCGGATGCAGGCGCTCTCCCCTCAGCGGAAGACCCCCTGACGGCCAGGGAGACCGTCGAGACCAGCTTCGCCCCTTTCGGCGCGAAGTGGCCCTCATTCCGGCTTCCCGTCTCTCTTCAGATGAACCCGGAAACCAACCGTCCGCCGCAGTTGACGACACAGCAGACACGTCTCGCCTCGCTTCAAGCCCTTCATGCCTGGCAGAACCTCTCCGACTCCTATATCGCGTTCGGGCCTTACGCCAACACCGGTCAGCCCAGCCGTTTAGCCACCTGCGCGAACGTCAACCCCACCGACGGTATTATCCGTACGACATGGGGGCTAGTGGACCCGCCAGGGCAAGCGCACCCTTCGGGCGTCCTGGGCGTGACCTACATCTGTGGCGATGGGTCAGGGATCGGACACGCGGAGGTCCAGCTCGAAAACGATGATGAGCACACCTATGGCGCGCGCTGGCGGGTTAACGGCCAAGGGACCTGCGACGGGTATTTCGACCTGGTCACAGTCCTGGTTCATGAGTACGGGCATGCCCTGGGGCTCGGCCACCCCTCGCAGAACAGCGGGTGCAACAACCCCTGCCCGGTGTTAGACGCCACCTACGGGGGCGTTTCCCGCACCCCCTGCAGCGATGATCAGACCGGGGCGGCCTACCTCTACCCGATCAGCGGTACGCCGCCCGGCCCCCCTTCGGGGCTGGCGGCCGTCCGAGGGGCATCGGTCCAGCTTTCATGGACCGGCGTCAGCGGTGAACTGGGGTATGAGATCTGGCGGGCGGCCCTGCCCTGCGGCTCCGCCCTTCCCAACGATTTCTCGCTCCTCGATAGCGTGGGACCGAGCGCCGCGACGTACAACGACAACGCTTATGGCGGAGGGCTATCGCCGTCCCAGACCTATTGCTACAAGGTCCGCAGCTTCAATCAGGGGGGCGTTTCCGCATTCTCCAGCTCCGTACAGGCCGGCGGCTCCGCCTCTGCGACCCCTACCATCACCCCAACCCCAAGCCCATCACCCACCGCTACACCAGGCCCAAGCCCATCGCCCACCGCCACGCCAAGCCCAACGCCTACCACCACACCAACGCTTACCCCAAGCCCAACGGCTACAGCCACAGTCCCGGCCATACTGAAGGGCGATGTCGACTGCGACGGGCAGATCGATGCTGTCGATGCGCTGCTGGTCTTGAGGTTCGTGGCCGCGCTGGGGCCTTTCGCTACCTGCATCCAGGCCGGCGAGGTCAATTGTGACGCCGCATTGGACGCCGTCGACGCGCTCCACATCTTACGCTTCGTAGCAGGACTTTCGGTCTCCCTGCGGGAAGGGTGCGCCCCCATGGGGCAATAGCGTCACGGAACCGCTATGAACACCGGGTAGGGTAGGGGGACTTTCCGGACGGACCATTGTACTGAGCCGGTCGAAGCATGAGCGGGGTTCCTGATTAGCCGCTGCCTCGCGCCTGCTGCAGCGCCTCCCCGAGATCTGGCGGGAGAGGCGATTCGAATTCCACGGTTCGAAAGCTGCCCGGGAGCAGAAAACCCAACCGGTGTGCGTGCAGGAATTGCCTTGCCACCAAAGGCGAGCGCTTGCCGTAGGTGGCGTCACCCACGACAGCATGCCCCACTGCCGCCATGTGGACCCGGATCTGATGAGTCCTTCCGGTAATAGGCTCCACTTCCAGAAGGCTATACCCGTCGAGAACCTCTCTCACCCGGTACCTGGTCTGCGCTTCTCTCCCGTTTGGGACGATAGCCATCTTCTTCCGGTTAACCGGATGCCGTCCGATCGGCGCTTCGATCAGGCCTTCCGCCGGCTTGGGAACTCCATACACGAGCGCCAGATACACTTTGTGTACCTCGCGCTTCTTCATCTGGTCGATGAGATCGAGGCGGGCCCGCTCTGTCTTGGCGATTACCATGAGACCGGAGGTGTCCTTGTCCAGCCTGTGAACGATGCCGGGCCTCAGCTTGTCGCGCAACTCCCCTAACTCCGGAGCGATAGCCAGCAAGGCGTTCACCAGCGTGCCCGAAGAGTGGCCGGGCGCGGGGTGTACCGTAAGACCGGGCGGCTTGTCGATTACCATTACGTCGGCGTCCCTGTAGACGACTATCAACGGAATGATCTCCGGCTGGAGCTCAGCCGGCTCCTTCGGCGGCAGTCGCAGCAGAACGTTCTCGCCCTGCGACAGCCGTTGAGAGGGCTTGGCCGGACGACCTCCTACTGTCACCAATCCCTGCTCGATCAGGGCCTGGGCATGGCTGCGCGAGATGTCTTGGCAGCGCCGGGCCAGAAATACGTCCAGTCGCTCGCCGGACCGGTCGGCCCCAAGTTCACTGCTCTGCATCTTGTTTGGGCTTGGGACGTTCCGATAGAAAAGCGGCGCCGATGATCAAGACCGCGATCCCTATCGTGATCGAAGAGTCAGCCACGTTGAAAGACGGGTAGTGAGGGAAGCTTATGAAATCCGTAACCTCGCCCAAGCGCACCCTGTCGACGAGGTTCCCGGCGGCGCCGCCCAGCATCATACCCACCGCGAGCGAAGCGACCGGGTGCTCGAAAGGAGGGAACCGGTAGTAGAGGTAGATGGCGACCAGACCGATAAGTGCGGTAACGATCAGGAAGACAGTCTGGTCCTGTAGTATCCCGAAAGCGGCGCCGCTGTTGGTCACATGGTTCAGACGGACCGGCCAGCCAGAGGAAGGCCAGATATCTCCCGTGTCTATGAACGTCCGAACCAGGGCCTTGGTAAGCTGATCGAGGAGGATGACGACGAGGGCGGCTCCCCAAAAAAGGCTCCGGCGGAGAGCGCCTCCGCTGTGTGAAGGGCTATCTACGGTGTCGGTTGTAGCTAACAACGGCACACATCGATAATAGCATGGCATGTGGGGCAATTCCGCTTTGCAAGGGGAAGGCGCATCCGTCGCTCCATCAGTCCTTTGGTTCCCTAGCCATCTCTATAGACAGTGGCCCGCCACAGTCCCAAAATAGTCGGAGACTCTAACATGCTGCGGCTGGACTTCCTGGGATCGGGCAATGCTTTCGCGCAAGGGGGGCGCTACTGGAGCTCCTTCCTTGTGGACGGGCGTTATCTCTTCGACGCGCCGCCGACGCTCCTTCCCCATCTCAAGCGTCTCCAGTTGCCCCTCGACGGCCTGGACGCCGTCTTCATCAGCCATTTGCACGCCGATCATTTCGTTGGCCTCCCATTCCTCTTTCTCGAGTACGCATATCTGACCCGCCGGACCAAGGACCTCGTTATCGTGGGCCCGCCAGATATAGAGCAGTTCATGGAGGAATTTGCGGACAAGTGTTTCCCGGCGATTACCGGGAAGGGAGACTACAGACGGGTATACGTGGAAGCGCGGCCCGGCGCGAGACAGGCGGCCGGCGATCTGAGCTTCGAGGCCGTGCGCATGCAGCATGGTAGCGGGAGCCTTGATCCTTTCGGATATCGACTTCGCTTGCCCGGGGGAGTTGTCGCCTACACGGGGGATACCGAGCTATCCGACTCGATACTCGAACTGGCCCGCGGAGCGGACGTCCTTGTGGCCGACTGCACATATAGCCAGGGAAGAGGGCCCGAGCACATGGGGATCGAGGATATCAGGGCGTTGCGCGGCAGGCTTCCCCCCGAGATGCCGATTATCCTTACGCACCTGGATGGAGAGCCGGACCTCTCAGGTCTCCCCAAAGTCACGGCGGCCCGCGATTTCGCCGCCTTCGAGTTAGGGTAGCAAAAATGACTACAGTGGCCGTTCTGGGGGCGGGAAGCATCGGCACAGCTCTCGCCCAGGTAGCGGCGGAAAACGGCCACACCGTGCGAATCTGGAGCCTGGAGGGCGAGGCCCTGGAACAGATCAGGGACTTCCGCTGCAATCGCAGGCACCTCCCGGAGTTGCTGGTGCACGAGCGGGTAGAGCCTGTATGGGAGCCCGGTCAAGCCCTGAACAACGCGGACCTGGCATTGCTGTGTGTCCCCTCCCAGGCCATTCGCGCTCTAGCGCGGACCGTCGCGCCTTGCGTTTCACCCAAAACCGTTGTAGTGAATGTCGCTAAAGGGCTGGAGCAGGGGACACACCTGCGAATGAGCGAGGTTATCGCTAAGGAGGTGGGCCCGCAGGCCGCCGTCGCCTCCATGGGCGGTCCAGCCATCGCCCTCGATATCGTACGTCACTGGCCCACGGCCGTTATCGTCGCCGCGGAACCTATCTCTCTAGCAGCCGAAGCGCAACAGGCGCTTCAGAACCAGCATTTCAAGGTAGAAACCTGCTCCGACCTCGTGGGAGTAGAGTTGGGGGCTACGCTGAAGAACGTCTACGCCATCGCCCTCGGCATATGCGATGGGCTGGGCTACGGCACCAATACCAAGGCCTTCGCGGCCACTCTGGCCATGGAGGAAATGGCCCCGATAATCATCGGCTTGGGGGGAAAGGAAGGTATACCCTACAGCCTCGCCGGAATGGGAGACCTGATCACCACCGGCTTCAGTCCCCACAGCCGAAACCGCACCCTCGGTGAAAAGCTCGTCACGGACCCCGGCTGGCAGGAATACGCCAAGCGAACGACGGTTGAGGGGATCGCGGGATGCCTCGCGGCTAAGGGATTGGCGGACCGCCAAGGGATGGAGACACCGCTAATGGATGTCGTCTACGGGGTGCTGTTCGAAGAGAAGCCGGCGGCGGAAACGCTAAGTCGTTTTCTGAAGCGGTTCCTCTACCCTAGCTCGCTCTCGTAGCGCTTTCTAGCGGCCTGCACCACTTTCCACGCTGCTTGCCGGCCCCGCCAGCCTAATACCTCCGTCTCCTTGGCCTCCAGCGTCTTATAGGTGGCGAAGAAGTTCTCTATCTCCAGAAGCCAGTGGGGCGCAAGGTCAGCCAGGTCGCGGATGGCGTCAAAGCGCGGATCAGCTACGGGAACGGCGACTATCTTCTCGTCGCGCCCTTTCTCATCGCGCATGTCAAGGACGCCTACGGGTCGCACCGTAAGACGACAGCCCGGGAAGGTAGGCTCTTCGACTATCACCAGGACATCGAGGTGGTCCCCGTCCTCCGCACGGGTTCCTGGTATAAAACCGTAGTCCGTGGGATAGTGGACCGAGGAGTAGAGGACGCGATCGAGGCGGATGTGCCCTGTATGCTCGTCCAGTTCGTACTTGTTGCGGCTACCGCGCGGAATCTCGATCAGGGCCTCGAGCGCCTCTTCGCTCTCCATCAATTGTCCGAAAGAGACTCCAGCGCCTGTTGGAGGAGGCGCCAGGAGAGCGTGGCGCACTTGACCCGGACCGGGAACTTCCGCACACCCGTCAGCGCCTCCAGGTCACCCAGTTCCTCCAGGCCCACTTCCTCTGAACCCTGCATCGCTGCTGTGAAGGCCCTCGCCAGGGCCAGGGCCTCAGGGATGCTCTTGCCGGCTACGGCGTCGGCTAACATGGAGGCGGCGGACTGGCTGATCGAGCAGCCGGCGCCCTGAAAGGCGAGATCCTTGATCTTGCTACCCTCAACGAGGATGTCCAGGGTTATCTCGTCGCCACACAGTGGGTTCAGTCCCTCTCGGGAGATCGTGGGCGCCGGCAGCCGGCCGCGTCTGCGAGGGCTGCGATAGTGATCGAGAATGATCTCCCGATAGAGGTCGTTGAGGTCTGACGGTTCTTCTCTAGCGGACATCGTGGAAAAAGGCGGCTGCTGCCTGAAGAGCGTCGACCAGGATGTCGACTTCTTCCAGGGTGTTGTAGATGTAGAAGCTGGCTCGCGCTGTCCCCGTTATCCCCAGCTTTCGCATCAATGGCTGAGTGCAGTGGTGCCCCGCCCGGATGGCTACGCCATGCCGGTCAAGCACCGTTCCGATGTCGTGAGGATGTATGTCGGAGAGGTTGAAGGACGCCACTCCGCTCCGGCGACTGAGGTCGGAAGGGCCGTAAAGGATCAGGTCATCGAGTTCGCGGAGCCGGCGCTGGCAATATTCCGTAATCTCCATCTCGTGCACCCTGACGTTCTCCATACCGAGCGAGTTCAGGTAATCGATTGCGGCGCCGAACGCGATGACATCGGCGATGTTTGGTGTGCCCGCCTCGAATTTCCAGGGGAGATCATTCCAGGTCGCGCCCTCGAAAGTGACCTTCTTGATCATCTCGCCGCCGCCCAGGAAGGGGTCCATCTCTTCCAGGAGCCGCTTCCTGCCATAAAGGACGCCCACTCCCGTAGGACCGAGCATCTTGTGAGACGAAAAGGCCAGGAAATCAGCGTCCATGGCCTGGACATCCACCGGCAGATGCGGAACGCTCTGAGCGCCGTCTACGAGGATCACCGCGCCGGCGCGGTGCGCCTCCCGCACAAGCGCATCCACCGGGTTTATCGTTCCCAGCGAATTGGACACGTGCGTCACTCCGACGAGTTTCGTTCGCTCCGTCAGGAGGCCGCTCAGGTCATCCAGCGCCAGCGTGTAGTCTTCTCCCAGGGGGATGTAGCGGACAATCGCTCCCTTTTCCTTCGCCAGTTGCTGCCAGGGTACCAGGTTAGAGTGGTGCTCCATCTCCGTCAGAAGGATCTCGTCCCCCTGACCGATATTTGCCCGGCCCCAACTGTAAGCGACCAGATTTATCGCCTCTGTAGTGTTGCGAGTGAAAACGATCGACTCGGTCGAGGGCGCGTTGATGAAAGCCGCCGCCTTGGCGCGCGCTTGCTCGTAAGCCGCTGTGGCCTCTTCGCCCAGGCAGTGAATGGCGCGATGGATATTGGCGTTGGACCGCTCGTAGTAGTTGACGAGGGCCTCAATCACCTGTCGCGGTTTCTGAGAGGTGGCGGCGTTATCAAGGTAGACCAGCCGCTTGTTGTACACAGTGCGCGAAAGAATCGGAAAGTCTTCCCTAATCCGCGCGCCATCAAGAGGCGCTTTCCCTACTATTTCTTGTCCCATCTGCGATCTTGTAGCAGTCATAGTTCTGCTGGCGCTTTCGCCGGCACTGCCGACATCACCAATTGTTCCAGATAAGCCTGAAGGGGCGCAACCTTCACCGTGTCCAGTATTTCCCCGGCAAACCCCTTGATCAGCAATGCCGTCGCCGCCGCTCGGTCCAATCCGCGCGACCGCATATAGAAGAGCGCTTCTTCGGACACGGCGCCAGCGGCGGCCCCGTGTCCGCACTGCACGTCGTCGCAGTAGATCTCCAGGCTGGGCTTGCTGTCCGCCTCGGCCTCCTTCGAAAGCAGTAGGTTCTTGTCCGTCTGCTGGGCGTCCGTCTTTACGGCGCCGGGACGAACGAGCACAGTGCCACCAAAGATCGCCCTGGACTTGCCGTCCAGTATCCCCTTATACAGCAAACGGCTGGTTGTATGGGGAGCAGCGTGATCGATGTTGATATAGTGGTCCGAATGCTCGTTGTCCTTTGTCAGGTATAGGCCCCGGAGATGGGCCTCGCCTCCCTGTCCCTCCAGGCGCACCAGCACGTCGCTCCTCTCGATGGCGCCGCCCTGCGAGAACAGCGTCGAACTGAAGGCGCTGTCCGCCTGCTGATGCGCGCGAAGGTATCCCACGTGGAATGAATCGGAGCTCTCCTGTGTCACTCGATAATGCTCAATCTGAGCTCCGGGCTCAAGCGCCAGCTCAGTGACGGCGTCAGTCAAATGCTTGCCGGGCCCGCTAACGTAGCTCTCGATAATCGTAGCCTTGCTGCTTTGGCCGGCAACGATAAGCGTCCGCGGATAGGAGACTACGGCTTCGCCGCCTGTGGTCAGATAAAGCAGGTGCAACGGAAGGTCCAGGTTCTCCCCTTCCGCGATGTGCACGAAAGCCCCATCGCGAATGAAGGCGGTGTTCAGGGCCACGAAGCTGTCGTCTTCGAAGGAAGCGTATGCCGCCAGATGCTTCTCCAGCAACTGACCATCTTGAGCCAGCAGGTTCGCCAGGCTGCCGGCGCGCACCCTCATCCCCTTCGGCTTTGTCGACAAAGATTCGGAAAAGAGGCCGTTTACGAACACCAGGGTGGGCCAGTCGGAGCGCCATAACCCGATTTCGCGCAGGTAGTCCGCGTCTATCTCGGCCTGCACGGCAGAGATGAAAGGAGCGCTGGCTATCGGACGGACGTCGGTATACTTCCACTTCTCGTTGCCCTTCCGTTGCACCGGAAAACCCAGGCTAGAGAAAGTGTCCCACGCCCGTTGCCGTAGTTCGCGCAGCCAATGCGGCCCCTGCGCCCGCTGCTGAAGGGCGACGAAATCGGCAAGATAGCGATTCTCCTTAACAGGTGATGCCATCATGGTCGAATTCGTCCTAGACTTCGACCCTGCCGGCCTGCCCGGGCTCTCGCAGCCACTCGTAGCCCTTGGCCTCCAACTCATGGGCCAATTCGCGTCCCCCGGATTGGACGATACGCCCACCAATAAGGACATGAACGTAGTCAGGTGTGATGTAGTTGAGGATACGCTGGTAATGCGTCACCAGAAGGACAGCCCTCTCCGCACTCTTGAACCGGTTAACGCCGTCAGCGACGATCTTAAGGGCGTCTATATCGAGCCCGGAGTCCGTCTCATCAAGAAGCGCTAGTGTCGGCTCAAGGACAGCCATCTGAAGTATCTCGTTCCGTTTCTTCTCCCCGCCCGAGAACCCCTCGTTGACGGAGCGCTTCATCAGGTCCGAAGTAAGCTCCATCTCCCGCGCCTTCTGGTCGACGATCTTGTTGAAATCGCGCAGCGCCAGCTTCGGCAAGTCGCGGTGCTCGCGGACGGCGTCGACCGCCGCCCGCAGGAACTCACGCATCCTTACGCCGGGTAGCTCCATCGGGTATTGGAATGCCAGGAAAACCCCTTCGAGAGCGCGTTGGTCGGGTGTCATATGCAGAAGGTCCAGTCCCTTATAGATGGCCTCGCCCTGCGTCACCCGATAGTCGGCCTTGCCGGCCAGAACATTGGCGAGGGTGCTTTTGCCGCTGCCGTTGGGCCCCATGATCGCGTGCACTTCACCAGGATAGATAATCAGGTCAAGCCCCTTCAGTATCTCTAAATCACCTGCGGAAACATGCAGGTCCCTGATCTGAAGAAGCGGCGCCATGCTGCTGCCGTTGGTGGCGGCCGTCATCCTACCGCCCCCTCCAGGCTCACCTTCAACAACTGCGACGCCTCCATGGCGAACTCGAACGGCAACTCCTGAAAGATACCCTTACAGAACCCGTTGATTATCATGCTCCGAGCATCCTCCTCGGAGACGCCACGTTGCATTATATAGAAGAGCTGATCGTCACTGACCTTGGAAGTCGAGGCCTCGTGTTCGATCCGCGAGGTCGGATTGCGGACCTCCATGTAGGGTACCGTGTGGGCGGCGCACTTATCGCCCACCAGTAGAGAGTCGCAACGGGTGAAATTCCTCGCCCCCTGCGCGCCCGGCATTATCTTGACCAGGCCGCGGTACGTGTTGGAACTGTGGCCCGCCGAGATACCCTTGGCGATGATTGTGCTCCTGGTATTCCGGCCTATATGCGTCATCTTAGTGCCCGTATCCGCCTGCTGGTAGTTGTTGGTCAGAGCGACGGAGTAGAACTCACCCACGGAGTTGTCGCCCTGAAGGATGCAGGAGGGGTACTTCCAGGTGATCGCCGACCCCGTCTCTACCTGCGTCCAGGAGATCTTCGAGTTCACGCCGGCGGCCTTGCCCCGCTTGGTGACGAAGTTGTAGATGCCGCCCTTGCCTTCCTTGTCCCCCGGGTACCAGTTCTGCAGGGTCGAATACTTGATCTCCGCGTCGTCCAGCGCCACAAGCTCCACGACAGCGGCGTGCAACTGGTGGCTCTTCCGAATGGGCGCTGTGCATCCCTCCAGATAGCTGACGTATGCCCCCTTATCGGCGATGATAAGCGTCCGCTCGAACTGGCCGGTTCCCTCAGTATTGATGCGGAAATAGGTCATCAGCTCGACCGGGCAGCGAACGCCGGGGGGTATATAAGCGAAGGTGCCGTCGCTAAAGACAGCGGAGTTCAGGCTGGCGAAAAAGTTGTCGCTGTAAGGCACAACAGAGCCGAGGTATTTGCGAACGATGTCCGGGTGCTTCTGCACCGCCTCGCTGATCGGACAGAATATGACCCCCAAATCTTGCAGGGTCTTCTGCAGAGTCGTGGCCACCGAAACGCTGTCGAAGACAGCATCTACCGCGACGCCGCTGATCTTCTTCTGCTCTTCCAAAGGAATCCCTAGCTTGTCGAAGGCCTTCCTGAGCTCCGGATCGACTTCCTCGAAGGACTCCGGACGCTTGTCCTTGAAGGGCGAAGCGTAATAATAGATGTCC